>Ga0114932_10001813_pt1 | contig 23517 bp, 20 predicted proteins | sample 2SBtaG_2_FD_87286 | JGI IMG/M metagenome (GOLD analysis project Ga0114932, IMG submission 87286) | Deep subsurface microbial communities from Kolumbo volcano to uncover new lineages of life (NeLLi) - 2SBTROV12_ACTIVE470 metaG | ecosystem: Environmental > Aquatic > Marine > Volcanic ...
CCGCATGTTCGGCATGGACGGGGGTCGCTTCCCAGGCAGTGCGCCCGAGAGCCGTGCAGTGCTCGACGCGGTCGCCGCCCGACCCCGCATCGCGGCTGCGCTGAGCAACCACACCTACACCGGCGCGCTGCTCACCCAGCCCTACCGCGCCGACTCGCCCCTGAAGACCGCCGACATCCGCCTCATGAAGCGCCTGGCCGAGAACGCCGTGGCGGGCACGGGCTACCGCGCCATCCAGGTCCACCCGGACTTCACCTACGATCCCGAACAGCCCATTCGAGGGGTGTGGGCGGACACCCTGAGCACGACCTTCGGAGTGCCCGGCTACACCCTGGAGCTCTGGAACCCCTTCGGTTGGGCGGGCGTGGAAGTACCCGAGCCGGCCAGCTTCTTCCGCGATCCGGACATGGACGTGATCGGCGCGCTGCTGCGCACCTTCCGGCGTGAGGGGCTGGTGAAGGACTGGCGCCCCTTCGACCACCCACAGCTCGGCCCGGTCGAGCTCGGCGGCGTGGACTACCTGCACAGCGTGCGGAACCCGCCGGCAGCGCTCCTGCCCGAGGAGTGCGCCCGGGGCGTGGCGGTGGCCGACCGCCTGCGCAAGGCGCTTCCGCGGGTCGAGGCGAGCGTCGCGGTGCAAGGCTCGGGCGAGCTCCGAACGGTCACCCTTCGGCTGGAGAACCAGGGCTTCCTTCCCACGTCTGGCCTGGCCCTTGCCGTCGAGCGGGGCACGGTGAGCCCCGTCACGGCCACCTTGAGTGGCGCAGCCCCCGTGCGGGGATCCAGGGAGGTGGAGCTGAGCCACCTGGGCGGGTGGGGCCAGGCGGCCGACGGTCTGGCTGGCAACCCGCTCTACCCCGGGCTCGGAACGTCGGGACAGCGCTGCGAGCACGTGTGGACCGTGCGCCCAGCTGGACCGATCGACGTGCGCTGGGACGCCGGGCGCGGCGGCTGTGGGGTGCACCGGGTGGGCGAGGACTGATCGTTCCGGCTCGGGGGCTGCACTGCCGTGGTGAAGGAGCCCCGTGTTCGAACGCCGCCCGCGCATCCTGCTCGTCGACGACGATCCGCTGGTCCGTGCGGCCCAGGCCGCCGCCCTGCGCCAGGTGGGCCAGGTGCTGATAGCGACGGATGGTGCCGACGCCCTGGCGCTCGTGAGCTGGGACGAGGACTTCGATCTCGTGATCTCGGACGTGGACATGCCGCGCGTCGACGGCCCCACGCTCTTCCGGCTCCTCGCCAAGGGGTGGCCTGACCTCGCCGCGCAGCTGGTCTTCGTGACGGGCTCCTCGAGCGCCGCCCGGGTCGACGAGCTGAAGCGTCTGGGGCGGCCGGTCTTCCGCAAGCCCATGCCACCCGAGGATCTCGCCGCCCTCGCGCGTCTCTGGGTCGAGGCGCGGCTGGCGAGCTGAGCCGACGCGCGCTACCCGGCGTTCTACGCCAGAGGTGCTCTCGTGCTCACCATCGCCGTGATCGCTTGTTCCGACTACCGGATCCACGACCAGCAGGACGTTCAAGGCGCGGAAGACACCGGGCAGCTCGGGGGCGGCGGCCCGAGCCGCGACGAACCCGAGGTCGAGGAACCCGAACCGGCATCGGAGCCGATCTACGTGCACACCGGGCAGAGCCTCTGGTCGTGGGACACGGTCGGCGACGCGGTGCACGTCGGCGACTTCTTCGACAACGGGGAGCTCGTCGACGACATCACCGACGTCGCCATCGACCTCGACGGGCGCTTCTGGGGGGTGTCGTCGGACACGCTGTGGCGCATCTACCCCGACAGCGCGGAGGTCTGGCCGGTCGCTGCGCTCGACGTGTACCTGGCCGGGCTCACCTTCGTCTCCGACGGCCGCCTGGTCGGCGCCGGCGACGGCGTCTGGGAGATCGACACGGCCACCGGAATGCTCACCGAGATCGTGGCGGAAGGTGCCTACGAGACCAGCGGTGACATCGTCGGCCTGCCCGACGGGCTGCTCTACTGGACGGTCTGGGGCGGCGACGGCCTCGTGACCGTGGACCCCGACAGCGGCGACACGAACTGGGTCGGCGCGATCGGCGTCGAGCGCATCTTCGGCCTCGGCTACGCCGACGAGAGCTTGTTCGGCTTCACCAGCACCGGAGACGCCGTCCGCATCGACACCGGCACCGCAGAGGCCGGGAGCACGGTGCCGCTGACGCTGTCCTGGTGGGGCGCGACCACGAACCCGGTGCTCTGGTAGGGCTCAAGCGCACGGTCCGCCGTCCGAAGGCGGACCATGAAGACGAGCTTCGCAGTCCGCCCGCCTCGAAGCGCCGTCGACGCGGTCGAGCGCGGCGTGGATCTCGGCCGCCGAGGCGACTGGCGACGCGCCCTCCCTCACTTCCGCAACGCCACGAAGCTCGCACCGCGGCTCGCTCCGGCCTGGATCAACCTGGCCACCACCCTCGCCATGCTGGACGAGCTGGGTGGCACCGAACGCGCCTTCTGCCAGGCCATCGCGCTCGCCCCCCGCGAGCCGAGCTACGCCACGCGCTACGGCTGGTGGCTGGTCCAGCGCGGCCGGCTGGACGACGCCGAGCAGGCCTTCGAGCACGCGCGCCGGCTCGCTCCGCGCGACCCGGGCCCCGCCGCCGGCCTGGCCGGTCTCCTCGAGCGCCGCGGTCGCCTGGAGCAGGCCCTCGAGTTGCTCGCAGCGCACGCTGATGGTGCCGACCCCCGCGTGGCCGAGCTTGGCGCCACGCTGTGTCGCCGGCTCGCCCAACCGGAGCGTGGCCTGGCTGGGGTCGAGCGCGCCCTGCGCGCCCATCCGAACCACCCCGGCCTGCACTTCGCCCACGCCCAGCTCCTGCACGCCCTCGCGCGGCACGATCACGCCTTCGCGGCCTGGTCACGCGCCAACGCAGCTCGCGGCTGGACCTTCGACCCCGCGGTGCTGAGCGCCCGCGTCTCCGGTCTGCTCCAGGCCTTCGCCACGCCCGAGCACATGGCGGCTGGCACCGACCGGGACCAGCGCCCCGTGTTCCTGTGCGGCATGCCGCGCTCGGGCACGAGCCTGGCCGAACAGATCCTCGGTTGCCACCCCGAGATCCACCCAGCGGGGGAGCGCGAGACCCTTCGCCAGATCGCCCGGTCGCTCCCGGAGCGCACCGGGCGGAGCGGTCCGTGGTGGACGTGCCTCGACGCCTTGACGAGCGCGGACCTCGACGAGCTGGGCGGTCGGTACCTCGCCGGCCAGCCGACGCACCGACGCGTCATCGACAAGATGCCGATGAACGTCTTCCTGCTCGGCCTCGTCGCCCGCATCCTGCCGGGGGCCCGGGTCGTGATCTGCGAACGAGACGGTCTCGACACGGCCCTCTCGTGCTTCCAGCAGGACTTCGCTGGCATGGCCTTCGCCTGGTCCACGTCGCTGACCGGATGCGCTGCGCGCCTGGAGGCGGTGCGCCGGCTCACCGCCCACTGGCGCTCCGTCCTCCCGCTCCCGGTGCACGTCCTGAACTACGAACGCCTGGTGACCGGTCCCGAGGCCGAGATCCGCGCCCTCAGCAGCTTCCTCGGCGTGCCCTTCCACGCCGCGTGCCTCCACCCCGAACGCAGCGAGCGCCTGGTGCACACCGCCAGCTACGCCCAGGTCCGAAGGCCGATCCACGCCGGTGCGGTGGGCAAGGCCCGCCCCTACCGCGCCCACCTCGGAGCGATCGCGCACCTCGAGGGCGTGTAAGGCGCAGACGCCGCAGCCCGTCCAGGCCGCAGAACCAGCCTGGAGGCACCGTGCGCCGCGACCAACTCCACATCGCAGAGCCCTGCAACGCCGACTGGACGGCCATGAGCGGCGACGAACGCGAGCGCTTCTGCGGCAGCTGCCAGAAGCACGTTCACGATCTGTCCGCCATGAGCGCCCGGCAGGCCGAGCAGCTCGTCCGGGGACAGGAGGGCCTCTGTGTGCGCTACCGCGTCGACCGCCAGGGCCGCCTGGTGCACCGGCGCAACCGACTGCTCGGCGCCGTAGCGGCCGGGCTGGCCCTGAGCGCGCCCGCCTTGGCCTCCGGCGCCATCGAGCGAGACACCAGCTGGTTCGACCGCCTGGTCGACTGGGCCACCAGCGCGCTCACCGAAGAGGCGGTCACGGGGCAGGTGGTCGCGCCCCGGCTGGAGCTGGGCGAGGTCGAGCTGATGGGCGACGTCGTGTTCGAACCCGAAGCCCAGCCGACCGAGCTCTCGGGAGAACCCGAAGCTGCGGTGATGGGGCGTGTGCGCGCGATCGACTGACCGGTAGCCTTCACCATCGCGCTCGCCGGGCCGATGAGGGGGGGTGTGAGGCTCCCGGTTCCCGACCGCCTGCGTGCACCGTTCGCCCTCGTGGCGGCCTGGGCCAGCGTGATCGCCATCCTGTGGGCGGCAGGCATCAGCTCCAGCTGGACGCTCTGCCTGGCGGTCCTGCCGGCCGTCGGCTTCGCAACAGGACGCCGCCTCTGGGGCGCCGTCGGGCTCGCGATGGCCCTGTCGACCCTCGTGGGCCTGATCTTCGCCGTGCCCTACGCCTCGGCATACACGAGTCCGGCGCCGCTCCTCGCGGTGAGCGCGGCACTCTTCGCGCTCGCCGTGCCCACGGAACGGCGACGACGCGACGCCCTCGACGCCCTCGTGCTGAAGAACGCGGCCCTTCAGGAGGCCCGCGACGAGGCCGACCGAGCCACCCAGGCGAAGTCACGCTTCCTCGCCACCATGAGCCATGAGCTCCGGACGCCCATGAACGGCGTGCTGGGCATGAGCGCCCTGCTGGATCGCACGGCCCTCGCCGACCGCCAACGCCACAGCCTGGCGACGATCGAGCGGGCCGGACGCGACCTGCTCGTCGTGGTGAACCAGGTGCTGGACTTCGCCAAGCTGGAGTCGGGGGCGATGACCTTGGAGTCGATCGCCTTCGATCCACGCCTGGTGGTGAGCGCGACCCTGCGGGACCTGGCCGGACGCGCTCGGGCGGACGGGGTGCGCCTCTGCTGGAGTGCGCGCAGGGACGTCCCGACCGAGGTCGTGGGCGACCCCTCCCGGCTCGCGCGAACCGTCGAGCTGTTGGTGCACCACGCGCTGCGTCACCACGCCCGGAGCGAGATCAGCGTTCGCCTGGGCCTCCGTGACGGCGGCCTGGAGGTGACGATCGCCGACGACGGCGCGAGCCCGTCGGAGTACCCACGGGTGACCGAGGTGGCCGCCCTCGGCGTCGAGCGCGTCGGTGGCGCCTCGGCCATGGGTCTGCAGCTGGCCGCCGACCTCGTCGCGCTGCAGGGCGGGGACCTGCGGGTCGAAGCGGGCGAACACCAGGGCGCAGTGGCCTGTTTCGTGCTGCCCTTCCCCATCGTCGGCGATCGCCACTCCAACCTGGCCGGCTGCCGTGTGCTCGTGGCCTCGGGCTGCGAGGTGCGGCGCATCCACGTCGGCGAGGTGCTGGACCGAGGCGGGGCCGAGTGCCGCGTCGTGGTCGACCGGGCGTCCCTGGCCGATGCACTCGACGCCTCCTGGTCGATGATCCTGGTCGACACGGTGTTCGAGGGCGGCGGGCTCGCCGCGGCGATGCTCGCAGCCACCGCCTGCCCGCAGGTCGTGCTGCTCGGCGACGAACCGGAGCTCCCCGCCGAGGCGGAGCTTCGGGAGCTCGGCGTGCACGCGACCCTGCTCACCCCGCTCTCCCATGTCGAGCTGGTGCAGCGGGTTCGCGGCGGGAGCGACACGCCTCGCGACGACGCCCCGCGGCGCGTCCTGCTCGCCGAAGACAACCCCGTCAACCAGCTCCTGGCGCGCCGCCTGCTCGAGGATCTCGGCCTCGAGGTGGTCGCGGTGACCGACGGCCGCGCCGCCGTGCAGGCGGTGCAGGAGCAGGACTTCGATCTGGTGCTCATGGACTGCCAGATGCCCATCCTGGACGGTCAACACGCCACCCGGGAGCTCCGGCGCATGGGGCACGACGTGCCCGTGGTGGCGCTCACCGCCCACGACGGCGGCGACGAGCGACGGGCCTGCATGGAGGCCGGCATGGACGCCTTCCTCACCAAGCCCTTCCGGCACGAGCAGCTCCGGGCCGAGCTGACCCGCTGGCTCGGGAGGCTGGCATGAAGCGCGTCCTGGACCTGCTAGGCCTGCGCGGCCACGGCGCCGAGCACCGCCGCGCCCAACGCCTGGCGCTGTTGACCTTGACCGTCTTCGCCTGGTGCATGGCCTACGCCACCACGCAGCTGCTGCTCGACCACCGCGAAGCCGCCATGACCTCGCTGATGATGGCCGGGCTGACGCTGAGCTGGCCCGCACTCCTCGCGGTGGGGCGGCCGCGCATCGCGGCGCACTGGGCCTGCACGTGCCTGGCGGTGTTCGGGGCCTTCCGGGCCGTCGGCGACGTGCACCCGAGCAGCGCCGGGGCGCTCCTGGCCATGACGCCCTTGATCGCAGCCTTGCTCTTCGAGCGCCGCGAGGCGCTCCTCTGGCTCGGCGTCGCGGCCTTCGGGCTCGGCCTGCTCGGGGCCAGCCCGAGCGATGTCGTGCCCGTCACCGACCCCCACCACCTGGTCGACACCGCGGGGGCCATCCTGGCGACCTGGCTGCTGCTCTCCGCATCGGACCAGCACGCTCGCCTGGCGGAGAACGAGCTGACCGGCCTCCACCACGCGCTCGGAGACGCCCGCCAGCGCGCAGACGACGCGCACGCAGCGCGCGAGCGTCTGCTGGCCGAGATGAACCAGGAGATCCGCGGCCCCCTGAACGTGGTGGTGGGCATGAGCTCCCTCCTGCTGGAGACACCCCTGGACCGATCCCAGCAGCAGTACGCGCAGGCGATCTACCGGAGCGGACGTTCGCTGGGCGAGGTCGTGGACAACGTGCTCGACTACGACGCGGTGCAGCGGGGCGACCTGGCGCTGGACGTGGCGCCGCTGGGCCTGCGCAGCCTCGTCGCCGACGTGCTCCAGTCCCACGCGCCCTCGGCGCGCGCCCAGGGGCTGCTGCTCGAAGGGGTCGTGGAGCCCGAGGTGCACGACATCCTCAAGGGCGACGGCCCACGCCTTCGGCAGGTCTTGATGAACCTCGTCGGCAACGCCCTGAAGTTCACCGAGGCAGGCTCGGTGGTCCTGCGGGTCGGCCAGCGCGACGACCGCACCCGCTTCGCGGTGCACGACACCGGACCTGGCATTCCGGCGGACGCGCAGCGCCGCCTCTTCCTGGCGTTCGAGCAGGCGGATGGCTCCACCACCCGTCGCTTCGGCGGCACGGGCCTGGGGCTCACCATCAGCCAGAGCCTGGTGGGGCTGATGGGCGGCGAGCTCCAGCTCAACAGCACGCTGGGCGAGGGAAGCACCTTCCACTTCGATCTCCAGCTCAACGCCATCGAGGTCCCCGTCCCCCATCGCCTCGTCGGACGTCGGGTGCTCCTGGTCGAGCCTCGCCCCCTCTGCCGCGAGGCCTTGCGCGCAGCCCTGGAGCGCACGGGGGCTCGGGTCTTCGAAGCCGACAGCGCCAGCGCCGCCGCCTCCCTGCTCCAGCGAGCACACGCCGAGGGCAAGCCCTGCGATGTCGCCATCGTCGCCACCGAGCTGCACGATCTGGAGGCCGGCGTGTTCGCCGCGCTCCTCGCAGCGGACGATCGGCTCTGCGAGCTTCCGCTGGTGCAGATCGCCGAGCTCGACGACACCAGCCATGGAGACGACGCTGGCTTCAGCGCCACGGTGGCGCGCCCCTTCCAACCGGCGGCGCTCGGCGACGCGGTGGCCCACGCGCTCCATGTCCCCACGACGGCGCGATCGACCTACGACGACACCATCACGGGCCGCCGAGCCAGGCTGCCGGTGCTGCCGGGCCAGGTGCTGGTGATCGAGCTCGATCCAGCACAGCGCGAGCTGGCCCAGCGCTCGCTCGAGGGCATGGTCGACGCGGTCGAGGTGGCGGGAAGCCACGATCAGGCGATCGCCGCTACGATGAAGTCGGCCCCGGCGCTCGTGCTGATCGACCTGCACCAGAGCCACGTCGAGGACCTCGTCTCCGAGCTCCGGCGCCACCTGAACCCCGGGACGCCGCTGGTGGGTCTGGCGGCCCTCCGGTCCCCCGAGGTCGAGGAACAAGGCCGCGCGCTCCGCCTCTCCGATGTGCTCGTGAAGCCCATTCGCGCCAGCACCCTGCGCCGCGTGCTGGAGCGGCACCTCGACGTGCGCGCCGCCTGACGCCGGACGTTACGCCCTGCCGATGGCCCTGCCCTTCGACCACCCGCTGAAGCCCATGCTCGCGAAGGGTGCTGCCAAGCTCCCACCGGCGGGCCGCTTCCTCTACGACCCCAAGTGGGATGGCTTCCGCTGCCTGGTGTTCCGAGACGGCGACGAGCTCTTCCTGCAGTCCCGCGACTCGAAACCCTTCGTGCGGTACTTCCCGGAGCTCCTCGACCCCCTGCGCGCCTCGCTGCCCGAGCGCTGCGTGGTCGACGGCGAGCTCCTCATCGAGCGTGATGGACGGCTGGACTTCGACGGCCTCCAACAGCGCATCCACCCGGCAACGAGCCGGGTCACCATGCTCTCGCAGACCACGCCAGCCTCGTTCGTCGCGTTCGACCTGCTCGCCCTCGACGACCAGGATCTGCGGGTAGACGCGGTGGGGCAGCGCCGCGAGCTGCTGGAGCAGGTGCTGGCCGACGCCCGGCCCCCCGTGTTCCTCACGCCGGCCACCCTCGATCGCGACGTGGCACAGGACTGGTTCGAACGCTTCGAGGGCGCGGGACTCGACGGCGTGATGGCCAAGCCCCTCGACGGCGTGTACGAATCGAACAAGCGGGGCTGGATCAAGATCAAGCACCAGCGCACGCTCGACGCCGTGGTGTGCGGCTTCCGCTGGCACAAGCACGGACCCGGGACCGAGGTGGGCTCCTTGTTGCTCGGCCTCTGGGCCGACGACGGCCGCCTGCGCCAGATCGGCGTCGCTTCGAGCTTCTCCGGCAAGCGCCGCCTGGAGCTGGCGGCGGAGCTCGAGCCCTTCCGTGAGCACGCCTTGGACGACCACCCGTGGGCCGCTTGGGCCAAGCACAGCCCCAGCGAGCACGAACCGGGCGCCACCTCGAGGTGGAACGCGAAGAAGGATCTGTCCTGGGAGCCCGTGCGGCTCGAGCTCGTCGCGGAGGTCACCTGCAACCAGCTCTCCGGCGGTCGGCTGCGGCACCCGGCCAAGCTCCTGCACTTCCGTCACGACAAGCCACCCGCGGTGTGCGGCTATGACCAGCTCGACGTGGTCGCGCCCATGGAGCTCTGCACGATCTTCGCGGGGGGCTGAGGGAGCTCAGACCAAGGCGGGCACTCGCTCCAGGAGACGCTCCTGATCCAGACCCAAGAGCAGCTGCCTGAGCTCTGGACGGGCGCCTCGGAACGCCAGCTCCTCGAGGCTCTGGGCCACCGGCGCATCCAGCCTCAGGGTGGCGAGCCGCTTGTAGAGCAGGGCGTCGGCGCGGCGAGGTTCCAGATGATCCGACAGGCCCTGGGCACCGCGCACCTTCACCTCCCAGCTCGACACGTCTTCGGGAATGTCCTCGATCCGGCCGTAGTGGGCGAGCACGGTGGCCGCACCCTTCGCGCCCCAGCGCGGAATGCCCGGGATGCCATCGGCGGCATCGCCCACGAGCGCGAGCCAGTCGGGAATGCTCGAGGGCGCGACGCCCCACTTCTCGTGAACGGCCGGTTCGTCGTACACGATGCGGCGCATCCGATCCCACAAGACCACCCGCTCGCCCACGACGCACTGGGCCATGTCCTTGTCGGGCGTGGCGATCACCACCTGGTCCACCTGATCGGCGAAGCGCGCCGCGGCGCTGGCCAGCGCGTCGTCGGCCTCGAAGTCCACCATCGGCCACACCACCACGCCGAGCGCTCGACAGAGGTCTTCGGCGGGGTGGAACTGGCAGGTGAGCTCCTCGGGCAGACCGGCCCCGGTCTTGTAGCCGTCGAAGAGATCGTTCCGGAAGCTCTCGATGACGTGGTCGAAGGCCACGCCCACGTGGGTGACGTCGTCGGACCGAAGCAAGGCCACCAGGGTGTGCGCGAGGCCGATCAAGCCTCCGTTCTCGACCGCGCGTCCTCGTCGGGCGCCGAAGTGCTGGCGGAAGAGCTCGTAGGTGCCGTCGATGAGGTGGAGCTTCATGCCACGTGACGTATCCGAGTAGGCTCGCCCCGTGGAACACGGTGCCCTCTCCCTGCTGCCAGCGGCGCTCACGCTGGTGCTCGCCTTCACGACGCGCCGGGTGCTGCCCGCGCTCTTCTGCGGCATCGTCGCCGGCGGCTGCGTGCTGTACGCGAGCTCGTCGGATCTCTCCGACCTCAACGTGCTGGATCGCTTCCTGCTCCCGGCGCTCGCGAGCGAGAGCTACGCCCGCATCCTGCTGATCTACCTGTGGTGCCTGGGCGGTCTGCTCGGGGTCTGGAAGCGCACGGGCGCCGCCGAGCACTTCGCACGCACCGTGGGCGAGAAGGTCGTCACCGGCCCGCGTTCGTCTCTGGCCTTCGCGTGGCTCGTCGGCGTGATCTTCCACCAGGGCGGCACGGTGTCGACGGTGCTCACGGGCACCACGGTGAAGCCCGTCGCGGACCGCTACGGCGTCGCGCACGAAGAGCTGGCCTACGTGGTGGACTCCACGGGCTCCCCCGTCGCGACGGTGGTGCCCTTCAACGTGTGGCCGGCCTACATCGCGGGCCTGGTGGTCGGCACGGTGCCGGTCATCGCCACCGAGGCCGACGCGCTGGCCTTCTACGTGCGGGCGATGCCGTGGAACTTCTACGCGATCTTCGCGCTGGGCAGCACCCTGCTGTTCGGGCTGGGCCTGCTCCCGTGGGTCGGCGCCAAGATGAGCGCGGCACGCACCCGGGCGCGGACGGGCCAGGGACTCGACCGTGCCGGTGCTCAGCCGATGCTGCCCGACGCGGCCGCCGCCGTGCCGGAGGGCTACACGCCGGCGATGGTCGACTTCGCAGCGCCGCTCGTGGTGCTCGCGAGCCTCGCGATCGTGCCGTACGTGCTCACGGGCAAGCCCTGGATCAACGAGGCCTTCGGCGCCTGCGTGCTGACGGTCATGGGCGTGGCCTTCGTGCGCGGTCTCACGCTCAAGGATCTGATGGAGGCCTTCCTCGACGGCTGCAAGGCCATGACGATCGGCGCGGTCATCCTCGGCCTCGCGGTCACCCTGGGCCTGGTCACGAAGGAGCTGGACACCGCCAGCTACGTGGTCACCCTGCTGGGCGACGGCTTCCCCGCGGTGCTCCTGCCGGCCGCGCTCTCGGCCCTCTGCATGGGCATGGCCTTCGCGACCGGCACGAGCTGGGGCACCTACGCTGTGGTGTTCCCGATCGCGATGCCGCTGGCCTGGGCGCTCGCGGCGGACCCGACCTACCTGGCGATCGTGTTCGGCGCGGTGCTCGGAGGCGCGGTCTTCGGCGACCAGTGCAGCCCGATCAGCGACACCACCATCTTGAGCGCGATGTTCTCCGGCTGCGATCTGATGGACCACGTCGAGACGCAGCTGCCGCTGGCGCTGGCGGCCGCCACGTTGGGTGGAGTGGCCAGCACGGTGGCGGCGGCGGTCGTGCTGTGATCTGGCTGTGGGCCTGCTCCGGCGGCCCTGCCCCCGACACCTCATCCGCCCCCCTGGTCGTGGTGACCATGAACAGCGGCACGACGCCCGGTCAGGACTTCGGCGCCAACACCGACGGCTACGGGGAGGACCAGGCGAGCGCGAGCGACGCCTGGTATGGCGACGGCCTGGCCTGGGAGGCGGCGGTGGTCGCCACCGAGGCCTTCTTCACCGACACCGCGCCCCAGGTGGTCGGCTTCCAGGAGGTCTTCGACACCGGTGGCTGCGACGAGGTTCCGGACGAGGCGCGTGACGGGTTCGTGTGCTCCACCTGGACGGCTGGCGACCCCACCGTGGCGGAACGGGTGCTCGGGAGCGGCTTCGAGGTGGTGTGCCACCCAGGCCATCCCGACAAGTGCGTAGGGGTGAGCCAGGATGTGGGTGGGATCGCTCCGATGGCCGGCGTCGCGGCCGAGGGCTGCGGCTCGGGGGCACGCGTGGCCTACAGCGACCTCGAGCTGGCCGATGGCCCCCTGCGGGTGATCCACGTGCACGGCACGTCGGGCTTGTCCGACGACGACATCGCCTGCCGCCTCGCTCAGGTCGCGCAGGTCGAGCAGGCCCTCGGCGAGCGGAACCTGGTGCTCGGCGACCTCAACACGGACCCGGCGCGCTTCGCGGGCTACGACGCGAGCGCGGCGGCGTGGACGGAGCTGGCCGATCGAGCCGGGCTGCGCTGGCACACCGAGCTCGGAGACGACGCGGAGCCGACCTATAGCGGCGTCGCCAACATCGACCACGTGCTCACCGACTGGGCCGAGGGCCGCTGCGAAGCCCGGCCCTTCTACGACCAGGTCTACTTCGATCACGTTCCGCTGGTGTGCAGCCTGAGCTGATCACGGCAGGAGCTCGATCACCGTCCAGACGGCGGCCGCCTCCTCGACCCGACCCAGGGCGGCCCACTGGGCTCGGGCCAGCTGGAACGCCGCGTGAGCGTGGCCCACCTCGCCCCCATCCCTCGCCTGCATCCCCGCGACGTAGGCCAGGCGCGCGACGTCTGGGTCGACGAAGCCGCTGTCGTGCAGCCCGGGCATCAGGTCCATCAGGTGGACCTCGAAGCCTTCCCAGTCCGCCTCCGCGCCGCAACAACAGACGAGCACCAGCTTCAGCACCGCCTCGTAGATGCCGAACTGGGCGAGCTGTGGGCTGATCAGCAGGGCCTGCGCGCGCTGTCGAGCGCGCTCCAACCGCCCCGCCTGGACATCCACGAGCGCCAGATCGACCTCGGCCACGAAGACCTCCGGGGTGCCCAGCGCGCGGTAGGCCGACGCTGCGGCCTCGTAGGCCAACGCGGCGAGCTCCCAGTCCCCGCGGTTCCGGGCGACCTCCCCGCGCACCAGCTCGGCTGCGGCGACCAGCTTCCGGAAGCCCCAGCGCTCGCCGAGCTCGAGCACCGCCTCGGCATGCTCGCCGGCGGCATCGGCCCGTCCCGCGGCGCGCGCCGCCACCGCGAGCACGAGCAGCGCATCCGCCTTCCGGTAGGGCTCGGAGGCGGCCGCCACGGCGCGCGAGCCGACCGTCCGCGCTTCGTCCAGCGCACCGAGGGCCACCAGGGCATGGCCGAGCTCCGCGGCCGACCGTGCGGCATCCGCGGGCAGCTCACGGGCGGCGAAGCCACGCTCGGCCCGCGCATAGAGATCGCGTGCCAGGCGCAGGTCGCCGGCCTGCCGCGCCAGGGCGGCCCGGGCGGCCACGAGCCGGAGCTGCACGACGTCCCAGCCACGCACGCCGGCCTGCGCCTCGAAGCCTCGCAGCGCGTCCTCGGCAGCCTTCGCGCCCTCGAGCACCGACAGGAGCGCCACCCGGTGGTGCCAGGCCTCCGCGCGGAGCGCGTCGTCGGGGGCGAGCCCCAGACGCTCGACGGCTTGCTCGCGGTCCGTGAGCAGGGCCAGCGCGCGGCGGTGGTCACCGAGCTCGAAGCGCTGCCGCGCCGCGCGCACGAGCGGCGCGAGGGCGTCCCGGTCCTCGCCGGCCGCGAGCAGGTACCGCGCACGGCGCTCCGAGTCTCCGAGGGCGTCGCTTCCCGCGAGCAGCGCCGCGCAGACGCGTGCGTGCTCCGCGTGACGTCCGGCCTCGCGGGCCCCGCGCACCACCGACTCGCGCAGCATGCCGTGCACGAAGGACCAGCCCTCCTCCCGCTGCACGAACAAGGCCTCGTGGAGCAGGCGCTCGACGAGCGCCGACGGGAACGGGAGCTGGGCCTCGCCACACGCTCGCCCCCACTCCTCCGCCTGCACGTCCTGGCCCAGCGTGGCCGCCAGCTCGAGCGCGCGACGCGCGACACCGCTCAGCGCCAGCCGGTCGAGGCGCGACGACCACATGCCGTGGAGGTCGTCGGGGAGGTCGGCGACCGCGCCTGGCACCAGGCGCAAGCCGCCCGTGCCAGGCGACAACACGCCGCGACGAACCCAGTCGTGCAGGAGCTGGACAGCGAACAAGGGGTTGCCGTCGGTGCGCTCCCGCACCCGCAACGACAGCTCGGGCTCGAGGCCCAGGAGCATCTGGACCAGCGCCTCGTGGTCCGCCGCCGGGAGCGGTCCCAGCCTCAGGGTGGTTCCGAGCTCGTCGAGCAGCTCGCGCGCCTCCTGCTCGACGGCCTCTTCACGCACGGTGAGCACGAGCAGCGCACGGCACGCGCCCAGCTCCCGCCGCTGCCACAGGAGGCGAGCGAGCTCCAGGCTCTCCAGCCCCCACTGGGCATCGTCGAGCCAGACCACCACCGGACGCTCCTGGCCGAGACGACCGAGGAAGCGCTCCAGCAGGACGGCCCGTTCACCGGCGCTCCGGAAGCGCACGGCCCGCAGACCGCCGCCGCGCTCGGCGTCCGTCGCTGGCACGATGAGCTCGGTGAGGGCCTCCGCCTCGTCGGGAGGCACCTGCGCCGCCACGGGCGAGAGCCACCGCTCGATGCGCGCGAGCACCGCGGCCCGGGGCAGCCCCTGGCACACGAGGCGCCGGCTGATCATCGCGCCGAGACCATCGATCGGGCCACCTGTCGGGCCGTGGAGCGCGACGAGGGGCGTGCCTGCGCCGAGCTCCGCGGCGTGCTCGCACAGCCAACGCGCCAGCCGGCTCTTCCCCACGCCGCTCGCGCCTCGCAAGCAGACCACCTCGAGCTTGCCCGTGGCGCGCACACGGTGCAGCGCCGACCAGAGCTGATCGCGCTCCGCGACGCGCCCGACCACGGGCAGGTCCCGCAAGCCGAAGAGGCCGAGCTCCGCCGGCGCGCTGCGCTCGGCACGCCGCCAACGGAGCGGCATGGGCGGACCGTCCGCCTCCGGCTCCACCACCTGGCCCGAGTCCGACCACAGCCCCGCGGCATCCAGCGTCAGCAGGCTCGTCTCGTCGCCTTCCTCGCTCGACAGCAGGACCCGCGTCACCCCGACCGGCTCCCCGAGGCGCCGAAGCGCCCAGGCCGCGTCCGCAGCACACGCGAACCGGTGGCCTGGATCCTTGCGCAACAGCCGCCGCAGCCACGGCTCGAAGCCGGGAGGGACCCCCGCGCTGGACTGGAAGTCGCCCGGCTCGTCGTGGAGTTGCGCGAGCAGGGTGGCCGGTCGACCGCTGCGCCGATGGGGCGCGCGGCCGGTGGCCATGGACCAGCCGAGGCACCCCAGGGCGTAGAGGTCGGTCCAGGGACCCCAGGCGCGCCAGTCCGCCCGGATCTGCTCGGGGGCCATGTAGGCCGGCGTGCCCGCCTGCAGAGCCTCCGCCGCTCCCGAGCGGGCCAGGTCCATCGGTTGAGCCAGGCCGAAGTCGGTCAGGCGCAGTCCCCCCCCGCGCGGCGTCAACAGGACGTTGTCCGGCTTCAGATCCCGGTGGAGCACATGGCGCGCGTGGGCGTGCGCGAGCGCCCCGAGCAGCTGGAGCAGCACCGCCTGCAGCGCGTCCCACGCCATGCGGCCCCGCAAGCGGTCGAGGGTGCCCAGCTCCGCCAGCTCCATCACCAGGTACGGACTGCCCGTCGCGAGCTCGCCCACCGAGGACGCCTCGGCCGGCACCTCACCCTGGTCGTACACCCGCACGATGGCCGGGTGCGTGAGCGCAGCCACCGCGCGCACCTCCTGGCGGAAGGCGCGCCCATAGGGCCCGTGGCGCGTCGCCATCGCGGTCATCACCTTCACGGCGACCGGGTCGGCGGTGTCCACACGGAAGCCGGACCAGACCTCGCCCATGCCTCCACGCCCGAGGCGCTCGGTGAGCTGGTAGGGACCCAGGGTCGGCACGAGCCGCTCTAACCGCCGCTACCGGAGGCGGTGTCGGCGGAGCAACCTCAAGATGGTGGTGCGATCCACCCCAGCTGCGCGGGCGGCCGAGCTGAGGTTGCCCCCGTGTTCGGCCATCAGGCCGCGCAGGTACTGGCGCTCGAAGGCCCGGATCAAGGCCTGCTTGGCCTCCTTGAACGGCACCGAGCTGATCGGCGGCCCCTCCTCCTCGAGCTCCTCCGGCGGCACCGCCGGCGCCTCGCGCAAGGCCTGCGGAAGGGCATCGAGGGTCACGAGCTCCTCGTCGCAGAAGGGCACCGCCCGGCTGAGCACGTTGTGCAGCTCCCGCACGTTGCCCGGCCACCTCCAGGCGTGGAAGATCTCCAACACCTCGGGGGAGAGCCCGGTGACGCGCACCGCGTCGCCCTGCACGCGCTCCAGGATGGACTCCGACAGCAGCTGCAGGTCCTCGAGGCGCTGGCGCAGCGGCGGCAGCACCAGATCGACCACACAGAGCCGGTAGTACAGGTCGCGGCGGAAGCGCCCTTCCTCCACCTCGCGTGCGAGATCGCGGTTGGTCGCCGCCACGATGCGCACGTCCACCACCTGCCGCGAGCGACCGCCGAGCCGCTTCACCTCACGGTTCTCCAGCACGCGCAAGAGCTTCGGCTGCAGCTCCAGAGGAAGCTCCCCGATCTCGTCCAGCATCAGGGTGCCGCGGTGGGCCCGCTCGAAGGCTCCGGAGCGCGCGTCCACCGCGCCCGTGAAGGCACCACGCTCGTGGCCGAACAGGGCCGATTCGATGAGCTCGGCCTTGGCGGCGCCGCAGTCGAAGATCTCGAGATCGCCCGAGCGCCCGCTGCGTTCGTGCACCGCCCGCGCCGCCAGCTCCTTGCCGGTACCGGTCTCGCCACGGATGAGCACCGGCATGGACAGCCCCGCCACGCGCTCGAGCACGCCGTAGGCCTCGCGCATCGCGATGGACCCACCGACCAGCCGCCCGAAGGCGCGCTGATCGCTGGCCACCACGTCCCAGCGGGCGTCGATCGTGCGGAACGCCAGCACGCTCCCGCCGACCCGGAAGCGCGTGTCCTCCGCGAGGTAGACCTCGCGCACGGGGGTGTCCCCGACCCAGGTCCCCGCGCTGGTGTCGAGGTCGCGGAGCAGCACGCCCTGCTTCGTCCGGCGCAGCTCACAGTGCAGGGGCTCCAGCGCCTCGTCCTCCAGGCGAAGGTCCGCGAGCGCTCCGCGACCGATGCGCAAGAGCGCATGATCGAAGCGCCAGGTCTCCCCCTGGTTCGGTCCCTCCACGCAGCGCAGCACACCCTCGCGGATGTGGAGCGTGCGCCGGAAGGCGCCCGTGAGCGGCACGGTGGTCGGCACCGCACCCACGGTACCAGGGATAGGCCCTTGCCCATGTTGAACGACGGCCGACGCGCGCTGCTGCGCGCATGGGGTGACACGCCGCTGGCTGCCCTCGCAGACCACCTGGTGCTCGAGACACAGCCCGCGCCGGTGCCGAAGCCCGGGGAGGTGGTGGTGGCCGTCCGCTCCGCCTCGGCGGGCTGGGTCGACCTCATCATGGCGAGCGGCCACTACCAACACGCACCCGAGCCGCCGTACACGCCCGGCATGGAGTGGGCGGGCGAGGTGGTCGCGGTGGGCGCAGGAGCTCGCTGGGCCCTGGGGGACCGTGTGTACGCGGACGGCCTGCGCACCGGGCCCCGGTCCGGGGGACCCCACCAGACCTGGGGCGGCTTCGCGAGCTACGCGCTGGCCCACGGCGACGCCTTGAGGCCGCTTCCGGAAGGCTGGAGCTACGACGAGGGCGCGGCCTTCCTCGGCAGCTACGAGACGGCGTGGCACGGGCTGGTCACGCGCGGCCACCTGCAGGCGGGGGAGACCGTGCTGATCCACGGCGCCTCCGGCGCGACCGGCCTCGCGGCCGTGCACGTGGCCAAGGCCCTGGGAGCGCGGGTGATCGCCACCGGCCGCTCGCGGGAGAAGAACGCCCTGGTGGCGGCCGAAGGCGCCGACGTGGTGCTGCACGGAAGCTTCGTGCACGAGGTCCGAGGGCTGGGCGGAGCGGACGTGGTCTGGGACGGTGTGGGCGGCCCCATCACCAGGGACAGCCTGCGCGCGTGCCGATTCGGTGCGCGGGTGCTGTTGATCGGCTGGGCCTCGACGCCGCTGATCGGACGGAGCCGCGGCCAGGGTGGCGGCACGCCCAACCAGCTACCGACCAACCTCGTGCTGATGAAGGGGCTCGACGTGCTCGGCTGCCCGGCGGTGATCTCCGCCGAGAAGGACCCCACGCTGCGGCCTGCGCGCCTGGCCGGGCTGGACGGCCTGGTCGCCGGCGGGCTGCGGCCCCGCATCGGCCGTGTCTGGTCCCTGGACCAGGTCGTCGACGCCCTCCGCGCCAAGTGGGAGAGCCGGATCGTGGGCGCCTGCATCGTGCGCCCCGCGCCCTTGCCAGGCGAGCCCTGAACCTGTACACTTGTTCAGGTGGCCCACCCCGCCCCCCGCGTCTGCTGCCTGGATCTGGACACCTTCTTCGTCTCGGTCGAGCGCCTGTTGGACCCCAGCCTCGTGGGGCGCCCTGTCGTGGTCGGTGCAGCTCCCGGGAACCGCGGTGTCGTGTGCGCCTGCAGCTACGAGGTGCGCCGCTTCGGTGTGCGCTCGGGCATGCCGATCAGCGAGGCCGTGCGGCTGGCGCCCCATGCGGTGTTCCTCCCTCCGCGGCACGCCACGTACTCACCATACGCCAAGGAGGTCCGCACGATCCTGGAGCGCTACACGCCCGAGGTCCAGACCGCGTCGATCGACGAGTTCTTCCTGGACTTTCGTGGTTGCGAACGGCTCTACGCCAGCCGCGCCGACGCGGACGACGACGCCACGGTGGAGCGCGTGGTCCGGCGCATGCGGCAGGACATCCAGGCCGAGCTCGGCCTCCCCGCCAGCGCGGGGGTCGGTGTCACCCGCTCGATCGCCAAGATCGCGTCGGGCCGCGCCAAGCCTGCGGGCGTGGTCATGGTGAGGCGGGGCGAGGAGCGGGACTTCCTGCGCCCCCTGCCCGTGCGCAAGTTCCCAGGCATCGGCCCGGTGACCGAGCGCCGCTTGCACGAAGCCGGGCTTCGCACCCTGGGCGACCTCCTCGAGCTGCCCGACGGGCCCGCTCGCGCGCGCTTCCGGCGCCTCGGGGATCGGGTCGCGGCAGCGTGTGACCCCGGTGGGATCGTGCGTCTGGGCAAGGACAGGCCGGCCTTCCACGAGTTCGATCCCGAAGGTCGGACCGTGGGGAGCATCTCCAACGAGCGCACCTTCTCGGTGGACGTCGGCGACGAAGCCCGGATCGACGCCCAGCTCGTGAAGCTGGCCGAGCGGGTCTGCCACCGCGCCCGGAGCCGCGACATCCGGGCGCGCACGATCGGGCTGAAGCTCCGGTACGCGGACTTCCAGACCGTGTCGCGGAGCAAGACCATTCCCCCGACGAACGTCGACACTACGGTCCTCGCGGTGGTCCGTGCCCTGTACGAGCGCGCGCGTCGACGCGACCTGCCCATCCGCCTGTTGGGGGTGCAGTTCCAGAACCTCGTGGGCCGAGACTGCCAGCTGATCCTGCCGCTCGGCGCACCCGAGCGGCCGGCCGTGAGCACCGCGCTCGACGCCGTGCGCGAGAAGTTCGGCTACGACGCGGTGCGGCTGGGCGCCGTGGACAAGAGCCGCTGGATCGCCTGAGGCGCACCCGAACCGCGCTATCCTCCGGCGGTGGGTCACCCGCCGCTGGCGCGCTGGATCGGCCGCTGGCGCGGCACCTGGACGCTCTGCCACCTCGAAGGCGAGGAACGCTGCCTCGCCACGCTGGAGGTGCAGGCCGACGCGCTCCACTACCGCTGGACCCACGAGGGACGGGTCCAGACCGGTCACCTCCAGCTCGAGCCCCTGGCCGGGCGCAAGGCAGCGGGCACGTGGGGAGACAGCTGGCTCGCGGACCCGCCCCTGCGGCTCGAGGGCGCGCTCCGGGCCCGCGGCCTGGAGCTGGAGGCCAGCTACCCCGCGACGGGGGAGCTCTGGACATGGCGCATCACCCTGCGGGAGGGTCCGGTGATGGAGATGGTGGACGTCTCTCCCGACGGTCGGGAGCGGCGGGTCGTTCGCTTCGTGGCAGGCGACGGAACGCCGTCGCCAGAGGCACCGAGAGAGGAGACCTGATCCGGCCGCTTCGAACACGTGGACCAGGCGCGCGGCTCGAACTGGTAGCGTGGGCCCCGATGGCGACGGCCTGGATGCTCCGGGTCCGCCACCTCGGACGTCGATGCTCCCCGTGCTGCTGACAGGGCTCGCTGCGCCCCCGGCTGGGCTGATCGGCTGGCAGGCGAGCGTGCTGGTCGGCGGCCAGGCGCCGGCGCGTTGGCTCGTCGGGGATCGGGAGGTCGAAGGTTGGGCGCGGCCGGGGTTGACCGTCGGCAAGCACCTGCGCCCCGACTGGTACGCTGGAGCGGCTCTGCACCCCGCGGTCGAGCGGACCCGGACCGAGGTGGGGACGGGCCCCCTCGACGAGGTGCTCACCGCGGAGCTGAAAGGCGCTCTGGGACCCATCGCGCGCCTGGAGCTGCGACGTGGCGGACCTGGGGGCCTCTGGATCTCCGCTGGGCCCGCCTGGATCGCCCCCGAGCCGTGGCTGGGATTCGCCGGCGAGGCGGAGCCGGTGCTCGAGTCCCCTGCCCTCCGGGCCGCCCTGGCCGCTGGATGGGAGCTTCCCGTGCACGACGCTCGGGTGCTCGGGCTGGCGCTGGGGTGCGGGTTGCCGTCGGTTCCCTACGAACACGGCATGGCCCCGGTGTTGGGCTCGGCGCCCAGACACCTGCCGCTCTGGGCGACCCTGGAGCTGGGCTGGCGCTTCGATCTGTAGGAGCGCCTCATGGCAACCTGGGCTCTCACGCCGCGCCAGGAGCGAGCCCGATGAGCGATCCCTATGCCGACGTCCGCGCCCACTTCGCCGACGCCCACGACGTCGTCGTCACCTCCGGACGCGGTGCGCAGGGCATCAAGCACGGAAAGAAGATGTTCGTGATGTTCCACAAGGGCCAGCTCCTCGTGCAGCTGTCCCCCGAGCGCGTGCAGGAGGTGGTCGCCTCGGGCGATGGCCTTCCTCACGACCCTGGCACCGGCAAGCCGATGAAGAACCGGGTGCTGATCCCCGACGACCAGCGGCATCTCTGGATCGCCTACTGCGAGGAGTCCCGTCGCTACGTGACCGGCACGTGAGCGACCCGCAGGTCCCCCACGGAACCGGTCCGGCCAGCGTCGACGCGCGAGGCTGGCGCGTGCTCGTCACGGGCACCTCCGGCCACCTCGGCGGCGCCCTGGCCGCACGGCTGGAGGCGCTCGGCGCCACCGTGGTCGGTCTCGACCCCCTGCCAGGCGCCCACACCTCGGTGCTCGGAAGCGCCGCCGACGGCGAGCTGGTCCAGCGAACCCTCCAGCACCACGGCATCACGGCCATCGTGCACGCCGGCGCGCTGCACAAGCCTCAGGTGGCCACCCACACCCGGCGAGCGTTTCTCGAACAGAACGTGCTGGCCACGCACCACCTGCTCGAGGCGGCCACGTCCGGCGGCTCGACCGTCGACCGCTTCGTCTTCACGTCGACCACCTCGTTGATGATCGATCGCACGCTCCGCGCTTCGTTGACCGAAGGAGCGGAACGAGCGGCCTGGCTCACCGAGGACCACGCCCCGCTGCGACCGCGCAACATCTACGGCGTGAGCAAGCTCGCCGCCGAGGAGCTGGTCCGCCTCCACCACGAGCTGCACGGCCTTCCCTGCACGGTCTTGCGCACCGCGCGCTTCTTCCCCGAGGAGGACGACCAGGCGCCCCACATCGCGCAGCACGGGCTGAACACCAAGGCCAACGAGCTGCTCTTTCGTCGCGCAACCCTCGACGACATGGTGCACGCGCACCTCCTCGCCCTGCAGCGTGGCCCCGCGCTCGGCTTCGAGCGCTTCCTGGTGAGCGCTCCGAGCCCCTTCGCCGAAGACGACTGCCCTGGACTGATGAAGGACGCGCCCGCGGTCGTGGCGCGGCACCATCCGCGCTTCGAGGCGCTGTATGCCCGCCTCGGGTGGAGCATGTTCCCGCGCATCGACCGCGTCTACGTCACCCACAAGGCCGAGCGCCTGCTCGGCTTTCGGGCGCGCACGGACTTCGCCCGACTGCTCGACGGCATCGAGCGGGGCGAGGACCTGGCGGCGCTGGTGGGGCATCGACCTGGCTACCGCGCGGTGTCCCAGGTCCCACGAGCGCTCTGATGAAGGAGGTCGACCTCTACCCCGCGCTCAAGGCGTTCCTGGAGGGTCAGGGCTACGAGGTGAAGGGGGAGGTCGGACGGTGCGACGTGGTCGCCGTCCGCGGCGACGAAGACCCGGTGGTGGTCGAGCTGAAGCTCACACCGAACCTGCAGCTCATCGGCCAGGCCGTCGACAGGTTGGCGCTGACCGACATCGTCTATGTGGCCGTCCCCGAGAAGAGCCGCACCTTGAAGCGCGAGAGGAAGCGGCTGCTGAAGCTCCTGCGCATGTTGGGCCTGGGCTTGATCACGATCGAGCCCCGGAAGGAGCGTGTGGCCGTGGTGCTCGACCCGGGTCCCTACGCCGGTCCGAAGGTGTCGAAGAAGCGGCGTGAGCGCCTGCTCGGGGAGTTCGCACGACGGGTCGGCGACCCGAACGCAGGCGGACTCGACCGGCGTCGAGGGCTGATGACCGCGTACCGGCAGCGCGCGTTGGCCGTCGCGCGCCACCTCCAGGAGGCGGGGGCAAGCAAGGCGTCCCACGTCGCGAAGGCGGTGGACGAACCCAAGGCGCGGGACATCCTGTACCGGAACGTCTACGGCTGGTTCGAGCGCCTCGGGAGGGGCGTCTACGCCCTGTCGCCGCGCGGGCGCGCGGAGCTGAAGGAGTGGCCGAGTCCAGGGGCCTCGGGGGCGTAGGACGCGGAGCGGGGCCGGCGGTGACGACCCGGGTCTGCTCCATGCGAGACGTGGGTGCGGAGCGCGGCGGAAGGCTCAGGGCAGCAGGTCCAGCGCATCGACGTGTCTCGGTCGGAGTACGGCGAAGTGGCGATGGTCGAGCGTCGCGAGCTTGGGCTCGACGAACCGCTCGGTGATGGCGAGCACGGCTGCGTCGACGAAGCCCACGTCCTGGTCGTCGTACTTGTCGAGGATCTGCGCGATGCGTGCGTAGTCGACATCGGTCACGTCTTCGACGCGAAAGGCCCCCAGGCGGATGTCGGCAAGGAGCGCGATCATGGCACCCGCGCCCAGGTGCTTCGCCACCCAGTAGTCCACCTCCGGGAGGATGGGCGATGGCAGCACGATCTGCTCGGTCGTCGAGTCGATGAGGTGTCGGCATCGCTCGTGAGCGCGGTCGTCCCGGTCGATGGCCGCATACAGCACGCCGGTGTCGAGGATGAGGGCCATCAGCGGGGCGGGGTTCGGCCCACGCCGGCGACATCCGAGACGTCGCGCCGTCCGGACGATCCTACACCCAGGCACGTCGGCCGGGGTCGGTACTCCTCGGCCTTGGCCTCGAGCGCTTCCCGTGCAATCTCCGCGAACGAGACCCCGCGCTCCCGAGCCAGTGCCCGCAGGCGTTCCAGGGTGTCGACATCGGCCATGATGCTGGTGCGTTGCA
>Ga0114932_10001814_pt1 | contig 23510 bp, 22 predicted proteins | sample 2SBtaG_2_FD_87286 | JGI IMG/M metagenome (GOLD analysis project Ga0114932, IMG submission 87286) | Deep subsurface microbial communities from Kolumbo volcano to uncover new lineages of life (NeLLi) - 2SBTROV12_ACTIVE470 metaG | ecosystem: Environmental > Aquatic > Marine > Volcanic ...
AGTATTTCGATACCGGAATACCCGGGCATGCTGATATCGGAAATAATGATATCCCAGCTTTCTCCGACTGCTTTCTTGAACAGATCAGCAGAATCGGATACATCATGCACTTCTGCAAAAGAAAGTGATTCTTCCAGTATCTTTCTGAGCCCTTCTCGGATCAATGTGTGATCGTCTGCGATCAATATTCTCATTTAATGTTCCTTGTTTGATTTGCAGTACTGCTGATGGCGTAAAGTTAATGAGTTCTGGTTAACCTTACTCGCCATTCATATCAAGTTCCAATAAACAAATAAAGCAGATAGCCGAACCAACGGCAATCTGCTACACCAAAACTCCAAAAATGTTTATACGATCCTGTTAGGCCAAGAAATAAAATAGGGGCGGAGAAGATTCGCCCCTATTCCGTAGTTTTTGCAATAGAATATAGGATTCGTATAGCTATAAGGAAATTGGAATCAGGGATAGATTTACTAAAACTCATACAAAGCTAACCAGAGAAAAAGATTAAGTTTCTGTGTAAATCACCATTTCTTAACGGTGAAAACACGGAATTTTTCAGTGTTCTAACTTCGTATTTTTCCCATTCCGGGACCTTTCACCCCATCATTTCTTCAATTTGCCGGTCATTCAGTGGTTTAGAATAGGCTTTTTGCACCAATGGATAGGTCATAGCCCTTTTGATGTCTTCCGGATAGACCGAAGAAGTTAAAATAAACACACGGATTTCACCCAGGTTTGGCCGGCTTTCCGCCATTGCCTTGAAATGGTCCAGGAAATCCCATCCATCCATTACAGGCATATTGATATCAAGCAGGATGATCTGGGGCAGGCTGGCCTCCCCCTCTTCCGATGCACGGAGCAACAACTCGATAGCTTCTTTTCCGTTCTGGGCAATATCAATGCAAACGTCTGGATGATAGTGCCGGAATATTTCCCGACTGAGGAAATTCGTTACATCATCGTCGTCTACCAAAAGTATCCGCTGGTATTCAGGCGTCATAGGGCATTGTGTTTTTTTTCAGGAATACTTGAAATGCAGTACCCCTGTTCACCATACTTTCCACTGCTATCTTACCTCCAAGGGCTTCTACCTGGCTTTTAACGATGTAGAGTCCCAATCCCTTTCCTTCCGTATTTTCATGAAAGCGTTGGTACAATCCGAATATTTTGTTCCCGTATTTTCCCATATCAATTCCTTTGCCATTATCTGTGATGGTAAGTACCACAAACTCTCCGTCTTCCTGCGTAGTAATATGGATAACAGGCCGTTCATGCTCCTTCCGGTATTTGATGGCATTGGTGATGGTATTCAGGAACACACTGTGGATAACTTTCCCGGGATAGCAGATGTCTTTTGCTTTGGAGAAATCATAAGTAATCGCCGCCTCTTTTTCCATGATCTCTTCCGAGATGGAATGCATCACATCTGTCAGTTCTTTTTCGAATGAGACCGGTTCCCGCAGTTCCGTTTTGTGCACCCGGGAGCTTAGTATTTCATTGAGATCCTCCAGTGTACTGCTCAGCTTATCAATACTGAGGTTGATCTTATCAAAAATATCCTTATTCCTGCCTGCCAGTTCTTCTTTGTTGAATAACCAGGTAAGGCTGCGCAGGTTGGCAACAGGGGCACGCAGGTTGTGTGAAGTAATATAAGCAAATTGTTGCAATTCCTTATTGCTGATCATCAGTTCCTCGGTAAGTTCCTGCAGTTCCATCTCCTTTTGCTTGATATCATCCATATCGATATGAATGCCTGCTGCACGGATGGTTTCCCCCTGCTCATCCCGTAGGGGGGATTTGCTGATGGATAATATCCATTTCCATTTATTCTCGCGGGTCTTCATCCGCATCATCACCTGGTAACTGCTGACTTTACGCGTCATATAATCGTTGTATTGTTTTTCTATCGCTTCCCGTTCATCAGGATGCAGCAGCATGGTAAAAGTTTCCCATTTATTATCCAGTTCTCCCGGGTCATATCCCAACATGATCTTCCACATATCGTTGAAATAAATCGTGTTGTTCCGGATATCCCAATCCCATATACCGATTTCAGCAGCATCGGTAGCCATTTCCAATCGCTCTTCACTGATGCGCAATTGCTCCTGTGTACGTTTTCTTTGCTCAATTTCTTTTTCCAGTTGCAGCGTTCTTTTCCTGACCGAGGCCCTCAATGATATGCTGTACAATATGATGATCAGCAATACCAACAGGACTGCTACCGACAGGATGATCCCCATTCGTATCACATCAGATGAGAAGCCTTTGCTCTCACTGTACACAAACCCATCGAGCCGCGCATGCGGCGAAACCAGCTTCAATGACTTATAGATATCAAGGATATGATTCCAGCGTCCTTCATTCATGTGCCCTATTTCCACTATATCGTGCACGATCAGTTTGCGCATATCTTCGGCTTCCACCAGCAGTTCGGCCTTTGTAACGCCCCTTTCTTTTACGCCAGGCAATGTGAGGATATAATCGGCTATTTCTTCCGGGTGATCCAGGGCATAATCCCATCCTTTGAAGCTTGCCTTCACAAACTTCCTGGTCTTTTCAGGGTTATTCTCTGCCGTGCTTTGGAGTGAAAAGAGCAAGTCTCCATAAAAGTCAATGCCGTAGTTGATGGGTTGTATATAAGACGGTTTTATCCCCTGCTTCCGCAACTGGTTGAGCTCATCGGAATAATAACCGGTCATCGCATCTACCTTCCCTTTGATGAGATCGTCGTTTTTCCAACTATGTGTTACCACATGCAACGAATTGATGGGAATGCCTTCTTTGAGAAAAACAGCTTGTAATTCTATCCAGCCTTGCGCTTCCGAAACCATCAGGGTCTTGCCTACCAGGTCCGACGGCACACGGATACCCCTGCTGGCCAAAGAGATCAATATATAGGGTGAATGTTGAAAAAGCGCCCCCAATGCCACTATCGGTTTGCCTTTGGCGAACTGGATCATCAGATCAGAACCGGAAATGCCGAACTGCGCCCGCCCCGCCAATACTTCCTGCAGCGGGTCGTGATTGCCGTCTCCGGGAACCAATTTTACTTTCAGGCCTTCAGCGCTGTAAAAACCTTTGATCTGTGCCGCATAATAACCTGCAAACTGGAACTGGTGCCACCATTTCAACTGGAGATGCAGGGTATCATTCGCCGCTTCGGCCCGTTGCACAATACAACATCCCGTCAACAACAAAAGCAGCAATGTATTCCTGATGTACCACATTGGTCTGACGAAGGGCTATGGTGAATGGACCATTGATTGCGCCAAGATAATCTGTTTCAGTCATATCAGGTAGATTCATTAATAAAAGACAAAAAAGTATTTTATTAAATCGATTCATTTATCTTTGTTATTGCAATCAATGATATGTTTTCAAAGACCTGTACTTATGCCATCCGGGCCATGCTGTTCATTGCCCGGCACGGCGAAATCGATAATAAGCTGGGCATAAAGGAAATTGCCGGAGGTATTGATGCGCCTGAACATTTTATTGCAAAAATTTTGCAGCAATTGAGCAAAAAGGGTTTGGTATCGTCGCTGAAGGGACCATCGGGCGGGTTTTACCTGGATAAGAAAACGGGTAAATGTACCCTGGCCGACATTGTGCAGGCTGTTGATGGCGATTCGTTGTTTACAGGTTGTGCATTGGGACTCTCCCATTGTTCGGAACAATATCCCTGTCCACTCCACCATGAATTCAAAAAGATCAGAAAAGAGATTCATGAAGCGTTGAAGTCAACCAGGCTTTCAGAGTTCAATGAAGAACTGCTTCAGCAATTCACTTATCTGAAAAACAGATAAACGTTATGCAAACACGGCACGACATTCACAATGAGACCGACATCAGTTTACTGGTTCACCGCTTCTACGATAAAGTAAGGGAAGATGCGCTGTTAGCTCCTATATTCAATGAGCGGATCGGCAGTCACTGGCCCGCGCACCTGCAAAAGATGGTCTATTTCTGGCAAACCGTTTTACTGGATGAACAAAAATATTTTGGGAGTCCCTTCCCCCCTCATGCCAGGTTACCTATTGCACACGCACATTTTGAAAGATGGATGCAATTGTTTACCGCTACCATTGATGAATTGTTCGATGGAGAAAAAGCGGCGGAAGCCAAATGGAGGGCCGGTAAAATGGCCGAGCTGTTTGAAATCAAAATAGCCCATCACCAGCGCAACAACATGCAAAACCTGATATGATGCCTTCTGCACAATTCACCATCAAAAGGGTATACGAAAAGCCTTCGGCCAAAGACGGTTACCGGGTGTTGGTTGACAGGCTCTGGCTTAACCTTATAATTTACCCGCACCAACAAAACGCACCCAATCGATCACCCGCGAAGTATAGCCATATTCATTGTCGAAGAAAGCCATCAGGTTCACGGTGCGGCCTGTTACAGTTGTCAGTGACCCGTCGATAATGGCTGAATGACTATTGCCTTTGATATCGAGTGAAACCAATGGGTCTTCGGTATACTGAATGATGTCTTTGTATTCCCGCTTAGCAGCCTGCTTGAACAGTTCATTCACCTGTGCTGCCGTAACCGCCTCTTTCATCTGGAAAACAAAATTAGCCAGTGCACCGTTCGCGACCGGTACGCGGGTAGTAATGGTATAGATGCAGCCTTTCAACAGAACAAAGAGTCGCTCTAAAGATTGTCCCAGGTCAACAGGTACGGGAATGATAGATTCGGCAGCAGCCCTGCCTCTGCGAAGATCTTTATGCGGACCATCCACCAGTTCCTGCCTGGATGTATATGAATGCAGCACATTGATGTGCACCGATTCTATGCCGATGGATTGCATGAGATAGATCAGGTGCGTTGAGCAATTGGTCATGCAGCCTCCGGGGGAAATCAGGTGTTTATCTCCATTCAGTTGGTGCTGATTGAATCCATAAATCCTTAGCGGAATATCTTCTGCACCCGTAGTGGACAGAATGACGTTCCCTGCTCCTGCTTCCAGGTGTTGAGATGCGAGGGCTTTCGTCAGGAATTTACCGGTACACTCCAAAACAAGATCAACCTGCAATGCTTTCCAGGGCAGTTTTGCAGGGGCAGGTTCATGCAAAAAGCGAATAGTTTGACCGGCAGCGATGAGTTCGTTGTTTTCTACGGCGATCTCAAAGGTAGCCGGACCATATACTGAATCGTACCTGAGTAAATAAGCCAACTGGTGCAGTTCCATGGTGTCATTCACTGCTACTAACTCTACACCAGGCATCATTACCAATCTCCTGAACAATAACCGGCCAATCCTGCCCATTCCGTTGATCGCTATTCTCATCGCTGTTTTTTAGCGTGTAAAATTAGCGATTTCATGTGGTGAATGGCCCACCATGCATGGACGTTGGAAATGGAGCTACAACTTTCTCATCAGTTTTACCAGTTCCCTGGCAATACATGCATTTCCCTTATCGGAGGGATGCAGCCCATCATAAGTCATCCCAATAGCTTCTACAGGATAGGGATAGGCGTCTTTTGCGGGATCGAACGGAACACCCGTGTAGGCCGGATAAGGGTAGTTTTTGTATTCACCCGTTTGCGGATCGCGCAGCCGTTTGAACTGAACGAGGCGGGGGATTTCAAGTTTCTTATTATGATAGAGGTCAACTATTTTAAAATGTTCATGCGCTCCTATATTACGTATGGCATCCACTACCTGTTCCAGTGTCTGGCCCGCTTTTGCTTTATAAGAGCCATAAGCATTGTTCCTGGCATTATTGATATACACAAAATCGCTTCTTTGCATGGGCGTGATCAACACGATCGTCGCACTAGGATTCAGTGAACGTATCTTGTTGATGATGATACGGAAAGCGCCATACACAGTGCTATCCCCTGTTGCCATAACATAATCTTCCCACCTGCCTATATGGTCTCCGTGCCACCAGTCATTAGTGCCTAAAAAGATAGAATATATATCGGCCCGGGGAATGTTTAGGCGCTCAATAGAGTCGGCAATCCTTCTTGAAGTCCAGCCATTGTGTCCCTGGTTAACATATTGTATGTATGGCAGCTTTTCTGTTACGCGCGAAAGGTAGCCTTTGGTAACCCGGTTGCCCGTTTCATTCGCGTGGTCATTGAGGTAGGTAATAGAATCGCCAATGGCAACCCAGGTAATCGGGTGGCGGGTGAATGAACAGACAAAAAGGAAAATAACGGGGAGATAAATGCACTTCTTCATATGTATATAAAGATAGAGGAGAAATAAAAAAACCTCGCATTTATCACAAATACGAGGCTCTCAGGTGCACTCAACTGTACAATTCTCGAACCACTTTATACCAGATTTGACAAGACTTGCGAATCTTATGATTGCATAAGATGTTGTAAGTCTTTTGTTTTTGAAAAAAAACAGCTTAAAATGGAAAATAATAACAGGATTTTCGATGAAATAACGGCCTGGAATGATAAGGTGAATAATTTGAAAGGGGTGTTTGGTAATCATGTGGCGGACTACCGTTATCTCATCCGGGCAAAGCTGGAACATTTTAAAGAAATTAAAGCCACTTACAAAACACTGGCAAATCAGGATGAAAAACTTGCACTAAAGATTTTGCAGGCAGAGATACGTCGCCTTGAAAGAATTGCTTTTCCAAACAGAATAGAAAGATTTTTCAGGAAAGCTATTGAGAATATCCGTGCCATTGTTGAAAAGGTTTACCCCAAAGTTCGTCCTGAGACACAAGTTGAAATGGAAAATGAAATCATCAAACCAAAAAATTCGGTGGAATTAAACAGCCATGATAAGAGTTTAAATAAAACAGCTATTGAATATCACAAGAAATTGAAGGCTGTTAAAGATGATACACTATTGCCCAAGCTAAGACACAGTAAGGGGAACGGGATGAAGATGTAGTTTACTAAAGGCAAAATTGAAATTTATGAAAAACGACAAAAGCTATATAGACTTTATTCAATCAATAAAGAAACAAATTGTACAAAGCCGCTATGTAGCGGCCAGGCTTGCCAACCGGGAGCAACTGATGCTGTATTTTCAAACAGGGCTGATGATTTCTGAAAAGATAAAGGCCCAGAAATGGGGTGCAAAAGTGCTTGACCAAATTTCGGCAGACCTGCAAAAGGAACTCCCAGGATTAAAGGGCTTTTCGCCGGGAAACCTAAAGAAAATAAGGCTGTTTGCTGAAGCTTATGCCCCCCACCTTGCAATTGGTTCGACGGCGTCGAACCAATTTGGGCAGGATGGCTCCGGGGAAGGTTTTTCAATTAGTTCGGCACTGTCGAACCTAATTGAAAATGAGGCTTTTTACGGGGCTTTTACGGGTATCAGCTTCTCCCATCATTTTGCCATTATCACTAAAATAAAGGCTTGGGATGCCCGGCTATTCTATGTACAGTCTGCGGCGGCTAATTTCTGGTCGCTTACGGTGCTGGAACACCATATTGAAAATAACCTGTTTGGAAAAGAGGGTAAATTGCCCAATAATTTTAACGGCACTTTGCCAGGGACTATAACGCCTTCTGCAGTTAAGATGTTTAAAGATGAATACCTGCTGGATTTTATTGCCGGCGATGAACTGGACGATGAACGCCATATTGAACAACAGGTAGTTTTAAACATCCGCAATTTTATTTTGCAAATGGGTAAAGGTTTTTGTTTTATTGGCAACCAATACCGGCTTGAAGTGGATGGGGATGAATTTTTTATTGACCTGCTCTTTTTTAACCGCCATCTGCAATGCCTGGTGGCTTTTGAACTGAAGAAAGGAAAATTTAAACCTGCTGATGCCGGGCAGCTTAATTTTTATCTGAATGTGCTGGATGAAAAAGTAAAACTGCAACAGGAAAACAGCAGCATTGGCATTGTACTTTGCAAAGAGAAAAATAATACCGTAGTTGAGTTTGCCATTAAGAGTTTTGATAAGGCTATGGGTGTGGCTACTTATAAAACAAGTAAACAAACACCGATACAAATGAAAGGGATATTGCCTGATACGGATGCGTTGGGGAAATTGTTGGAATAGTAAAGCAAACCAATAAATTTGGTAGCCACTAAAACTAAATATTTGCTTGCTTTATTACCTGAATTACTTTGCCACTAACAAAATATTTCGTAGCCTCTGACTCATGAATATAAATTGGAGGATATTGATTCGACGACTCTGAAACTAAACATACTTGGCTATTCTGATGGTCTATGATGATTTTCTTTATGTTAGCCATTTCATCAATTACAGATAGTACATAGTCATTGCTTGTGACATTTTTATCCGTGGCATCTATGATTACATAGTCTCCATCCTCAATATTTCTTCCATTAATATTAGCTTGATTCATTGAAGCACCCACTGCTTTTATTGCAAAAACTGATTTTCTGTTTTTCAAAAGAAAGCTGGATACTTTGATATGCCCTTCAATTCTTTCATCAGCATAAATATCGGCATGTCCACAATTTGCAGCCCCTAAGACCGGGACTATATTAAAATCGGAGTTAGAGTATATACCGGCTGATTTTTTGCTTATTGTTTTATTTTCCCTGTCCCATTCTATTAATCCTCTTCTTTCTAATTGTTCTAAATGATGTTTAACAATTTGCGGATGAGGTACATCAATAATCTTAGCGACATCCCTTAATGACATATTACCGATATTGTACGTATCAGCAAGTCTTAATAGCTTTTGTTGAATGGTGTGCATAAATCAGGATTTTAATAAACAAGAAGGTTTATATCCTGGGTCTTGAAACTCATATAACTGAATAGCGCCAACCGATGTAAGTTTTTGACCTAAAAAAACAGCCAACCCAAATGGACCAAAGTAAAATAGGTGAGTCTTCTTTGATTTATACTTATTAATCATGCTCTTGATAATATCTTTTGACGCACTTGCCAAAGCTACAGCTTCTGAATCATTTTTAATTGAGAAGTTGCCAGGTGTTGATTCTGGCTGTAAAGAAATGATTTTTTTTAGCGGCGTACCGGTACTTTTGAAGAAGTCTGCAACATCTGTTAATGCCTTACCGGTAATATTGAATACTACAGCTAATTCATCACCGTTTGATTTTATTCCTACTGTGGTTGGGTTTATTTCTGTATAAATTGGTTTATATGATATTTTTCTTTCAGCATCCGACCTCCAGGATTCTGTTTGCGGAGGTTGTAGTAATTCAAAAGTCCAATTACCAATTTCGGGGAATATCATACCGAGTGATATACCGGTAGATAAAGCGCATTTGCCCCTGAAAGTAATATGGCGGCTTGCTGTTTTTGCAGCTAATTTATTTTTAAGAGTAACTAATTTAGGAATGAGAGTTTCATTCCAAAGTTTTGAATCAGGTACTTTCTTAGTTGGTCTATCAAAATATTGTACCCAGTCAATAGTAACATTAGCTTTGGGTTCATACACTCCTTTCTCCCAATTATGAATATGGATTACATTCGATTTAAAACCCACTCTTCTGCCAGTAATAGCATCGCCAATTATTTTGTGTAATTGTTGGTGAGTAAATACCTTACTTCTGTTTGAGAAAATTTGCTCGATAAGATGAGAATAAGCATTGCTCAATATTGAAAAAACCTTCTTTTGATATTTTGGATGTTGAATCAGATAGCTTACAAACTGATGTTTACAGGTTGTATTGTCCCCAAAATCATATTTACCAATGTCAAGCTTGACATGATTAAGTATAAACGAATAATATTTTTGTAGTTTCAATTTTGCAAAGCCCGCCTTTAACTCTTTTTCGGTTGACTTTAGGGCTTTGAGAGCTGAACCAGTATAAAGTTTTTTAGCTTCGGTATACCTATCAATTTTTTTATACAGTGACTTAATATCGGTACTTACGGTTGGACAAGCTAAGTAAAAATTACGGTAGGTTTTTTTTAGACCCAAACTAATTTGAGAGAAGGTCTTTACTACATCCGCAAATTCAGTATTTGTAACCAAATGGTTCTTTACCTGAATATGGTCGTAAAAATGTTTTCGACTGTTCAAAAATACAACGTCAACATCGCCGGTTCCTTCTGGCATTAATTTTACAAAAGATGGGTCAGAAATCCATTTTGGGATATTGCAAACAATATATCTGTCCTGATAGGAATACCCATCACCACCGATTATGCCTCCCATTGCTTGCGGCGATAAAAGGGAAAATACAGGTTTCGATTTCTTTTTCTTTGCTGTTGCCATTAGTTTTTCTATGAGAGTGGAAACATATCACCAAAAATGTTATCCCGCCAGATACGAAGAGCGCCACCCTGGTTGCCTTGTTTCTCCAACAATATTGCCTGGTCAATAAACTTTCCAATTTCAGATAACTTTTGTCTTGCTGTGGTAATTTTTGATGCATCCATCTGGTCAGAAACAGGAGAACCTAAGCCTGCCGGGTCATTCCACGTTTCACCAATTCTGTCAAACGCCGTAGCAAAAAAACTTTTCAGTTCATATACATAGCCGCCAGAGAATGGAGGATATAAAATTTGCATAGCCATTACTTCTATTAAAAAAGAGGGCTTGATTGGTTTACCTTGCGTTTCATTCCACTTTTTAATCATTTTCACCATCGGTTTCCATTCGCCGTCAAAAGCCTTATTTGCCTGTGTTGCTTTTTCCGCATGTATTTCGGGGTCTGTCTTAACCCAATCAATTAGTACATTATCCGGAATCTGATAATAATTGCTTACTTCAAAAGCCGGTACAGCATCAATGCTTAACACCTTATCTTCATCAGTTGTGCCTAATGCAATATCAATACCGACAGACCTTCTGCCTATTGAAACTTTTGATTCACCATATTTTTTCGCAAGACATTTTTTAAAATCTGATAGAACCAATAATGGGTCAGTCAGGTATTTCTTTTCTTTCTCTTTATCAAGTACAAAGAAAATATCTACATCCTTTAAAGGCCTTGTTTTCGTATGCCGCCCATAGGAGCCGGTAAGAAAATCGTTTTTAATGCTAAAATTATTCCCGATGTGCTCACGGATTTCTTTCTGTAACCTGCTTGCATCCTTTTGCTCTGCCTCTCTTAATTCAAGGCGTGATTTAAATTTCTTAAATGCTTCACTTGTTGTTATCATGATGCTTTCCTCCAATAACCGGTTTGTGTTCCGATTGAATTTGTACCTATGGTTGTTCCTAAATTTTGTTTTATAAAGCCATCTGTTGATAAAAACTCACAATCACACCACCCATCAACCTGCGGCGCACCAGCCGAAACACTCAATATTATCCTGTAAGTGCATGTGCTTGGGATAACCCCTAATTTCTTAATGGCAAACTTTATTGCATCAGTATCAACCCACATTGAACCTTCACCGCTTGAATAGCCATAATCAATTGTAAAGTCGCATCTTGTAACCAATGAACCCGAAGAACTCGCTACTTCTAATACGGCTTGTTTCAAATGCTTTGATTCAAGCCAGGTTCTTACGCCAACATCATAGGTATTAAAATCACTTGCAAACTTTGCAGGGTCTAATCCAATATCCAAAATGATTTGCTTGATTGAACTAAGCATTTTTTGTGTTACATAAGTAACGCTGTGCGTATAGGTATATACGGTAACTGAACTTGCCATTCTATTTAAATTTATCTGTGTTTATTGTTAATTGTGTGAAATTTGATTTTTCATCTTCGTCATTGCTTTCAGCTTCAATTTTATCACCAGTTTTATAAGTTTTAAACCGGGTGTTTTTTTCCTTTAATGCCTTAGTTACCCAACTCAAATCAGCTTCTTGTACGGGAAAATAAATTTCCCATTCTCCATTAAAAGGATTAAAGGATAAAGAGCTTTCATTGGCTTCATCACTAATTGCATCATCGCCGTAAAGACAATAAAGCCTAAGCCTTGGGCCATTGCCGAGTATAGTAATTGCATCTTTTAAAGGCGTTTCGTCTGAAATAAGTGAAGATACAATTCCAGCAATACTGTTAAGCTGGGTTTTGGCATCATCAGAATCAACAGTAATTACATTTACTATTGCTTCCCAGGTTGCAGATGGTATTCTTGCCGGACTTGAGGAAAATCTCCTTGCTACTACACTCATATTTTTACAGTTTTGGCTTGTTTCAAAGACTTTAATAACATTTGATTGGTTAGCAACTCCGGATTTAAAACCGTATCGATACTTAGAGTTAACGCACCAATAACGGCTTTTCTAATTTGCCTGCCATCCAAACCTTCAGCCTCATCAACTACTTTCTGAAATTTAGAATCAGAAATTAATTTTTTTACCGCTGTCCATTTTTCCGAAAAAGCTGTTAATGTATCCTTTAATATTTCTTCACATGCCTCCCTTGATGGCTTGTCAATCCGCAGCACTAAATCAGCCCTTGAAATAAAAGCAGGGTCAAGAGCCCCTTCAAAATTGCTTGTAGCTATAAAAAGTAATTGTGGAAATCTTGCAGCTAAGTTATCAAGTCCTGCAAGCATCGCATCCGTTGCCCTATGCACATCAACGGGGTTCGCTTCCATGCTCATTTTGCTTCTATCAGCAACTAAAGTTTCAACCTCATCTAATAAAACAATTAGTGGGCCCTTGCCTGCATGTTCAGTGACCACCTCCTCTAAAAACCTTCTTATCTCTCTTTGGCTTTTACCAAGTGCTGAACTACTTAAATTATGAGGTTCTACTTCAATAAATGTGACCTTTGCATTATTCAATTTAGAAACCGCAGCGGAAGCAACACCTTTTGCTATTGATGTTTTTCCAGTGCCGGGGGGACCAACTAATAAGATTATACCGTGCAATGGAACTGCGGCTTTTGATTTTATCTGTGTGCGGAGAGTAAGCTCAAGTAGTACTTGGGCTTGCAGTTGTGTTTTTGTATTTTCCGGTAAAACAATTCGTTTCCACAGTTCTTCAAATTCATCATTTGGTAACTTCCTTAAATCAAGTATTCCTTTATCCTGCATTTATAAATATTTTATTCTGTCAATTAATTTGACACAAATTTGACAAAATATATTGATATGCAAATCAATTATTTATAAAGAAAATGTGGATAATGGCGATTTTTGATGAAAATCAGGTGTTTATGGCCTTCAACCTCCCCACCTCCTCCCCAATTAACCGCTTAATATCCATTTTAACCTGGTAATAATTATCCAACACCTGTTGTTGGGTAACATTAGAGACTGCAGGAATATCCCGGTAGTTATTCACTTCAGCATTCAGTTTTTCATGGTCGTTGATGATTTCGGAGTGAAACATTTTGAGTTTTATTTTCTCCAAAGGGTCGTCGGCAACCATGCCTACAAACTCACCCGAAGAAAGGGCGGCGATTTTGCTGGCAGGTATGGCGGCATCTAATTGTTTGCTGTGGCTGATGGAACTATCCATCCGGTTAATGGAAACACTCTGCCGGTCCTGCATAATTTTTCCGAACCGTTCCGATAAGAGTTTGGAAGTTTCACCCATTACCTGACCGCTGATGATGTTGCCGGTGATATTTACAATTACATCAGCCTGTTCCCTGCCATAATCCTTTTTGAGCTGACTAAAATCCTGCATCGCTAACGTAGTGGCAACTTTATTACTTCTTGCTGTGGCAATCAGGCTGTCAATATTGTTGAAGTAGATAGTAGGAAACTCATCAAACACCAAACTGCATTTCTGCATTCCCTTTTTATTTACCTGCCTTACCAATCGGGAAACATATAGCGACAACACTGCCCCATAAATCTGCTGCTTCTCGGGGTTGTTGCCCACACAAACAATTTTAGGATGCTTTGGATTATTAATATCCAACGTAAAATCATTGCCGGATAATACCCAATACAACTGCGGTGCAGCAAGCCTCGCCATCCCAATTTTTGCAGAAGCAACTTGTCCTTCTAATTGCTCCATTGCATCGTTTTGGTATGCGGTTATGAAAGGATTTACCAATACTTCAATTTCCGGTTGAGTGTTCAGCACCGGAAATAATTCATCATATTCTGCCTGCATCAGTTCAATAACATGCGGCAGAGTGCAATACTTTCCATCAGAATATTTTCGTAAAAACCAAATGACAGCCGTAACAAAATTGATAGGTGATTCTACAAAGAAATCCCCCTGTTTGTTTATCCATTCCCGGTTCAGTCCTAATAAAATTGTCCTGGCACTTTCCGTTGCATCGGTAATATCATTCATGCTGTTTGGGTCAAGCGGATTGCAGCGGTGCGATACAGAAAGGTTATCAAAATTGATAACATAGAAAGATGGCTTTATTGAATAGTTGTGTTTGTTTTGCTGCAACCAGTTGTAAACAATCTTACTTAAATCATCGTACTTAAAATCATACACAAACATGGCAAAGCCTTTTTCGATATGCTGTTTAATTACATGCTGAATAACAAACCAACTTTTACCGGCGCCAGGACTGCCAATAACCAGCAAGCCACGAAAAGGGTTGATGATATTTATCCAGCTTTTTCTAACCCGGTTTTTTAAATTATATCGGGCAGGCAGGTTGATGGAATATTCGTTGGAGATAAGTCGTTCTTCCTGCGGAAATGTTTCATTGAGTGAATTGAAAACATCATCTCCTAAATTTAGTTTGATTAAGCGGCTGAGCAAATTGCCACCTGCCAATATCAGTAAAAAGCCAATGCCTGTTGCGGTCATGTAAACAATGGCAACTGTTTGAACATCGTATCGCAGTTTGAAAAACAACTGACTTGAAAAATAAAGTAGCAACCCAATGAGCAAATAAGCAGTAATACTTCTCCAGTTTATATTTTCATCCTTTTTGCCCTGTGCGCCAAATAATGAAATTACCAGAAGCCCCAATGCCATAAACTTTGATGTAAGCTGATTTTGAAATAATCCGGTATTGGAAATATTTTTCATCAGCCTGTCGGTAATGGTACTTTTTATTTCCCACTGCTCAAAAGCAACATAGCAGTAATAATAAAAATGCAGCAGCAAAATAAAGATGCTGGCAAATCTTGTAAGGTCAACTATTTTCCGTAGCCCCTGTTCATTCTCTCCTGTGTGTGACATAACATCATTTTACTTATTACAAATTAGGTTTCTTCTTTTTTCGTTTCTTTTTAAGCAAGCTGTTGGGTGTGTTGTCGTATTGCTCTTTGGTAGATAGCAAAACATCAAATGGGCTTTCAGTTTTTGCGGTGAGAGGAATTGTTTTATCCTTTTGCTTTTGCTGATTTATTTCTTTTTGAATGGAACCGCCTGAACCACCGCCTTTTGTTTCATCTTGTGTCAACGATTTTTCATTTCCTGTTGCTAACCTGCTTTGCAAGGCTGCTGCACTGTAACCTTTACCTAAATCGCTGCCATTAAAAACAACTTTGTTTTGATTGTCAACAAAAGTGATACCGTACAACCTGCCTTCAGCATTTTGACGAAGCAGGGTGTAAATGTTTTTCTGTTTCAAATGTTCCATCAATTCTTTCACTGTAGAAGGTGATTGCGAAAGGCATTCATCCAGTTTTGTTTTTACAAAAGGTTTGAGGGATTCCTTTACCGTTTCATTGGCTGTAGATTTCATCTCCAGGTTATCCAATATTGGTTTGCAGGAAATTGAGCTTGCTTTAATCGGAACTCCAACTTTATTTCCACCAGAATCCAGCACACGGTAAACCAATCCACGGTTCTTGTAAATCCTGCCTTCCTCTTTACCTCTGTCGGCTACTACATTAAACTGTTTTAATGCTGCATTAAATTCAGGCAAGGAAGTAAACTTGTACTGACTGAATACTGCACCGACAACATTGGAAATATTTCTCTTCGTTTCAGATTTTCCATAAATGGCTTTCTCAATATCAACTGCTTTGATGCCAGGCTTCACTAATTGCTGTTGTCTCTCTGCTTTAATTAATCCATAATTTTTCTCAATTTCTTTTCTTACTTTTTCAGATTGGTTCCTGCCGATGTTGTGGGTATTAATCCTGCTGCCATCATGTTTGATGGTAGTACTTACAATGTGAATATGCGGATGTCCGGCATCTTCATGTTTGTAAACTAAGTATGGTTGATTACCAAAGCCAATCTTTTCCATGTATTCAGATGCAATCTGTAACAACTTGCTTTCAGGCAGCTTTTCTGATGGGTCAAAATTGAGAGATACATGCAGTGTTTTAGTAGTGGCTCTTTCATTCAAACTGTTCAGTCTTTCAAAACCAGAAAGCTTTTGATAAAAATTCATCTCTTTCGCATCTTTCAAATAATTGGCAGCATGAAGACAAACAGCGTTTCCTTTCTGCACTTTCTTTTCGTTGTAGTTGAGTGCGGCTTCAATATTTTTCGGTGTGGTTATTTTTGCAACCATTGCTCATAGAGTTGATTCATTCGTAATTTTATTTCTTCCACTTTGCTGATTAATACTTTTTGCAAACCATCATACTGCTGCACCCAAACTCTGAACTCGGGTATCTTGTCAAGTATGTGCAGTTTATGTACAGCCTGGTTAAAGTTGTTGCCGATAGCATTCAGTTCTTTTTTCAGGTTCAGCATGTCTAACAAGAAATCATCGGCACTTTCGTTTCTGTACTTTACTGTAACAGGTTTTTGCAAAGCCACTTTTCGCAGGTAAGCACTGGTATCTTTTTCCGTGGTTTTTCCTTGCAGTTTTGTAAGCTGATTGATTTCAGTTTCATTCATCCTTACCACTACCATTTTACTCCTCACTTCACTTTCTAATTTCTTCATGGTTTTAAGTTTTCTGTTTTAATACCCCGAAACGACTTCGGAGTGAAGGGCAAGATGCCCCAAACGTATAACGTTTGTACATCTTGCCATGTGCAAGACACGGCACATTATGCCTTTACAAAATCTATCCGTTGAGAATATTTTATACCATTGCAAATTCATGGTAAAACAGGTGTAAAAAATGTACCAGTATTGCTGTTTGCTTGGCTAATATTTAGTCAGGCAATCCATAAAGTTTCATTCACTTAAGAATGGCTATTTTTACCACATGGAAATGGAAATAAAGACTGAAGAAAATAAAGAGATTATTTTAGGCGATGGCACCCAATTTTTATACACAATAAAGCAGGTAGAAATCACCAATATTTTAGGTGCTGCTGTTGCTGTTTTAGATGAATATTCTATTACAAATTCTGCTGGCGTAAATTACAAATTATATAAGACGAAGGACGGTAATTGGTATGATTTGCCTGAAGCAAATACAGGGATTGCTAAGAGTATTTTACTTGCTTTAAAGTTAAAAATAGACAACCAATAAATTCCTGTTTACTGGCTTATTAAGCGAAGTCTTTCCAAAATATAGCTGTTCGTTATTCTTTCCTGTTCCAACCTTTTATTATTTGTTTGCAAAAAAGTGTACAGTTTTAATTCATCATCATTTAGTTTTTCTAATTGTAGTTTTCTGTATGTGGAAGTAACCGAAAACTGGCTAAACTGATGATATGTTTTTTCATCCATCAAGAAACTGATGGCTGAAGGGTAATACTGGCGGATAATATTCAGCATTTCAAACCCGGCAGCATCAAGGTCGAACCAGCAATAAAGTTGTGTATTGGTTAGCCAGGGAATATGTTTACTTACACGGCTTTTAAAGCCCTCGCCAAAAATTGCCACCGAATTTTTTATTTTAGGAAAAGACAGAAAGCAAGCCTTGTTTTCAATAATAAATACTTTTTCAGGTTGCCAGTTTAGCAAAGCAGAATCGTCAATCGTTAATGCCAATTCATCAAACCCTATTATATGTTTCAAACTATCATCTAACAGCCTTATTTGTGCATATACATTGGGCTTTTTAACCAAGTAGCGTCCTGAAAAATCTGTTTCACTTTTGTTTATCCAATCCTGCGATAGAATATTGTCCAATAGCTTCTTCAAAGCTGCTGTGTTGTACTCAATAAATTTTGAGTGTACTTCAATAGGGAGTTCCCTCAAGTATAAATCATGCGGTGGATTATTCTGATAAAAATATTTACAGACTTTTATTAAATCCAGCATATTGCCAGCCTGATGTAGCAAGAAAGGGCTATTATCCTTTGCCCATTGCGTTGATACCGGAAAGGATTCTGTCAGTAAGTGAAACGCTTTTTCAATAGCTGAATAATCAGCTATCCTGTTGGTATAAAAGAGATAATCATCTATCGTTTCAAAATAGATTTTAGCTGGCAGTTTTTGTTTTGTACCGTCAATTGTTTTCAGTGTCCATTCTACGGAATAGCCTTTGCCTTTAACTTCTTTTGATTGTTGGTATAATGGAACAATGGCAGCTTTTAACTCACTGAAATTGGTACCGGAAATACTTCTATTAGCTGGAATTGATAATGGAAATACTTCTTCACCATTCTGGATGGCTTTTACAATTTTAAAAAACTGTTTATCTGACTTTTGAAATAGTTCTTTGAGAGTAATCATTCTTTAACTTCGGCTAATTGTTTAAAGCTTTCTTTCTTTTCATAATACTGCTCCATCGTAAGATTGTACAAAACAGAGTTTTTCTTGTTTTTTATTTCTACAAAATGTACAGCATTGATGTAGGGCTCAGCAATATTGATTTTATCCAAAGGAGTAACCACTAATATTTGAAGATTCAATTGTGCACAAAACTCCATGAGGAACTGGCTTTTCTCCGGGTCTAATTTGCTAAAAGCTTCATCTACCGTAATAAACCGAAGGCTCTTATGTTGTTTACCTTGTTGAAAAATACCAAACTGGTGTGCAATAGCTGCTCCTAAAATTGCGTAGGTAAACTGTGCTTTTTGCCCTCCAGAATAGCTGGCGGTATTATCATGATATTGACCGACCTTATTATCTACCACCGAATATTCTCTGGCACTGAATAAAAGCCAGTTTCTAACATCTGTTACTTTTCGCCTCCATGTCTCCTCAGTCTGCAATTCTGTGATTAATTCTTTTATTTTATTGAATACCTCAAGCCGGTAATTTTCGTCTTTCTGAGTAGCAAAATCAAGTGTGTTTGGTATGGCTGCGTTCAATTGACCCCTGAATATATTTATTTCATTTTCTCCCCTTAGCTGCCTGCACTCCAATTGCAGATAAGTATCAGGATTGCGATTAAAGGTTATTTTTTTCAATGGCACATTCAGTTCCTCAATCATGTCTTCAATTTTACTTAATTCATTATTGAGCCATGCCCGGTAACTGGTTAATGCATCCAGCATACTTTTATCCATATAATCTCTAAATCTTCGCTTGTGCTCAACCAATCTTTGGGTCTGTATAGTTTTATATAATTCTTCCAGGTCTGCAAGCCCGTTAAGGTCGCCGCTGATGTTCATAACATCACCGCTCCAATTGGCAAATTCATTAGTAATTTTTTCTCCGGGATTTTTAAATGCAGCAATTAAAGAAGTTGTTTCCAGCTCAAGTTTATTCACTGTAGCCCCGGCTGATTTTTGTCTTGCTTTTAATTTGATAGCAGCCTGTGTCATCAGGTTTTCAAACTGAGTCAGCGTTTTAATATCCGAAAACGAAATTTCTTCTTCAGTAAGAAAGAAGAGAATTCCCTTTTCTCCTGCATCCTGCAAGTCTTCAAAGTTCAGGCTGAGTTTACGTAAATTCTTTTTATTAAACTCATCGTCAAGTTTGCTTAGATTAGTAATAAGATTATCCCTTTTATCATTTGCCTGCTTTAAGTTCTTTTCTACTTCTTTAAGTTGATTTACAATTAACTCATACGCATCAGATGATTTTTTTAAATCCTGTACCTGCTTGTTTAAATCATTAATCTTTTCGGCATGTTGTGCCCAGTTTATTTCATCATAGATTTTTATAAGTATGAGGCTGGAAATGGTTTGACGCTTTGCCTGCAAAGCAGCAATAAGTGGTGTTAGTTCTTTGATTTCGTCAGACAGTTTAGTATGTAACTTTTCTTCATTGTACTTCTGTTGCTGAAGATATTGAATGGTTGCTTTATTATCCCAACCAAGCCTGTATTTTGATTTATTCCATCGTCCGGGTCGGTCATCTTTTTCGTGCCGGTTTACGTTTCTCATCAGCCCATTAGAAGTAATAGCTTTTGGCGAACCATAAAAAACATCCAAATCATCTGTACAGTAATAATTAAACCTGTCAAGCAGGGTAGTTTCAAGCCATTTGGTATGGGCTGATTCTTTTAGTTCCAATTTATTTACCAGTGCGTCATCATCTGCAGGCCAGCGTACAATACTATTTGACGGTCTGCGTTCCATTTTTTGATATACCAGTTTTGTCTGCATATCATTATTATAAATGAATTGGTTTGCTGCTTTACTGAATTTTTCAGGAACCAACAGTTGCATGGAAAAATTATGCAATAGCTTTTCAATTGAGTCTTCCCAAAGCTGTTCTGTTGTTTTTACTTTAATTAATTCGCCTACAAATGGAAGCTCCTCTTCAGTGGTTTCGAGTATATCTATAAGTCGTTTTCTTGCATTAATCAGGTCGTCTGGTATGCGGTTTTTTCTTGCCAACAGCGAAGTAATCTGTTGCTGCAAATTTTCTACTTTAACCTCTTTACTTTCTTGTTCAATATTCAATCGTACTTTCTTTTCTGAAAGTTTTTCAATTTCTGCCGGAACAGATGTATTTAGTTCCTGAATTTTTTCATAATTAACCCTAAAGACCGACTCATCAATTTGAGTATCTAATTTTAACTGTTCGCAATAACCAATGTAGCGGCTACTTTCAGCACTTTTACGATTTCTTTTGTCTGTCTCTGTGTCAATATCTTTATTCAAAAGAGAAATTTGGCTGTCAATATTCAATGCAGCCCTTTGCGTAATCAACTGTTCTTTTTCTTTATTAAGTGTATCAACTGAAGCTGAAATCAATTCTTTATCTTTTTGTGCTATTTCAATATCCAGTTCCAACCTGTCAACATCTTTCTCCAATAACTCATATTCTATTTTGCCAAGAAAGAAAGGCATTTGTTCTTCTACAAAATCCAGCTTTTGTTTTTTAATTCGTAAATCATCCAACTTCTGTTTGTTTTGAATTACAGGAGCCAGTAATTCAAGCTGCTTTTCATCTTTCTGAATGGCTTTATGACTTATCAATAAATCGCTGTAATGAGTATGCAGGCTTTTAAACTGCTCTTCGGCCTCAGCTTCTTCCAGCATTTCCTGGCGAATAAAATTTGTTAAATCACCCAGCACTTTAATGCCTACCGTTTGGCTAAAAAGTGACAATGCTTTGTCTCTTAATCCAAACAGTTCACTAAACCTTGCTGCATATTCTTTAAAGCTGTTATAAATTTCTGTTTTGGCATATTGCTTTACTAATTTCTTCTTCCAATCACCTTTAAAATCAAAATGGTCTTTGCCAAAGTGCTCTGTGATAGTAAGTGGATAAGGGGAAACTATAAATATCTTTTGCAACCCGCCATTACCAAACCATCGTACTTGTACCAATGAAATGGTATGTTGTGTACCGGAGTTTTGAAAGCAGGCAAGCAAAACCGAATAAGGATTATCTGCTTTGGTACGTAGTTGTTCAGTATCTGCTTTTTGATTTGCTTCAGAAAATATTTTTCCATGATAACCCCAGAAATAGGAGTTTTCGTCCCTTTCCTTTTTTGATTCGGCTCCAGATGACTGATTATAAAAGCGTTTATGAGTTGGCACAAGTAGGGTGAGCAGGGCATCAATCAATGTTGTTTTGCCACTGCCGTTTGCCCCTGTAAGCAGGGATGTACGGCCATCAGGCTGTAGTTTATAAACTTTGCCATTAAATGTGCCCCAGTTAAATACTTCCAGGTATCTTAACCGGTAGCCATTGTCTGACTGATTATTGCTGAACAGGGTTGACATAGTTGCTTAACTTATTCTTTATTTCCTCCAATTTATCATTACTTATAAATGCCTTGATAATCCTTTTAATTTCATATTGGTTGTTATCCTTATTGGCGGCATCCTCACGGTTTAATTTCAAAATTCCAATATAGAGTAGGCTTGTAATTGGCTTTGACAGGTCTTTCCATAATTTACTTTTGTTGGGCTGCTCCTTATAAAACAATTCTATCCGCTCTTTAATTTCTTTTTGTGTGAGGTAGAACTTAGTGCCATCACTTTTGATGTCAAATTCTTCCAACCCTTCCCGGAGAATGACTGCCAGCAGGGTGGCTTCATAAGTAAGGGATTGTTTTCTCATTAACCGGGGCAAAGGAGTTTCATCGCTTTCACCGGCTTCCGGTTGTATAATCCTTGCAAAACCATCCTGCTCGGCAATTTCAAGAGTCATACCTATTTTACCAAAATACTCCTGTATGGCAGATGACCAGGCTTGTAATTCCCGCCAGATATTTTTGTCATCTGCATATACTGGCCCTTGTAACAGCTTAATGATTACTGCTGCAAATGGGGCTCTTGGAATTTTTGTTTCCATATTAATTTATTTGTGGCCTTGTATATATTACCATCGGCACATTTATTTTTCTTAAGCCGATTAATATCGGCTCTTTTGCGTCTTCAATAATCAAGTGATGTGAACCCGAAGTGGCTATTGAAAAATAACCGACTATTTCGCTTAATCCATTTTCAACTCCATACTCATCTACAATTTCCTTAAGCGTAACCTGGGTCTTATTTTCCAGCATCCTGTCAATACGTTGCTGTAATTTCTTTTTGTCAATGGTAAACTGGTCAAAAAGAAGTTTAAAGTCGGCTTCGCCTTCCTCATTCGTACCATCCGGAAACAGTATGCCTGTAACATCATCTTTTTCCTCTCCGGGTTCCCATCTGTCAAAAAGATTAATGTATGGCTCATCTTCAATAACTATAAAATCATCTTCTTTAATTTTCATTTCAATTAGTGTATATGCCATTTGTCGTATATCGCCAATAAGCTCCATAGCCCTTCTTCTTTCTAAAAGATTTTTTTCAGAAAGTACCCTGCTTATTTTTTCACTCAGCTTACGATTGGAGTCAATTACTTTTCTTCCTGATACATGCAGGTAACGTTTCAGGTGTTTTAAAAACCTGTCGTTATTATAGTCAATACCTTGTTCGTTCAATAATTGATATAGCCTTTCTGTAAGTTGTGTAAATTCCTGCTGCCTTCTTTCATCCATTAAAAATTCCCAGAATGCTTTGAAACTTTTGCCTTGTGGCTTTTGTTCTATTTCGTCAAGAGCATCAAGAGCAAATACCAGTAATGTACCCTTGGCTACATCTTTTTCATTGTATTTTCGTTGTATGTCTTTACGAATTTGCTCAAAGTTTTGTTCTACTTCGCTAAAGTCTGAGAGTAATTCCCTTGCCATTTTATTTAAGTCGTAGAACTGTTCTTTAATCTCTGTCTCGTCAAATACAGATGGCTTCTTCCCGGATTTCAGCAGGTTTATTTCATTTTCTATTTCCCATTTTTTCTTTTGCAGTTCTTCAACTCTTGCTTCTGCATCTTCGTTGGTTTGTTCAATCATTTTCTGAAGTTTGAAGAAAATGTCTTTAAAGCGGCTGTTGGTTCCCACATGACTTCTCTTTTCTAAATCTCCCAGCCATTTTAATACTTTTCTTGTATCGGGAGTCAATTCATGTAAGTCTTCACCATCATCGTTTGGATACTTACTAAGAAAGCCACTATTACTCCACTTATCAATATATTGGGCTG
>Ga0114932_10001815_pt1 | contig 23497 bp, 24 predicted proteins | sample 2SBtaG_2_FD_87286 | JGI IMG/M metagenome (GOLD analysis project Ga0114932, IMG submission 87286) | Deep subsurface microbial communities from Kolumbo volcano to uncover new lineages of life (NeLLi) - 2SBTROV12_ACTIVE470 metaG | ecosystem: Environmental > Aquatic > Marine > Volcanic ...
AAGTTTGTTCCACACATGGATGAATTTTTTAAAGACAAGGATATCGAGTATAAGATATTTGTGGCCAATCAAGTCTATCCTGATTCGGTTAGTGGGTTTAACAGAGGAACATCTAAGAATGTTGCATTTGATATTGCACAAAAAGAGGGATATGACTATTTCTGTTTTCACGACATAGATATGTTACCCGAAGATGACTCGTGTGATTATTCCTATCCTGATAAAGTAGAACATTTAGCAGTTAATGTGGCACAATTTGATTATGGATTGAAATATCAAGAATACTTTGGTGGTTCTATTTTATTCACTAAAGAACATTATGAAAAAATAAATGGATATTCAAATGGTTATTTTAATTGGGGGATGGAAGATGATGATTTGTTCTATCGAACCAAGAAAAAGGGATTGGCAGAAGAAACATTTATGAATCATGAATCAGAAGAACCACGACATTTTGTAAGACTTAATGGTTTGAGTGATCATATAAAAGTAAATGTAACAGATTCGACAAGAGAAGTAACATCGGGTAATTTTACAATGTCAGTTCTTGTTCGTGCAGAAGATAGATTTGATATTCCAACTTATTTAATAGGTGATGTAGAAAATAGAAAATTTATTCATCAATATATTTTAGGACGACCATCATTTCAAATGGGGTTAGGATGGGACAATTCAAGTGCATATTCATTTGGTTTATTTAATCTAAAGAATAGTCATTCTTATATGTGGATAAAAAGACATCCTGATGTTTGGACACATTTAATGATTACAGTAAATGTTGATAAAGGTGAAATGAGATTTTTTTTAAATGGAGAAGAATCGGATTCGAGATTTGGACATGGTTCAGAATCACCATTGAAATTTGAGACACCATTAAAGAGATATGGTGGAAATCCATTTTATATTGGTGTTGGTGATCCAAGAAAAGAGGATAATGATTATTTTGCAGGAGATATTGCACAAGTTTGTATTTTTGATGAGGCGTTAGATAGTAAGTCGATAAAAGAATATTATAAAACAGATTATCCTTCGCCACAAACAACAAAAATATTTTATGAGAAAAGACCGATATTATATTATGATTTTTCTAAAGTTAGAGATAGTATAGTTTATGATTTGAGTGGTAATGGAAATCACGGAGTATTAAATGGTGGTGATATACAATCAGAACCTATTAATAAAATTCCTTATACAACTTTACCATATAGAAATAGACCAGGTCGATTTTTTTCACAAGATCATTCACGAAATGATATTGTTGGTGGTAAGTTTGTCCATCAAAAAGATACAAGTATAAATGAGAAGAGATTTATAGAACAAGTTCAGGGTGGGTTAGTAAATATAGACGAGGATGGACTTACAGATTTAAATTATAGTGTTGTAAAGAGAGAAAAATTATTTGAAACTAAACACGAAATAATTGATTTTAAATGTGGACAAGACATACCAAATCATGTGGAGATTTAAATGCCCAATCGACTCAGTAAAATTCAGAAGCAACTTAAAACGAATAAACAGAGGGTAACGAAGGAAAGACAAAACGAACCAGATAATACCCTATTAGAATCTGTTGTTGCTCAAGATTTGCCACGAGAAGAAAGAATAAAAAGAGTTGAAGAAAGAGCGGTTGGTAAACAAGAAGATGTAAAAATTGATGTAAATTTTGAAATTTCTCAAGCTGCTGATGCAAAAAAAGATGCTAAAGAAAAGGGAATTGTTTTAAATCCTGGACATTCATTAAAATATAAAACAATCAAAAAACAAGATGTATTATTGATGCAATGTCCGAATATTAATGAATCTGGTTATTATTCTGGTATCGTTTCATTAAAATCATATATCAGTAAGTTTGCACCCAAAATTAAATGTACAGTAATAGATCCTGTTATAGATTATTTTTATCAAAATCCTCCTGATAAAAAATCTATGTTTATGAATGATTTTAACACATATAGTCATCAAGGTGAATTTCATCGATTGATGGATTATCCTGAAATATATGAAATACGAGATTATATAGCAAAATATATTGATAGGGCCAAACCAAAATTCATTGGATTTAGCACTATTGATGGAAATGTAGATGCATCTTTAGCATTATCAAAGTTAATAAAAGAAAAATATCCAAAAATAAAAGTGATGATTGGTGGTAATGGAATTCAGATGATGAAAAATGGATTTGCACCAACTAAGACTTATGATTATGATTATTATTATTGGTTAGATTATATAGTTAGAGGAGATGGTGAAAATACTTTAGTAGAGTTAATTCAGTCTGATTTAGAACCAGAATCTTTAATGAGAATACAAGGGTTGATATGGAAAGAAGATACTCAGATAATAGATAATGATACACAAAAAGTTAGATGGATAGAAAACTATAAAAGGGAAAATACTGGTATGGATATTTTACCATATCCAGATTATAGTGATTTAAAAGAAAATTTTTATTATAAAAAAAGTTATGGTGATTCGACACCATTAATATTAAGTAGAGGATGTCCATATCGATGCACTTTTTGTTCCGTACCAACTTTTGTTCCGTTGTTCAGATACAGACCATTAGAAAATGTTATAGAGGAAATGGAACATTGGGTAAATCAGAATAAGAGGGGATTTTTCTGTCATGATTCAATTGTAAATGGAGATCCAGTTTGGTTAAAAAACTTTTGTGATACAATCGTAGAAATGGGATGGGGAAATGGATATGTAAAATGGGGTGGAAACTTTAGATTACAAAAACCAATGAGAGATTTAGAAACTCTTAGGTTGTATAATAATGCAGGAGTGGAGTGGATGATTTCAGGATTAGAATCTGCTTCTGAACCCGTATTACGACATATGAAAAAATATGGTAGTATGAGAGGTACACGAGAAATTTTTGAAAATATAAGAGAAGTAAATAAAAATAATAAAAGACCAATAAAGGTAATGTTACAGTTAATTATTGGTTACTTAAATGAGGGAGAAGAAGATTTTCAAGCAACTATGGATTTTGTAGAAGAATTCCATGATGTAATACACGAAGTTTTAACTTGTTCTCTGTTTTTACTTTGGCCACCATTATTAAAACAATGGAGAGAAGAAGGAAATTTCATTGATTTTACAGATGGGGTGGTTTGGACAACATAATATAGTAATGTTAGTGAAAGATTGGAACGGGCTGATAGAATAGAAAAGTTATTTCAAAAATTACAAATACCTTATAACATATATCATAGGACATCATATCAAGAGAGTGAAAAAATGGCAAAAGGTATTGATCCATTAAGTGAAAATGTTTGATAATTTAATTCATTTTACTAATGAGTCCTTTGAGGGAAATTTTTTTGATAGATTTGTTCGTAATTGTGGTTTATGGCCATCACATGATAAATCTAATTTACTTAGTTATGATGATTTATTAATAGAAAATGTTACTGAAGAACTTTCAGGTAAGAATATAATATTGTGGTCAACTTTTTGGCAACCATTAGATTTATATGAAAAATATTTTGATAAGTTTAAGAATTTATTAAAACTTGATAATTTTGTATTTCTTGTTGTTCATGAACACGAATGTGCTACTGATGATATGTTCAATAATATATGGAATAATTTACGAGTAAAAGAATTAGATGAATCCTTACAGAAAAAAGTTTATATAACAAGTTACGATCATTATACTGAACATACACATGAGGTTTGGCAAAAAGAATCCAATGTAGTATCTCATATGAAACCAGTATTTTTTGATAACTTTTTATATGAGAATTTAGATTTATTTTTTGAAGGTCATAAAATTTTACATACTGAACAATTTGAAAATAAGAAAAGAACTCATAGGTATGTTTGTTATAATGCAGATCCAAAAGATTATCGTGTTAGATTAGTTAATGATTTATTTTCTAATGATTTAGATAGATTTGGGTTAATTTCTTTGTTACGAAAAGAAAATCCATTGGTGTTAGATAGAGAAGAAATAAAAGGTTGGGATCCATCAACACATATTTATCCAATGAAACATTTTTTTAATACTTATTTTAGTATAGTTACAGAAAGTTATTTTAGAGATTGGAACGATAATAAACCAGAATCTTATGGATACATTAGTGGATTAAGTGAAAAAACATTTAAGGCAATGCTTTTAAATCCATTTATTATACTTGGTGGATATCAATCTTTAAGTAGATTACACGAGTTAGGATTTAAAACTTTTCCTGAATTGTTTGATGAATCATATGATGTTATTTTTAATTCAAATACAAGATATCATATAGTTTTACAAAATATTATAGATGTATGTAATATGTCAGAAGATAAATTAAATGATTTGTATCATTCAGTTCTTGTTGAAAAAGTTAAACACAATCAACAATTATATTTGAATTATGATAGAAAGAGTTTATTTGAAACTTTTATGAAAAAATTGGAGTGGAATTAAATGTTTAAAAAGATGGTAATATTTCAAGGGTGCTCTTTTACTTGGGGACAGAATTTACATCATTATGAATGGATTAAGAAAAAAGATGTTATTTTTCCAAAAAACTTTTTTACTTGGCCCGTTGATGGAGAAACAAGACCAAGAATATTTGATTGGTCATTTCATGAGAAATTTAGAGATGCAAAATCACAAGATACTTGGTTAAAATTACGAGCTTCTTCTGTATTATCAAGAAAATTAGATGAAGAATGGTCTTGTGTTAATGATAGTGAAAATGGTGGTTCTAACAAGGATAGTATTTGGAAAGTTAGAGAAAGTATAAGAGCCTTACATAATCATCGCGATAATTTTGAAAATCCATATTTTGAGTTACCTGAAAAATGTGTCATTGTATTACAATTTACTCATGCTGGTAGAGATTATGATGGAGAATTTTCAAATGACCAAAATAGTCCTACTTGGAAAGAAGAATCGACTCATGTTTTAAAGACAGTTGAAAAGATTGACGAATTGTATGAAGAATTAAAAGAACAAAATATACATTTGATTACTTGGTCTTGGCCAGGCGACTTGGGGTGGTTGACAAAAGATAAACCATATTCGTGTGGTATTAGGATAGGTGAAGAAGTTTTTGATTCGTTTGACGAGGCACAGTTATATTCATCCGTAGATGACAATAATTATTATTTTGTAAATGAGTTTCTTGATAATCCTATAAATCCTAATGATACAAGACTCGATAAAAATTGGAAACCAAAACATGATGTACCTATAACTATTAACCAAAGTTTGGGAATGGGAGATGATCACCCATCGAAAGAATTTCATGAAGTGATAGCAAATTCTATTTATCAAAAAATGAACGAGTTGGATTTATTATGATATGGTTTATTAGTGGACCATCTTGTATTGGAAAAAGTTATTTTATTAAATGGGATGAAACAAATAGAATTGAAGAAATTACTTATGGAGAAGAAAATCACGATAATTTAAAAGAAAGTTTTAAATCGCTTCAGATGCATTATGCACGAGGTGGCAATTGGATTGAATTAAAGGATAATGTTATTGTTGTAGATTTAGTTATAACTCAAGATGATACCATCCACCCCTGGAATAGAATGTGGAAACAAATTTGTAATTCAGTACTTGAAAAGAAAGTAATTGTTCTTGGAGTTCCACCTTCAGAATATAAAAAAAGAATTAAAAAGCGTATAAAAAAAGATTCCCATGCGAGTGGAGTTAGATTTTCACGATTACTTAAAAATACATCTACGGATGCTATAATACAATTTTATAAAGATTGGATTAGTGAATTAAAAAGTAAAGGTATGTCTTATTTATTGGTAGAGTCCAAACATTATAAAATTTTAGAAGAAGAAGATTTTTTAAATATGTTAAAGGAAGATATATGATTTATTGTTTCGGAGACAGTTGGGGAAAAGGAGAAGAACTTGATTTTGATGCTGGTGAAAAACCTTTTGTTCATTGGGTGGCAAAAGAACTTGGAGATGAGTATATTAATCGTTCAAGTGGTGGCGGTGCATTTGCAGTTCAATGTGTTAACTTTTTTAAATGTTTAGATGATATAAAAGAAGATGATTTAATATTAGCAATTATACCACCCGATGTTAGATGGTATGATGAACGAAATGGAGATTTTTGTACGGTTAGTATGCATCAAAATCAAGAAAAAATAGCAAAACGATATTGGGAAATGCTTGGTAATAGAACTAAAGAATGGTTTATATATCACCAATCATTATTTATGTTTTCTCTTCAACAGGCTTGTAAGGAAAGGAAATTAAAATTAGTTATGATGCATAATTACGGTGATTTGAGAATTCATAAATCATTTAAAGATTTATTAAATTACGATGTTATTCTTGATAAAAATAAAAGTTTGACTTATTTATTAACAGATGGTGTAGATGATTATAAAAAAACTCAGTTTAATTTTAAAAATGATGGCCCACCTCGTGAAATATTTGTCGGTAAATACTTTGAAGGTACTTCAATGCATCCTAATGAATTAGGTCATAAAGAAATATCAAATTTAATAATTAAAAAATTAGGAGAAACCAATGATAAAGTGGATTAAATATTTAATTTATAAAATTAAAGTTTCAATTCTTTATAAAAAGAAATTAAAGGAACTACGAAAAAGAGATCCGTTTATATATAAATAAAAAATTATGAGTAGAGATTTAAGAGGTTATACAAATAAACATAATAGATATATTTCTATATTTGGAGAAGTTGAAGATAATTATTTTGATGGTGGATTTAAACTTTTTTATAAAGAAGATATGTCTAATAATGAACTTTTAAAGTATAAAAAAATTCATTCTGGATACGGTTCATTTAAAAAATTGGCTATTTTTGAACTATGTAGTTATGTGTATTATTTGATTTTACGAGGATTAGAACAAGATGGTTGGATAGATTATAATTTTTCAAAAGATGAAAATTTCTTTTTTGTTAAATCTATATGTCAGGGTATTGTTGATAAGGGAGTTACTATTCCGTTAGGAGTTCATTTAATAGATATTACAAAATATGATACTTTACAATGGAGAGAAATGTTATCTGAATTTAGTTTCGAAGATACATTTGATTCTAATCATATTATGACAATCCATCCAGGAGCAAATAAACTTAGGTATACCTATTTTTTAAATATAGATAAAGTTCCGATTTATTTGGAATGTGAAAAAAGTTCAAAAATAAATACTGATGGGTTTGTGGAAATAAAATCAATGGATGAATTAAAAGAAAAGGTACTCAATAACTCAAAAGAAGATATTGGAGTTATTTGGATGGAAGTGGGGGCAACTGATAAAGAGTTGCTTGGTGGTAGAGAGAATTATGGAGTTGACTTTCCAGTTGGAATGAGAGGACTTGATTTAACAACTCCAGGTGGAAGTTGGATACAAGACTCTTGGTTATTAGATTATCCAGTAAAGTATTGTAAAATTTTAAAAAATAGTTTTCCATTAAACATTTATGTTGGTAATATTAAAAGTGATAATCAATATACTGAATTAACAAAAAAAATTAAAGAGAAGTTTGAAATAAATTTACAAGAATTTAGTGCAAGATCACAATGTCAAAATGAAGAAAGAATACCAACTATACCATTGAAATGGAGAGAAGAAAAGGATGAGGTATATCCATTCCAATCTTATCGTATCAGTCAAAAAGATGTAGTGATAAATTTCAACAAAGTTGATAATATTAATGATATTCCTAATTTAAATGACCATAAAGGATTTTGTATTTATACCGATTGTGATGTTGAATGGAAGAGAGATATAATTGAACTTTTTTATTTTACAAATTCAGAAAAGGCTTTTGCAACAACTAAAAACCAAAAAGTGGTTATTTTTAATACAGAACATCCCGTATGGAAATATACTTCTGAGTTTGATAAAGAGTTTGGCATAGTTATACCACAACATTATGAAAATAATAATACCATATAGATTAAAAAGTAATAGATTTCCAAATAAGTATATTAGTAATTTTCTTGGAACATCTTTGATAGAACACTCTCTACGCATTTGTCAAGGGTTGGGAGATATCATAGTTACTGCTCCTAAAGATGATTATGTAAAAGAAGTTTCTGATTTACATTTAAAATATGAATTTGATTTTATCCCAACTTCACTTGAGTGTAAAAGTGGAACTGATAGAGCAATTGAACTTTCTAAAAGATTTGTAGATGATTATTATGTTATTATTCCGGCAGACGAACCTTTGATTGATAGACATGAGTTAAAAAGAGTATTATCGTCTAAATTAGATGATTTTAATTTATGTTATTGTGATTTTTATGATGAAAAGGATTGTATTACTAATTTATCAGCAAAAATAGTATCGACTTTTGATGATTATTTATTATATGAGTCGAGAAATATTATACCTATTAAAAAAGATGGAACATTTGATTACAAGGATTGTAAAAAATGTGTTGCAATAAAAATATTTTCTTATTGGGGAATTAAGAAATTGTATGACAGAAAAACTAATCTTGATAAGATTGAAGGTTTAGAAGAAATAAAATTAGTTGAGTGTGGATTTAAAGTTAAGTTACATAAAATAAAACATATTGGTTTTGGAATTGATAGTCCAGAACAAGTAAAGTTATTAGAGGATAGATATTATGCCAATACCTAATACAAACGAGGCAAGAATAGAAACATCAACTGCATGTAACGCAGCTTGTGTATTCTGTCCATGGCCAACTGATGATTTTACTCGTAAAAAAGAAATAATGTCATTAGAAGATTACAAGTTTTATATTGATAAACTTAAAGATGAGATGGGTGATAAAATAAATGAAATCACAGTTTCAGGTTTTGGTGAAGCGTTTTTGGATAAAACTCTTTTGGATAAAATGAGATATGCAAAAGAAAGAGGATATGGTATTCATGTTTTAACAAATGGTTCTTTGTTAGATGAACCTAAAATAGATGAAATGTTTGATATTGGAATTATGGATTTGAGAATAAGTTTACACACTACCAATACAGATTCATATGGTAAAGTATTAAATTATAAAGGAACTGAACATACATTAGAGGATGTATTGAAAAGTTTAGATTATGCAATTGAAAATAAACCAGATGAAACTGAAATTATTATTACTGCAGATATTGTAGAAGAAAATCAAAATGATGTGGATAAACTTGTAGAGGATTATGGTGATAAATGTAGCTTAGAAATTTGGTATCCACACAATTGGATAGATACTTATGAATATAGAGATTATAGTAGTCCGTTAGTGCATGAAACTTGTGGTCGACCAAAAACAGGTCCCATTCAAATTCAAGTAGATGGTGATGTTATAATGTGTTGTTTTGATTTTAATGATGAGATGGTATTGGGAAATTTTAGACATCAAACATTAGAAGAAATATTTTCACTTGAAAAAGATAACTTATTTTCGAAAATTTATAATCATCATGAAAAGGGAACTTGCGGAGAATCAGATTTGTTATGTTCAAATTGTGATCAATTAAAACTTAGTGGTGAAGTGGTTATTTATAATAATCGTATTGAAGATAAAGATGATAGAGTAAAAAGAGTAACCACTAATTTAAAGGATATAAAGTGAAAAAATATAAATATTTAGTTGGCAGTGGTTGTAGTTTTTCAGAGATTGAACCTATAGATGCCCATAGGGAATACGAGGAAGTAATTGATAAAAAGTGGATGGAATATTTGGGAATAAAGTTAGATATATCACAAACTTATAATATGGCATCTGGTGGAAGTGGAAATGAGTTTATAAAAATAAATTTCCTTTACAAAATGGATGAATTAATTAATAAAGGAATTAATCCATCTGATATTTTTGTTGCTATACAATGGACTGGATTTGAAAGATGTGATTTATTTGTTTCAGATGAAATACCAACTATAGATGGTTTAGCGAAAGATTTACAACCAAATTATATTGGAAATCCAAGAAGTATACACCCAAATAAAAGCTTTGGGTGGACTTTTAGTGGTGCTCATATTGGTAGAGATAAAAAATATGAGAGAGGTACACACCAATCACGATTTAATCAAGAATATGTAAATAGGTGGTATAAATATTATTATACTCATCAAGGTATGTGGGTTAATACTTTAGATAATATTTTATTTGTTCAAAATTTTTGTAAATCACACAATATAGATTATGTTTTTTGTACAAGTTGGGATAATGTTACAGGACAAGATAATGGTTACGATAAGAGAATAAATACTCTTGAACAATTTAACGGATTTCAATTTTTATGGAATATGATAGATTTAGATAGATTTATATTTTATCCAAGTAATTTACCTAATATGGTATTACCGATAGATTCCGTGTATAAGCAATTCATAAAAGAACGGGGAGATGGTTTATCAAACTATGGTGGTATGTGGCAATATATGGGAGAACGAGATGGAATAGATTTAGATGATAGACATCCAAATTCACATGGAAGTAAAATATGGGCCGAGTATATTCATAATACTATGAAAGATAGGAAACTTTTATGAATCATATAATTACAGCAGGTTGTAGTTTTACTAATTGTGGAATGTCTTGGCCATATCATATAGAAAATAAAAATGTATATAATGTAGGAACGGTTGGTGCAGGAAATGGTTACATATCACGGGCAGCAATATGGGAATGTGAAAATTTATTAAAACGAGAAATTCCTTCTGAAGAAATATTTTTAATTATTATGTGGTCTGGTATAGATAGATTTGAAGTTTTGTCATCTAATGAAAGTCCTTTACATAATGACTATATTGGTGGAGATAAAAATAGGTGGTGGTTATCAAATTATAATAAAAACATCCATGAATCTGAATCTGTTTGGTTAAAAAGTAGTATTCCATATATGCAATGGGACAACATGGCTGTTCGTGATTTATTTGAAAAATATTGGAAGTATATGTATAGTGAACACGAAAGTTTTTTAAAAACTCTTGAATATATTTTACGAGTACAAAATTATTGTGAAGTTAAAAATATAAAATATAAGTTTTGTTCTTGGCAAAATATTTTTAATAAATATGATTTTAATACTCCGAGTGGACAAAAATTAAGTGGACATGAGATATGGATAATGGATTGGTTTGATAATGAACATTGGACACCAAATAGATATTGGCCTAAAGATTTGAATCAAAAAATATCAAAAGATACACCATTATTAAAAGATGTTTATCCACAAACAACTCATTTATGGGATATGATAAATTTTGATAAATTTTGGTTTTATGAAGATGAACAAGTAGAGTATGGTGGATTGGCAGAATGGGTATTACTTGGAGCAAAAGATAATATGGGAATGGAACACGATCCTGCACATCCATCTGAAGATTCACATAAAAAATTTACAAAAAATGTTGTTTTGGATTGGATTAGAGATGATTGAATTTTGTTATCAAGATACGATAGGTGATTATTTAGTACCAAATGGAACACCACCTTTAATTTTGAAAAAAATGAAAGAGATGGATAATCCTTCAGAGGTGTTTGATAATGGTGGATATCAAGATGATTTGAAACTCGAAATTGGAATTTCTACATTTAGACATATAATGGCACTCTTAGACCATGCTAAAGTAGAATACAGAGAATGTTCAGTTTCAGAGAGATTAACGGAAGATTATTTATTACCTATAGCTTTATTTGGTTCAGCAAATGGTGCTATTGGTATACCTAATGGTCAGATGGTTTGTGAATTTACAAAAACATTTTCATCAAAGACTCTTGAACACATAAAAAGTAAAAAATGTAAGGTATTATTAGACCATGTAAATGAAGGTTTACCTTATAATAAAGAATGGTGTAAAAGATTACACGCTGTGTTAGATAATAGTGATTTACCAAGAGATTCTTTTTATTTTTTTACTGGAAATAATAAATTTAAAGAAAATTATGAAAAAGATTTTGAAGGTGAATTAGTGAATGTTATAGAATCTACTTTTTTTGAAACTTATACAAAAGATTACTGTAATTCGAATTTATTAAATAATGAAGTTTTTTCATCACATAGAAGAAATAAACATTTTTTATCGTTGAATAGATCACCAAGATTACATAGAAGTAAAATGTTCGAATATTTAAAAGAAAAAGATTTATTAAAATATGGATATGTTAGTTATATAGATGAGGGATATTATGTAGATGGTGAATTGACTACTAATGCAAAAGATAATCAAGCGGGTGCATTTATTGAACGAGAATATTTTGAAAATTCATATTTAAATATAGTAACAGAAACATGGTTTTATGAAAAATCACTTTTCTTAACAGAAAAAATTTTTAAACCAATAATTTACCATCAACCATTTTTATTATTAAGTGGATATAATTCTTTGAAGTTATTTAAAGATTTAGGATATAAAACATTTGATAAAATTATATCCGAGTCCTATGATAATGAAAAAGATGACGATAAACGATTTGATATGGTAATGAGTGAAGTAAATCGTCTAAGTAAAATGTCAATAGATAAAGTTCATGATATGTATTTAAGTGTAAAGGATATTCTTGAATATAATTACAACCATTTTTTATCAGAACATGATGTGATGGGAACAAAATTTTTTAAACAATGAGGTTTTAATATGCAAACAATTTATATAGGTTACGATCATTTTGATCAACGAGAAACATTCCATAATGGTGCACCAAATGATAATTGTGCTTGGTTACAATATCGTGGAATTTATTTAAATTTAGATTGGAATCAGTTATGGCTAAGAAGAGAGCGAACTGCACCTGAAACTGAACTTGTAGAAGTAGATGCTTTAACATTCGAGGGTAAGTATGTTTATCCCATAAATGCGTTTTGTTCAGAAATTGCTTTATTTGGTGATATGGGACATTCAGGTGGAAAAGGTATGGATGAAAAGGCATTTTGGTAATTTTATTGACGCTAAAGTTTTAGATGATTTATCTGAAGGTAGGGTTTTATTACATATTAATTTCATACACGAAACATATAGATATGATGATACTCATATGAAAAGATTACATGAATTTTTAAAAGAATTTAATATTAATCCAATATATGTTTTATTGTCTGCTGACAATCATAGATTACAAAGAGACTATGATAAATGGGCAGATAAAAATGGTATTGGTATGGGAGAAAAAATACAAATTATGGAAACTTCTTTTGGTGAAGTTGGAGTAGAATCATATGGAAATTCACTTGGAACAAGAAGAGTATCAACTGATGTTATAAAATATGATTTTACATTAAATCAAAGACGTTTTTATTTTTTTAATACTATGAATACGGACAAATCATATAGAATAGAAATTGCAGATTGGATTGAACTTTCAAAGTTAGAAAAGAAAATTTTATATAGTGCCCTGTGGAAGGGTAGGAGAATTTCTGAAAAATATCATTGGCCATATGATCCTGATAAATATGGTGTTGAACCAGATGATATTACAAGATCAAATTTTGATGTTGATTTAAATCAATTTCATTATCTTAAAAATCCATATTATCATGCTTATTGTGAAATTGTAACTGAAACGGTTTTTGATTCTTCTACAATACAAATGTCAGAAAAGACATTTAAACCACTTTTTAATTTAATGCCATTTATTTTAGTTGGGGGTGCTGGTCATTTAGAGAGATTAAGGTCATATGGATATAAAACTTTCCCAAGTATTTTTGATGAATCATATGATTTAGTAGAAGATGATAGACAAAGAATGCAAATGATTAAATCTGAGATTAAAAGGATTTGTAATATGCCACACAACACTCTACATAACAAATACTATGAAATTATTGATGATTTAGTTCACAATAGAGATGTTTTTTACCAATACAATGAAGGTTTGAGATTTTTACCTAAAATGATAAAGATGATAGGAAATTTATGAAAATATTAGGAATAAATGCATTAAATCATGACGCTGCTATAGCTATGATACAAGATGGTGAGGTATTATTTGCTGGTCATAGTGAGAGATATAGTGGGGTTAAAAACGATTCTGATTTAAGTGCAGCACTATTTGCAGATTCATTCAGACACGGTGGTAAACCAGATAAAGTGGTTTACTTTGAAAGACCTTGGCTTAAGAAAGCAAGACAATTAAGAGCAGGTCAATATGGAGAGGTTTTATCTCGTAAGAATTTACCATCATATTACTTGAGAGATTTTGTTGGTAATTCAGAAATAGAGTATGTCCAACACCATCAATCTCATGCTGCAGCAGGTTATTATACAAGTCCATACGAAGAATCGGCAATCGTAGTTATAGACGCAATAGGTGAGTTTGAGACTTGCACTATTTGGTATGCTTGGGGTAGTCACTTTGAAAAAAGATATAGTTTAAAATATCCTAAATCACTTGGATTATGGTATAGTGCAATAACTCAACGATTAGGATTGAAACCACAAGAGGATGAATACATTCTTATGGGAATGGCTGGTTGGGGAACGGTTGATGAAGAATTAAAACAGAATATACGAAACGATTTCTTTAAAGATAGTGATAAACTTATTGATTTAAAGGATAATTTACATAGAGGTTGTTTAGATTGGAATCCCGAATACTACAAAGATGATGATAGTGAACAATGGAAATTTGATATAGCAGCAAATGTTCAAGCAATTTGTGAAGAAGAAATCGTAAAGGTATTTGAATTAACAAAACTATTAGTTCCTGAAACGGATAATTGTGTTTATATGGGTGGAGTGGCATTAAATTGTGTTGCTAACTCAATCATAGCCCGTGACCATTATCCCAATTTATGGATACTACCAAATCCTGGTGATGCAGGAAGTTCATTAGGTTCGGCAGCTTATGTATTCGGTGAACATATAAATTGGACATCACCATTTACAGGTTATGAGATTAAAGGTCGTTATCCAAGAAAGAAAGTATTAAACGAGTTACTAAATGGTAATATCGTTGGTGTGGCAAACGGAAGGGCAGAGTTCGGGCCAAGAGCACTTGGTAATCGTTCTCTACTGGCAGATCCAAGAGGACATGAAATAAAGGATAGGGTGAATGAGATAAAACATAGACAAAAGTTTCGTCCATTTGCTCCATCCGTCCTTGAGGAATATGCACACGAGGTATTTGATATGCCAGTTAAGAAGAGTCAGTTTATGCAGTTTACGGCACCTTGTAAGTTTCCTGATAAGTATCCAGCCATATGTCATGTGGATAATACTTCAAGAGTTCAAACCGTAAGTAAAGATGATAATCCAGGTTATTACAAACTTATTAAAGAATTCTATCATAAAACAGGATGTCCTATGGTTTTGAACACAAGTCTAAACATAAAAGGACAACCAATAGTCAATTCTTATCATGATGGTGTTGCATTTGAAAAACAATATAATGTAAAGGTGTTTTAGTGAATACACGAGAGGGATGGAAATTTCCATTTGATAACGAAGAAGGATTGGACGAAGTATTTAAGTCATTGTATGGTAGTAAAAAATTTAAGACAATTCCAGTATATTTACTTAATCAAATGTTTCAATGGAAAACTGCAAAGTGGGAAGATAAAGAACAAAAAGTAAAATCTTTTCAAGATTTTATAAATACCTATAAAGGTGAATATAAATATTTTTTGATGTATGAATTTAATGAGGGTGCATTTAGAATGGAATCTTTATTGGAATATCATAAATTATTCCAAAGTGTTAATGTTAGTCCTAACAGAGTTATATTTCTTACATCAAATTGGAATTTTTCATTTTATGATGAATTAGATTATCCTGATGAAAATAGATTTCATATTATTCCATATTGGTGGAAATCAATAGCATATTTTACTGGATCAGAATTACGAAATAGAGAAGAAATTCCAGGTGATCCTTATGGACAAGTTAATAATGTGTGGGATAAATTAACAGAAAATTTTGAGAATCGTAAACATAGAAATCCATCAAAGTTATTTGTTGCTACAATGGAAAGTAGTAGAGGAGAACGAAGTTATTTTTTTGATAAATTAAAAGAAAAAAATTTATTAAAGTTTGGTCATGTTTCTTATAGAGATATGGGAGTATATCTTGATAATAAAAATAGAGGTATAATGACTGATGTAGATAACCATTATAGATTTTTTGATACTAAACAATATTTTAATGATTCACACATTTCAGTTGTTATGGAATCGGATGTGTATACAAATCCAGTACATTGGGATGGGTTGATACAATCTGGTAGATTATCGGAAAAAACAATGTGGCCACTTTTTTGGGGAAAACCTTTTTTTGTTATTGGACCACATAAACCTATTAATACTTTACAAGAGATTGGATTAAAAACATTTTCAACTATTTTTGATGAGAGTTATGATGAAGAAGATGATATTTTAATTAGGATAGATAGAGTAGTTGATGAGTTGGAAAGGTTTTCTAAATTAAGTGATGATGATTTAAAAAATGAATTACAAAAAACAAATGATATAATTGAATATAATTTTAATTTTTACAAAGAATGGTCATATAAAGGAGTGGATGAAATTATTGATACTTTTTTTGGTCAAAGGGCAAAAGAGTTAAATTTGATATGAGTAAAAAAATATTATTAACAAATGGATGTAGTTGGGTAAATGGTGCTGGATTACCTAATAGAGAAATACAGAGGTGGTCATATCATTTGGCAAAAAAACTTAATATGGAAGATGTAAATCTTTCGAGTGAAGGTGCATCCAATAATACAATCATACGAACAACTATTGAATGGTTGAAAGAAAATAAAGATAAATTTTCTGATGTTTTGGTAATAATTGGTTGGACACAAATGACACGAACTGAATTTTTTAATGATGTTACTAAAGAATGGGAAAACCAAAATTTTGTATCATTCGGTGATGATGATACTGATAAAACTACAGAAGAATTTTATGAGAATCAATCTAAACATATGTTACGACATACAGAGTTATCACCAAATAATGTGTGGTGGAGAGTATATTTGAAATATTATTTTAATATGGAACAAACATATAATAATTTTTTTAATACTATCTTATATTCTCAATCTATTTTTAAATCGTTTGGAATTGATTATGTTCATTTTGCATCATTCGGTGAGGATTTAAAGGACATATCATCTCATGATTTAATAGATGATAAATATATTATACAAGATACTATGGTTTTGAGTGATATTATAGATGATTCTGGACATCCAGGTATAGAGTCACATAAAAATTGGGCTAATTACCTTTATAACGAAATAAGGAAAAGAAAATATGTTAGTTAAACATGAAGATAAATATTATTGGTTTCTTTACGCAAACAAATCAGGAAGTACATTTTTAAAAGTTATGATTAAAGAAATAGAAAAAAATAATGAGTTTTTTGAAATAGATGAACATAACTTTATAGAGAAAGAATGGACCAGAAAATTATTTTTAGATGCAGGTTATGATTTAGATAATTTTGAAATTATTATATACGGAAGAAATCCTTATATGAGATTTGTTTCACAATTTTATCATTGGTGGTTAAATCCTTTTACACATGATGTACACGATTGGGGAGGTAAATGGTTACGAGATAGACCAGGTAATTTGAATATAATACGGAGAAATGATTTAAATATAGAACAGCCCGATGACGCATTTATGGAGATACTAAAAGATTTATCAAATCAAGAAAAACATAATTTTATGATAAAATATTGGACAGCTTGGATACAATCACAACCACAAGAAATTAGGATTGAAAAATTTAGACATTTTACCAAAGTATTTTATGCGTATATGAAAGAATATGGATATAGTGGACCGACATTTCAACAATGGGCAGGTAAACATTTAGACTGGCAACTTTCTGATTTACGAGAAGTTAATAGATTATTTCCTGTGAATGATAATTGGGAACATGATAAAAATCCAATCGGTGTTTATGACGGTGAATATGTTGGTGGGTTTGTAGAAAGGTGGTCTAAAAATACCCAACAAATTGAAAATCTTAAAGAGAATTTTATTTTCAAGGAGTTAATTAATATTGATAAACAAAAGAAAAAACTTGAATTTGTCAATACCAAGACACCATTTGAGAAAAAACAATCTTCTTTTAGTTCTAAACGAAAAATATATGCATCTCATTATGATGATGAAACTATAAAGATTGTTAATGAGATTTACAAATGTGATTTTTTATTATTTAATTATAAGATGGTAAATAATTTTGCAGATTTGGAAAAAAACTTTATCAAAAATTATTAATTTTTATATTTATATTCAACAAGTCCTGTGGTGATAACAGGGGGTATAAAAACCCAAAGACCTAACCGACCACAAAGTAATGGACTATAAAAACGGAGGCACTTTAAACGGTGTCCTCTTTAACGAGGATTTTTTTATGCGAGTTTTAATAACGGGTATTACAGGTTTTGTAGGTAGTCATATGGCTGATTATCTAATCGAAAATGTTCCAAATGTAGAAATATTTGCAATAAGAAGGTGGAGAAGTCGTGATGACAACATCAAACATCTATATTCTTTTGGTAAATATGGTGATGATAAACAAGACCATGTTCAATTCATTGAAGCAGATTTATTAGATAGAGGTAGTTTGTCTAATGCTATTCATATTTCAAGACCCGATATAGTTTATCATTTTGCAGCACAAAGTTTTCCCGAATCAAGTTTTCTCACACCAGTTAGTACTCTTACAACAAATGTAATTGGTACTACTAATCTCTTAGAAGAATTAAAATTAGCAAAAGATAGAAATTATTGTAATCCGACAATAGTAAGTGTTTCGTCATCAGAAGTGTATGGTAATCCAAAAAAAGATGAAGTTCCAATAACAGAAGAAAATTGTATTAGGGCAGCTAATCCATATTCCATATCAAAAGTTGGACATGATTTGATGTCTCAATATTATGCAAATGCATATGATATGAAAGTTATAATCACACGAATGTTTTCTCACGAGGGTGCCCGTAGAGGAAAACGATTTGCATTATCGTGGTTTGCATATCAAATAGTTATGGCAGAAAAGGATGAAAATTTTCCACCATATGCACCAAGTTTTCCAACACATCCTATTAAACATGGAAATCTTGATTCAGTTAGAACTTATAATCATATAGAAGATGCAGTTCATGCTTATTGGTTAGCACTTGATAAGTGTGATTATGGAGAAGTTTATAATATTGGTGGAGATCACACTTGTACGGTTGGTGATGCATTAGATATGTTAATATCAAAATCAATAAATCCTAAGGCATTTATAAAAGAACTTGACCCGAATAGAGTTAGACCAACTGATATTACATTACAGATACCAAGTAGTGATAAATTTAGAGAAAAGACTGGTTGGAAACCAACAAAAGGTTTAGAGGAAATATGTGATGATTTATTAAATTATTGGAGGGAGATTTTATAATGAAAGATAGATACGAAGCAGTAACTGAAATCTATTGTTCTTATGTTAGAAAACATTTGGGAGATAATCCATTACAAAATATTTTGGTTACTGGGGGAATGGGTAGTGTTGGTTGGTATCCTGAAATTGCTAGACATAAATTTTTAACTTATGACAATCTGTTTCATTTTGAAGTTGGAGAAATAGATAAAGGTCAACCAAGAACATTTCATGACCAAATTATAAACGAAGATATATTTTGGCCTACAAATCCTATTGAATCTGTAAATTTAATTTATGCAGATCCAAGTCCAACAAAAAATCCCACTAAAGATGGTATTGAAAAAATACTTGAGGGTGGATTTGTTAATAATAAACTTGGAATATTAGTTTTTTTATATTTTGATGGGATAGGAATAGAACCATTTTTAGATAAACAATATGGTTATAAGTCAGAAGATTTTTTTAGTAAAGATATTGATTGGTATGATGAACATAATAATGCAACATACTCTCAAAGATTAGATGGTGTGGTTTTTTATGATTAAAGATTTACAAACTTTTGAAGTTGATGCTTGGGAAGATTTTAGAGGGGATATTTATACCACTTGGGATAGTGAAGAATATCCAAAACTAAATTGGAGATTAGATAAATTTTCACATTCAAGAAAAAATACACTAAGAGGATTACATGGAGATTTTTCTACTTGGAAACTTATTAATTGTGTTTATGGTAAATTTTATTTGATAGTAGCAGATAATCGTCCTGATTCACCAACTTATAAAGATTGGGATTGGTTTGTGATATCAGCAGAAAATAGAAAACAAGTTTTAGTTCCGCCTGGATGTGGAAATGGACATTTTGTTTTAAGTAATGATTGTACATTTCATTATAAATTAGCATATGAAGGTGATTATGTTGATATTGATAAACAATTTGTGATTAAGTGGGATGATGAAATGTGGGCTTTTGAATGGCCACATAATAATCCTATATTATTTGGGAGAGATAGGTGAAATTTATAAAGATTGATACTGATGGTTCATCTAAATTTCAATATCCACATTTTTTAGTTGATGTTTTAATGTTAGAAATAGATAAAAATGTATTCAACTATGATGTGGTGTATAGGGTTAAAGACTTGAGAAATACAATAGGTAATTTTAGTAAAATCTATGAAGAAGTTATGGAAGTACAAAATGTAGAAATATCAAGAGAAGAATTTGATAATATGTGGGTGGATGAATTATTTACTGTAAGTTTAAGGATGGAATATAAAAAAGATATGATTGATAAGATGAAAAAATATATCTTAAAAAGATATAAAATTTCTACTGATAATTCTTATCCAAAGGTAATATTAATAGAAAGAGATGATGAAGTAAGACTAATCAACGATAAAAAATTACACCATTTATCTGCTGTGGAAGGAACTAATCACAATGGTAAACATAAAAGAGAACTTAAAAACATAGAAGAAGTTAAGAATTTTTTAGAAGTTAAAAATATTGATTATGAGTGTTTAGTATTAGAACACATTGATTTTAAAAAACAAGTTGAATATTTTTATAATGCAAATATGATAATTGGTGTTCATGGTGGTGGACTTGCTAATTGTATTTTTTCACAAGAAAATACAGTTGTTATAGAAACAGAACCAAAAAGAGATGAATATTATAGTAAACTTGCATTATGTGCGGGAATGAAATATTATAGTTGTGGAGAAGAAACTAAAGAAATAATTAAAATTATAGAGGGAAAGTTAGATGAATATACCATATAATTTAAAGAAATTAAGAGATGTTAAATTAACCGAGTCTGATTTAATAAAGTTTGAAGAAGAGGTTAAGCAAAAATATGAAGATGCCGAAATAAAAGCACCAGTTCATTTGACAAAGGGAAACGAAAAGGAACTTATTGAGATATTTCAATATGTACATCCTGAAGATTGGGTGTTTTGTGGTCATAGAAATCATTATCAGGCACTTTTACATGGTGTTCCACGAGAAACATTAATGGACTTGGTAGTTCGTGGTCGGAGTATGAGTGTACACTCTAAAGAACCTAAACTTTATTCGTCATCCATAGTTGGTGGAACAATATCAATAGCACTTGGTTCAGCTTTGGCATTAAAACGGAGTGGTTCTAAAAGAAGAGCTTGGTGTTTTATAGGAGATATGGCATTTGAAACTGGTATTTTTTACGAGGCACATAAATATGCAACCAACTTTGATTTACCATTGACATTTGTGGTTGAAGATAATAATATGAGTACAAATACACCAACTGATGAAACTTGGAATTATAAAAAAAGAGATATTCCATATGGAGTAATCTACTATCAATATGAAAGAGGATTTCCACATCACGGAACAGGAAATTGGGTATTATTTTAATGTTACAAGAAATTAGTTCTGAATATTATCCAGTATGGAATTTAAAATTTAGAAGTAAAATATTAGATTTTTTAAAGAAAGAGAATATTGTGTCTAATAATTTTTTTGAATTAGAACAATTACATAATCACATTTCTTATAATACGATAATTGACAACGATTTTCCATCTGGTGTAAATGAAGTAACAACTGCTTTATATGATATTGATTGGGGAGAAGTTTATTATGATTTTATTTTATTCATTTATAGTATTTTAGAATATGATTTTTATTTTCAGAAAGAACCTAATGTTAGAGTACATTGTCCACAGAAAGACAAACATAAAGATTTTAGATATTGGCACAATGATAGTGAAAAAGGTCATCCACCAGAAGAATTAAATATTTGGATGTCACTTACTGAAAATGAAGAATGTAGTTTTGAACTTTTAAATAGCAAAAATAATATAAAAGAGGTTAATTCTAATTTGAGTTCTTTTTTAATTTTTAATGATGGTTCGGATGATGTTGTTAAGCATTCTTATCGTCCTGTTCTCAATGAAACACGAGTGTCAATTGAAACAAGAATTAATCCAAAAGAAAAATATGTCGGGGGTTATGTTGGTACGGGTAGAATGAAAGCAGAATTTAAACCAGGTGGACATTTTGGATATGATATAAAATTAGCATCGGAGATTTTTAATGAAGTATAAAGATGAATTAATAAGAAGTATGGAATGGTTGAGTGAGAAAGATGATACAGTTTTCCTTGGACAATCAGTTTCTTATAGTGGTAATGCAATTTATAATACATTAAGTACTTTACCACAAGAAAAAATGATAGAACTTCCTGTTTTTGAAGAAGTACAAATGGGAATGAGTACTGGTTTAGCATTAGAAGGTTATACACCAATCAGTTGTTTTCCACGATTTGATTTTCTAATGAGGTGTATGGATGCATTAGTAAATCATTTAGATAAAGTTCAGTATATGACGGAAAGTGTATTCCAACCAAAGGTCATCATTAGAACTTCCATTGGAGCTAAATTTCCATTGGATGGTGGAATACAACACACACGAGATTACACTCAAATGATGAAAGATAATTTAACAGAAATTAATGTTGTATTATTAAATGAACCAGAAGAAATATTTCCTGTGTTTGAGGACGCATACAAAAGAGATAGTTCTTCTATGATTATAGAATGGGGAGATTATTATAATGAAAAATAAAAATGTATTGGTAACAGGTGGCGGTGGAATGGTTGCTCAACAATTAATTCGATTGTTAAAAGAAGAAGGAGCAAATGTTACTACGGTTGATTTACCAACATCAGGTGTAAAGGCAGATTTACAAGGTGATTTAAGAGATAGGTCATTTTGTAAAGAGATAGTAAAAGGACAACAAATAATTTTTAATTTAGCGGGATTAAAAGGTTCACCACAAAGATGTGCAGAAGCACCAGCAACATTTAGTGTTCCACAAGTTCAGTTTGGTGCAAATATGGCAGAAATATCGTTTAATTCTGATATAGAATGGTATTTATATACAAGTTCTTATGGTGTTTATGCTGAAGCGGATATTATGAAAGAAGATGATGTATGGAAAACATTTCCATCTAAACACGATTGGTATGCAGGATGGGCAAAAAGAATGGGTGAACTTAATGTTGAATCTTATATGAAAGAAAGTGGTAAGAATAATTGTTCGATTGTTAGACCAGCAAATGTTTATGGACCATTTGATAATGCAATATTTCAAGATTGGGCTATGGTAGTTCCATCTTTAATTAAAAAAGGTTATCACAGCAACAATGATATATTAGAGGT
>Ga0114932_10001816_pt1 | contig 23492 bp, 24 predicted proteins | sample 2SBtaG_2_FD_87286 | JGI IMG/M metagenome (GOLD analysis project Ga0114932, IMG submission 87286) | Deep subsurface microbial communities from Kolumbo volcano to uncover new lineages of life (NeLLi) - 2SBTROV12_ACTIVE470 metaG | ecosystem: Environmental > Aquatic > Marine > Volcanic ...
ACTCCAAATAGTTCGTGAGCCTCTATGACCTCTAGACCCTTGTTCATCAAGGTTGAAGAGTCGACCGTGATCTTCGGGCCCATCGCCCAGGTCGGATGTGCAAGGGCCTCTTCAACGGTTACTTGCTCCAGTTCTGTTGAATCCAATCCTCTAAATGGTCCGCCGCTGGCAGTCAGAACCAATTGATGGAGATGGCGAGCTTGACCTTCAGGATCACTAGATCGAAGGCACTGGTGAAGAGCGCAGTGCTCACTGTCCACCGGAATCAACTCGGCACCGGGAGTGGAGCGAAGCGGCTGAACTAGGGGTCCAGCTGCTATCAAACTCTCTTTATTAGCAAGAGCTAGCCGCCGACCTGAGCCCAACGCTGCAAGGGTCACTCCCAGACCTGCAAAGCCAACAATGCCGTTAACAACTACATCGGCACGTGTCGCTAACTCTTCGTAGGCCGCAGCTCCTACCAATACTTCGATACCCGCCGGTACTTCTGCCTTTAATTGATCTAGCAATTCGGGTCGGCCAATGGCTATTGCGTCAGGCCTGAACTCCTTTGCTTGCGCAACAAGTAGCTCAATAGAAGACCATGCAGCTAACGCGCTGATTTGAAAACGATCAGGTTCTGCTCTAACTACTTCGAGAGTTTGGGAACCAATAGATCCTGTAGCGCCTAAAACCGCGACTGTCGTCACTCAGGTACCTCTCAATTGAGCACAAGGTCGGCAACAAAGTATGCAGTGGGTAAGACAAACAAGAGCGCATCAAAACGGTCGAATGCCCCACCATGTCCTGGAAGTAGAGTGCCCATGTCTTTCACTCCCATATCACGTTTAATCATCGACTGCGCTAGGTCTCCAACCGGAGCTATCAACGCAATTGCCAAACCAAGCCAGAAACAATCCATCATTGAAATAGACCATGGATGGATTCCTGGGAATCTATTCAGCACCAAGGTCGTTACGACCACCGAAAGCATCATGCCCCCCAACAGACCTTCGTAGGTCTTGTTCGGGCTGACACGGGGAGCGATTTTTGATTGACCCGTAGTACTACCTATGACATAGCCACCGACGTCGTAAGCAATGGTGCCGATGACAGCTCCAATAAGAATCGCGTCACCATTCGGTCGGGCCAGAATTAGAGCTGCGAATGACCCCAAACCGCCGACCCAGGCAAATCCCAACAAAGTCACGGCGAAGTTCGCTGTTACGTGCTGTGAATCAACGTCAAATAAGAACCAACACATGCCAGTTACGACCAGCAAAGCGAAGACCACGGGGTAAGCCTCAAATCCACGGTGGTAAGCCCCAAGGGAAAGTCCGATGACTGCGGCCAGACCGAGCAGGGTTGCTGGCCTGTAGCCCAAATTTTGCGCCGAGGTGAAGAACTCAAGAGCTGCAAGCCCTAAGGCCGCTAAGACCAGTATGAGTATGGCCCAGGGGCCGACTTTCAGTAGCCCGAAAAATGCTGCTGCCAGGGCCAGGCCGACGCCGATCGCTGCGGGAAGGTTTCGCCCAGTGGATCCCGAGGATCCACTTGAGTCTTCTCCCCTATCTGACCCGTGTGTCACAGTTCGGTCATCTTCATTCACTTTGGTTGACTCCTCGTAGTCGCGGCGACCTTCTCGCCAATGGGGTGCTGGTCCGCCAAATTCACTCCACTCGGCATCCTCGTGCCCATCATTCTCTTCCCCGTCAAGGTTGAGATCAGCCGGTGATGAACTTTGCATGATCCGTTGACTTGGCGGCGTGTCAAAAAGTTCGATTACCCGCGGAGTTGACCGCTCAGGCTCGTCGACAGATTCGCTCTCACTGTCAGGCAAAGAGTCGTTGTCGGTCTCAAGTGAAGGACTTTGGTCCAAATCAACGATTTCCGTCTCAGCTAGCGGTTCCTGTTCATCTAAAATCAATTCGGCCGTAGGTTCGTCCTCGAAAACAGTCCCAACAGTGGGGTCCTGATTGCCCTCATCGAGCGGTGCTTCCACGGGTCGCATATTTTCATCCGACTCAGACTCATTCAGAGCTACCTCTTCGGCTTCAATATCCATCAACAAGTCACCGCTCGGCTCGAAGACGTCTTCTGCGACCTCTTCAATCGGTCCGGTATCAAATACTGGTGCGTCGTCTTCGTCGACACCGGTTCGACCAATTATTGGAGAATCATCAAAGATTGCTTCATCAAAATCATCATCGAAAAGGGTGTCGTTGAATAACTCATCGGTCGGGACTTGGGGTTGAGAGAAGTCGCCGTCTTCGGAAGCTTGGACAACGACGCCTTCCTCTTCAGTAACGGGGTCCGGTTCAATTACTTCTGCAGAACCGACAGCTGACGGTCCGTCTTGTGTGCCGGGCGGAACTGTTGGAATAGTGTCAGATCTGACAGCGTCCATGAGTCCAGTGTCTGAAGTGTCGACAAGATGGGGGTCATCCGGAAGTTGGGGAAACAGACGCGAACCTCCCGAAAGTGGGCTGTCAACTTCAGGGGGGTCCGGCCGTTCACCTCCCTCTGGTCGTTCACCCGAACCAGGTTCCGACCAGTGCGGCATTGGAGACTCTTCGAAATCGAAGGAGAGCAAAGGACCATTGTCGTTTTCGTCTTCGATTTCGTCGCGGCGCCCGGGTTCAATCTCGCCGTCATCACTATCGGGCATATCTCCCCCCAGCCTCGGCTTCAGACTTCGAGTAACTCCTGCTCTTTAGCAGTGAGCGCGCGGTCGATTTCGTCAACCGATGTTTGGGTATATCGGTCAAGATCCTTGCTGAACCTCTCTTTATCATCCGAGGAAATGTCTTTGTCTTTTTCGAGTGCATCTAAATCCTGCCGAGCGGAACGCCGAAGGTTACGGATAGCAACGCGACCATCCTCAGCCATCTGTTTGACCACTCGTACCAGATCTTGTCGCCGTTCTTCGGTCAAAGGAGGAAAAACCAGGCGAATAACCTCTCCATCACTATTGGGGTTAATACCCAAATCTGACTCCATGAGTGCCTTAGAGATACCCTCGATTGAACCCCGGTCAAACGGCTGCACTACGAGGACTCGTGCCTCGGGAACTGAGAAACTTGCCAGTTGCTGGAGGGGAACGTCTGCTCCGTAATAGTCGACCTTTAGCTTTTCGACGAGGGCCGGGGTTGCGCGCCCAGTTCGAACCGTCGCATATTCGTTCTGTGCATGTTCAACGGCACGTTCCATACGTTCCCGTGCATCAACACAAATTTCTTCTGCGAACTCACTCACCTGACCAGCGTACCGATCGCGGCACCATCGAGTATGGACTCGAAGTTTCCTCTGGTCATTAGGTCGAAAACCACTATGGGCATCACATTGTCCTTACAAACAGCGATCGCTGCACTATCCATCACAGCTAACTCTTGTGAAAGCACATCAAGGAAAGAAACTTCGTCGAGAAGCTCGGCGTCGGGATCACTATTGGGGTCAGATGTGTAAACCCCATCAACCCCTGAGTGTGTTCCCTTTAAGACCGCATCTGCATCTATTTCGGCAGCCCGCAACGCTGCAGCAGTATCTGTCGTGAAGAACGGGTTACCTGTTCCAGCAGCGAAAATAACAACACGCCCTTTTTCGAGGTGGCGCACTGCTCGCCGTCGAATGTAAGGCTCAGCAACCTGGGCCATACCAATCGCTGTCATCACCCGTGTCGGCACCTCTGCTCTTTCAAGCGCATCCTGAAGAGCTATAGCGTTGATGACCGTCGCCAACATGCCCATGTGATCAGATTGAGCTCTATCCATACCTCCATCTGAACCCGACATCCCTCGCCAAATATTCCCACCACCTACAACAATGGCAATATCGACCTCATGAGCTTCACGAACTGAAGCAATCTCTGAGGCGAGGTTCTGGAGCACCTCACCACTTATATTCTCACCCATCGGGTCAGCTAACGCTTCGCCTGAAAGTTTAAGAACTACCCGTTTCCAGGGACATTCACCTTCCCAGCGGCGAGCCTGATCCGTCACTTCAGCTACCTATCTCCACCTGGACAAATCGGCTGACCATTGAATCTGCAAGCAGTTCTGAAATAGCTACTTTTTCGTCCTTCACAAACTTTTGCTCTAAGAGCGCTGCATCTCGGAAGAAGCCTTCCATACGACCATCGACGATCTTGGCGATCGCTTGTTCTGGTTTACCTTCGTTACGCGTGATGTTTTCAAGTGTTTCACGCTCCGCTGCCACCACTTCTGGTGGAACATCATCTCTAGTGAGATATTTGGGTCTACTACTTGCGATGTGTAATGCAACATCATGTGCTGTATCGGGGTCCCCGTTGCTGAGTTCAATCAATACGGCGTTCACGCCTCGCCCATTTTGCTGGTGAACGTATGCGTCAAGCACTGAACCGGGACTTGCTTCGTATCTAATTACTTGACCTAAATCGATGTTCTCTTTAAGAGTTATTTTCATGTTCTCAAGGTCAGTGGCACTCTCAGAAACAGCATCTTCTCCGTGAGCTACGACCGATGAAAGGATCTTTTCGGCTAGTTCGCCGAATTGATCGGATTTGGCGACGAAATCTGTCTCGCACTTCAGCTCCACGATCGCGGCGATATCGCCTTCGACACGCGCTACAACAATTCCTTCGCTGTTTTCTCTATCGGAGCGGCTGGCACTCTTCGCTATCCCTTTTTCTCTGAGCCACTGGGCGGCAGCTTCGGGATCTCCATCATTTTCGACGAGCGCTTTCTTGGCATCCATCATGCCTGCGCCGGTGGATTGACGAAGAGCTTGAACGTCCTTGGCGGTGAAATCTGCCATTGGATCTGGTGCACCTCTTTTATCGGTATTGGCGGACTAGTTTTCCTCGTTCGTTTCCGACGAGTCTTCGGTTGTTATTTCTTCGGTTGCTTTCACTTCTGCTTCGGGTGCTACCTCTGCTGGAGGGTCAATGACTGGGGTAGCTTGGGCTGCCTGTTCTGCTGCAATTCGTGCCTCTCGGGCCGCAGCCTCAGCAAGTGCTTTTTGCGCGGCTTCGGCTTGTTCAACCGACACTCGCGCTTCTTGTTCAGGACTACGTTCCCCTGAGGGGCTGGCGACTACGCCTTTGCTTTCGGCGATGTAGCGACCTTCGCGAACTGCGTCTGCTATCACTCGAGTCAGTAACTCTGTGCTTCGGATCGCGTCATCATTTCCAGGTATTACATAGTCGATGAGATCAGGGTCGCTGTTGGAGTCCGCGACTGCGACGACTGGAAGTTTCAGGCGGTTGGCCTCAGCAACAGCTATGTGTTCCTTCGGCGTGTCAAGCACGAACACTGATTGAGGCAGCTTGTCCATGTTGCGCAATCCATCGAGATTTCGTTGGAGTTTGGTGAGTTCTCGGGTTAGGAGCAAAGCTTCTTTTTTGGGCATGTTGTCGAAGTCGCCTGCTGCTTGCATCCGTTCGTACTCGAGCATTTTGTCAACCCGACCTCGAATGGTTCTGAAGTTGGTGAGCATGCCTCCGAGCCACCTTTGATTCACATATGGCATACCTGAGGCTTTGGCGTATGTTTCGATCGGGTCTTGAGCTTGTTTCTTTGTGCCGACAAACAGAATGGTTCCACCCTTGGCCACAGTGTCGCGCACGTAGGTATAAGCACTATCCAACAAGCCGATCGTCTGTTCAAGGTCGATGATGTAAATGCCGTTGCGTTCGCCCCACAAGTAACGATCCATCTTGGGGTTCCATCGTCGGGTTTGATGGCCGAAGTGAACGCCCGCCTTGAGCAGATCTGACATGGTTACAACTGCAGCCATGATTTCTCCCCCCACGGTTAGATTGCTGCGCCGAGATCGACACCGTATGTAACACGGCGACCGTGAGGTCGTCTCAGCTGTGAGTGATAGTGGACCCAAATCGAGCCCGACGGTGAAGTCTAGCGACGTAGCTACTAAAGCGGTCGCCAGGACCACACCGATTGATCACTTCTTGAGAGGCTTCCCACGAGGGTGATGTTTTGTGTGCATTTCTCGGAGCTGTTCCTTGCTCACGTGAGTGTAAATCTGAGTCGTCGTTAAATCAGCGTGGCCAAGTAGCTCTTGAACCGCCCTCAGATCGCTACCCCCATCAAGGAGGTGGGTCGCATAGGTGTGCCGAAACGCATGAGGTGATCGCTCCGTGAGACCCTTTGCCTTCAACAAGCGGTGCAAGATGCGCCTGACATCACTACGTCCAATTCTGTTTCCCCTCTGGTTGACGAACAATGCCCGGGCGACCGCTACTTCATCGTCGGTGGATTCGTCATCTTCTGAGCTTCTCCCGCGAGACGTATGGTCAGCATCAAAAGCCTTGCTTCCATCAGGAATCCATAATTCAAGTAGGTCGCACGTAATCGCGTTAATAGGAACCAATCGTTTCTTAGAGCCCTTGCCCGTGACTTCCATGCTCATCTTTTCAAGGTTGACACTGTCTTCGTTGAGGCCACAAAGTTCTGCCACTCTCAATCCTGAGCCGTACAGGAGTTCAACGATCAAGCGATCGCGAAGGTCGAAAGCATTCTGCGGCGTCTCTTCATCCAATAGCTGATCAATTTCCGATCGCGGTAACGGTCGCGGAAGCCTCTGAGATCCTTCAGGCGTCCTGACTTTAACTGTCGGGTCCTTAACGATCATTTCGTTCTTCAATAACCACTTGTAATACCGACGCAAAGCGGATATCCGACGGGCCATTGTTTTCTGCGCTCGCCCACTTTTGTGCATGCCCGCAATCCAACTGTCTACTTCACTACGGCTAATAGCTTTGGGGGTCCGGTAGCCGCCTTTTTCGCTCCACCGAATGAAATCGTTTAAGTCTTGTCTGTAAGCCTTAATGGTCGCTGGTGAAGCGTCCGTCAAAAACCGAAGAAACTCATCAACATTCCATACGTCTCCACTCACACAATGAACGGTACAGACAGAGTCGACATTCAGCCGGCCATCTACACGACAGATAGACGCGAGGCTGCACATAGTCTCAGCGACGAAACAGATTCCAGACGAAGTTAAGTGCGAATTAAGCAATTGCCCACTCTGATAGGTGCATACTGCGCCTATGGGTTATAACCCTTACCGAAAGCACACCCCGGGTCAGTTTGATTACTTACTCCTGGCCAGCGGTGCTCTTGTTGCTCTCGGTCTCGTTATTTGGGGTCTTTTCGGGTAGCAGTCATGGTGTTTGATCTAGAACCAGAGGATGGCTACGAGGTACGCAGAATTCAGCCATACCAGGCGACCAAGACTTACTTATGCCCAGGTTGCAACAGGGACCTTCCGCCAGGACTCGGGCATATGGTCGCGATTCCTCTAGACGCTCCTGACCTCAGGCGGCATTGGCATTTCGGCTGCTGGCGCGCCCGTCACAGACGAACTCCAAAGGGCTAGTTCTTGTAGCAGCGACTGCCCTCAGTTAGTAACGCTTTTCTTTCACGCGAGCTGCTTTACCAATGCGGTCACGCAAGTAATACAACTTCGAACGACGGACGTCACCCACAGCAACACGTTCGATCTTGGCAACGGTCGGAGCATGCAGGGGAAAGGTTCGTTCAACTCCGACACCAAAACTCAGTTTCCGAACAGTGAAAGATTCCCTAATCCCTGATCCGCGTCGAGCTATGACGTAGCCCTCGAAAAGCTGCGTCCTTTCGCGATTACCTTCAACCACCCGCACGTGAACCTTCACCGTGTCCCCCGGGCCGAACTCCGGATGGTCGGTTCTTAGCTGGGCTTGATCTACAAGATCGGTGCTGTGCATGGCGCACTTGCTCCTGGTGTGGGGTTCCAATTGAGGAACGATGGTGGGGTGGTGTCGCGATTTGCCCTCAGTAACGACTGCAAATTTCGCAACAAGAACGAATCATTATGCTAGCGGCCTGTTACTCCGAAACGAAGCGGTCGGGGATGCTTATATCGAACTCGGCCAATAGGGAAAGCTCTTCTTGTGATACTCCCCGACGTTGCAGAAGGTCAGGCCGACGCTCCGCCGTGCGAGCTATCGCCATGGCGAGCCGCCATCTTTCAACGCGACCGTGATCACCACTGACAAGGATTTCAGGCACCGTGAGAGCGCGAAACTCAGCGGGTCGCGTCCATTGCGGATATTCGAGCAGATCGCCGCCAAAGCTCTCTTCGGTAGTTGAGAAATCATTGCCAAGCACTCCCGGTACGAGGCGGGCGACACTCTCAATTACCACCATCGCCGCGAATTCTCCCCCTGCAAGCACAAAGTCACCAATTGAGAGTTCCTCATCAACAAGGCTGTCTCTTATTCGCTCGTCCACTCCTTCGTATCGTCCACATAGGAGCGAAAACCCATCCATATCAGCTAACTCTGCGGCCTTTCTCTGATCAAAGCGTGCGCCACCTGGATCAAGCAAGATCAGTGGTCTATGAGGATCGACCGCTTCCACCGCTTCGAAAACAGGTTCTGGCTTCAGAACCATCCCTGCTCCTCCCCCAAAAGGTTTGTCATCAACCGTTTTGTGCACGTCTGTCGCAGTCATTCTCAGATCGTGAACGCGAAGGTCGAGTAATCCAGTTTCTTGGCCTCTACCCAAGACACTAAGTGTTGCCATTGCGTCAACTGCTTCGGGGAAAATCGTAAAAACATCTATGCGCATCTCATTAACCCAAATCAAACAAACCGTCTGGTACCTCGACGGTAACTAGCTCTGCCTCAAATTTGGTAACAAATGTAAGCGGTATTAAATGACCCGTATCGAGTTCAAGAAGGTCAGAGGCGGGGTTGGCTACGACTGCGACGACCGTTCCACGATCCGTCCCATCAAACTCCCGAACAGTCGAGCCAATCAGTTCGTGAACCCACAAGACATCGGAGTCATCAAGGGGAGGCGCCTTCAAAACGAGGCCGCGTAAGCTCTCAGCCTCAGTTCGAGTCTCGATGCCACCAAACTGCACCAACCAACGATCTTGGTGTGGACGCGCCGCCACAACAACCAGTTCTCCTAACGGGCTGACCAACGCACTTCCAGGGTTGAGCCGTTCGACTCTATTAGTAATCAGTCGAACGACGACTTCGCCGCTCGTCCCGTGGGCCCGACCAATAGTTCCGATTTCGAGTAGTTCCGCAGCATGTGACATTGGCTGACACCTAGCCGAATCTGATTTCAGTCGCTGAAGTCGACCTCAACATCAACGCCGTCCTTGACCGCTGCTGCCCTAACCAACGTGCGAATTGAGTTAGCTACACGGCCACGTTTTCCTATTACGCGACCAATGTCTTCCGAGCTCACTTTAGCCATAAGGCTGATCTTGGTATCGCTCTCTTCGATCTCAAGCTCCACCTGATCGGGATGCTCGACGAGCTGGGCGATGAGGTAAAGAAGTACCTCTTCGGCAGTGGTTCCTTCTTGGTCCGTCATGACTGCTCCTCATCGTCACCATCAGATACTGAATCCGCTTCATCGTCCGTGGAATCGTCATCTTCGGCGACTGCTACTTCATCGTCTTGTGGAGTTTCCTCAACCTCTTCGCTTTTAGCTTCATTGGAATCATCTGACTCGGACACCGGTGCACTGGGCTCTGATTTTTTCATGGAAGATTTTGTCTTCGGGGCCGGTGGGACAGGCGGGACGAATTGTTCGCCCTTGAAGTCAGCCCACGCACCTGAAATCTTTAGAAGTTTCTCGACGGTTTCGCTGGGCTGCGCTCCGTTTTGAAGCCAATGAACGGCGCGTTCATTGTCGATCTTGACAACGGACGGCTCCAGACGAGGCTGATAGGTACCAATAATCTCAATAAAACGCCCGTTTCGCGGCGATCTACTGTCAGCTGCAACAACTCGATAGGTTGGTTGCTTTTTTTTGCCCATGCGCATGAGACGCAGTCGTACGGCCATAGTTATTTAGGTCTCTCCGGGGTCATCTTGTCGAACTTATTCACCACTCGGCGTCGCCGGCCCGAGGGTCGGTGGAGCGGTAAGGGAAGGCATTGCTTTAAGCCAGTAGGAAAGCCTATCGGTCTGGGGGCCGAACGAACACGCTCGCCGCCAAGGTCATCTCACTGACCTGGGAGTGTGAGGTCAAGATCACCTATGTCTAGCTTGGGCACATTGGGGTCGCCCTTAGGCTGAACTCGACTATTTCCCGTTTTCTTGGAACCCTTTTTCCCTTTCTTCCCCTTCTTTCCTTTCGATTTACGTGAACTGCTCTTTGACCCCAGGCCAGCCATACCTTTCATGGTCTTGCGCATCTCTTTGAACTGTTTAAGCAAGTTGCTGACCTGAGCCGGCGTCGTGCCACTCCCGTTAGCTATCCGTGCTCGGCGAGAACCGTCAACAACATCAGGGTTGTTGCGCTCACTTGGGGTCATCGAAAGAACGATTGCTTCGAGCCGATCGATCTCCCTTTCATCGATGCTTGCGTCCTTCATTTCCTTCGGTACTCCAGGCATCATCGACATAATGCTTGAGAGGTCTCCTATTTGTCGTACTTGGCGGAGCTGGTCGACGAAATCGTCAAGTGTGAACGTTCCTTCAAGAAGCCTCTGCGCCGCTTCTTCGGCCGCTTCTTGTTCAAAGACTTCTTCGGCCTTTTCGATAAGCGTAAGAACATCACCCATTCCAAGGATGCGTTCAGCCATCCGGTCGGGATGAAACTGGTCGAAATCTTCAAGCTTCTCGCCTGTTGAGGCAAAAGCTATCGGTCGACCCACTACTTCCTTAACCGAGAGGGCCGCACCGCCTCGGGCATCACCATCAAGTTTGGTGAGGATGATCCCATCTAGTTCGAGAGTCGCGTGGAACGCTTCAGCCGTATTGACCGCATCCTGACCTGTCATCGCGTCGACCACTAGGAAAGTGTGATCAGGCTCCACCGCATCAGAAATCTGCGCTATCTCATCCATTAACGCACCGTCAATGGTTAAACGGCCTGCTGTGTCAACAATGAGAACGTCTCGCCCCGTGAGATGCGCTTCCTCCAGGCCTCTGCGCGCCACATCTATGGCGTTCGTTGCGGAGCTGAATACAGGGACATCTATCTGTTGGGCAAGCGTCTCCAACTGTTCAACAGCAGCAGGACGTTGCAGGTCAGCTCCGACGAGCAGAGGGTTTCTTCCCTGGGATTTAAACCATCGAGCCAATTTCGCCGACGACGTGGTTTTCCCTGAACCCTGCAAGCCAGCCATAAGGACAACGGTCGGAGGTTTCTGCGCATAAGAAATTTGAAAGGACTCTCCGCCCAGGACTGTCGTCAGTTCCTCGTTGACAACCTTCACGACCTGTTGTCCGGGAGTCAAACTCTGCGTGACTTCTCTATCAAGGCATCGGGTTTGGGTCCGCTCCACAAAACGTTTTACGACATTGAAGTGAACGTCGGCTTCCAACAGAGCGAGGCGAATTTCGCGCATGGCTTCGGCCACATCGCTCTCATCCAAGCGACCTTTTCTTTTTAGGCGGCCAAGAATTCCATCGAAACGGTCTGTAAGTGATTCGAACATAGGCTTTGTCAGGCTATCTGCCCTGGTTCGTTGCTCTTGTTGGCCTTTCTAATCATCGCCAAACAGTGCTTCTACAAATAGCTCTGGGTCGAAGTCAATTAAGTCAAACTCACCTTCCCCTAAGCCGACTAGCTTCACGGGCAAATCCAATTCTCTTTCAACCGCAAAAACAATTCCGCCCTTTGCGGAGCCATCAAGTTTGGTGAGGACAACTCCCGTGACACCAACGGCCTCGGAGAACTCTTTAGCTTGGCTGAGTCCGTTCTGGCCTGTTGTAGCGTCGATCACCAATAGGACTTCGGAAACTTCGCCCGGATCACGGTCCGCTACTCGCCGAACTTTCGCGAGTTCCTCCATCAGATTCACTTTGTTGTGAAGACGTCCTGCCGTATCTGCAAGCACAACATCAACTTCGCGAGCTAGAGCAGCCTCAGCCGAGTCGAAAATCACTGAACTCGGATCTGCCCCCTCGCTTCCACGAACAAAATCTGCACCACAAGCCTGAGCCCATGTTTCAAGTTGTTCAGCGGCAGCGGCTCGAAATGTGTCGCCTGCTGCAAGCAGCACATCCAGGCCATCATCTGTCAGCCTGCGCGCGACTTTGCCAATCGAGGTCGTCTTCCCGACGCCGTTAACCCCAACGAATAACCACACCGGTACGGCCCCTTGCGACGCCGTCAACGACAACTTTCGGTCTCGGCAAAGGTCGCTCTTCATCTGCACTTTCAAAGCCTCAAGTAAATCGCTTCCTTTTTCTAGCTTCTCCGTTTCAGACGTCTCTCGAAGTCGGCTGACTAAATCCAAAGTGGTGTCCACGCCAACATCAGCCAGTATCAACACTTCTTCAAGCATCTCCCACATCGAAGAATCAACTGGCGCTCCACGAATGCCGCTTAGCCGAGTTGAAATCATTCCCCGTGCCTTAGACAATCGCTCCCGCATCGAAACCGAAGGAGCCCCCGCCTCTCGACCTGAAGTCTCTGCCGGCTCGAGAGCACCGTCGTGTTCTTCTAAGTGTTCAAGACCACGCGGTTCTTCTAATTTACTTGCAGCTGAACTAGTCAGCCGGCTTTGCCGGTGATTCGTCCACGTTCGATGGAGCCAAGGCAAAACGGCCAGCGACAGCATCAACGCAACAAAAACAATTATGAGTAAGGACGTATTCACCGTGACTGAAAGCTACAAAATAATTTAAGACTTCGCCGGCATCGAAGTCAGGAAGCAACCTTTTCACTCAGGACTCGAGAGGAGCCGCCCGGAGCCATCGATATCCCATATAGAACATCGGCCGCCTCCATTGTTCGTTTCTGATGCGTGACGATCAGGAGTTGTGCCTCCAGCCGGAATTCGGCTACCAGATCAAGGAACCGGTGCAAGTTGATGTCGTCGAGAGCTGCTTCAACCTCATCCATTACATAAAACGGGGAAGGGCGACTACGGAATATGGCGAAAAGGAACGCCAAAGCCGTCAAAGAGCGCTCACCTCCTGATAGCAGAGAGAGTTTTCGCACGTTCTTACCGGATGGCTTTGCTTCCAACTCAATACCAGTTTCAAGCATTTGATCCGGACTCGTCAGACTTAATTTCCCTTCACCACCCGGGAAAAGCGTTGAAAAAATCTGTTTGAAATTGTCTGCTACGTCAACGAAGGCAGCCTCAAAGACGTCGACTATTTCAGCGTCGACAGCGGTAATAACTTTATTTAATTCTCTTCGACCACTCCGAACATCTTCTAATTGTTCCGCAACAAAGTCATGTCGCTCTTTAAGCGCCTCATATTCCTGCAAGGCCAACGGGTTTATAGGACCCATTCGACGCAGATCACTCTCAAGTTCTCGAACCCGCGCTGCCGGAGTAACAGATTCGCCTAAAGTTGGTTCCGCCGCAGCTAACGCCTCGTCTGAGTCAGCGTTCAAATCATTGCGAAGCATTTCTCGCAAGTTGTCAGCCTTGAACCTGCGTTCAGTTTCGGCTATCTCATTAGAGGCTGCAATCTCTTGCATCTCAGTCAATCTCTTCTCAAGAGATGCCCTCTCTCTGCGCAGCCCTTCTAGACGATCGGCGACAAGCCTCACTTCTGCTGACAATTCATTACGTCTATCGCGTAACGATCCAACCTCTTTTTCTAAGGCACCAAGTCGTTGTTCAAGCAGACCACGTATCGCTGTGAGAGCCGCCAAGGATTCTTCGACTCGTCTGAGTCGGTCCGTTTTTTCGACTGCTTCCTGGTTATTAGCTGAAAGCAAACTGCTGATCTCATTTCTACGCTCTTCAACCCGTTTTCTTTGTTGCTCAAGTGCCTTTTCGTTCGTTTCAAGCTCCGCGCGGGCTTGAGTCGCTGCTCGGATCCGACCTTCTAGATCCCGTCTTTGCGTGTGAGCATCTGTAACTGCCGATCGCTCTAAAGTCTCCGCCGCTTCCAGTTCAAGTAAGCGCCCTTCCAGTTCAGTAACCCTCGGTTGATCCCGGTCTAATGCTTGACGTAACTCAGCCATCCGCGTCTCAAGGATTTTTCGCTCCGAATCTAAATCGCGACGCTGCCGTTGAACCTTGTCGATTCCATCAGCGGATCGTGTCAATAGATCGTCGTTGCCTTCGAGATGCGATAGTGCTTCAGAGAACCGAGTTTGGGTATCTCGTTGTCTTGATTCCGCTACTTCCCGTTCCACCTCCGCAGCTTCTCTCCTAGCAGTGGCCACCTGAACTTGGTCTCGCGCATCTTCTAGGGCAGTGATAGTAGAAGCGTTGTCTCCAGACCTGACACTCCACCCATTAGGTCCGCAGCAATGCCCACTTGCCGTCACAACTGTTAGCCCGGGATGCTGCTCCGCTAGGTCCATTGCTTCCGACCATCCGCCTGCAACGCATATGGCGTTAGCTAGTAGAGAGTCAAGAAGTGGATCAAGTTGGGGCGTTTTCCCGGTTACACGTCTCCGAAGAAGATCCTCTGACTCCGGTCGTTTCGTCGCCACATAAGGACTTTTTATTGCTAGGACTGAGCCGCTCGCTTCAGACGCGCCCAGACGTTCTAACGCAATTCTGGCGGTCCTTACGTCTTCAACAACAACCGATGCGAGGACTGACCCGAGTGCTGCTTCTACTGCTGTCTCCCAACCTGGATCAACATCAATTAATTCACCGAGGACACCTACGACACCCTCAATTTCTTGTACTTGTTGGAATCCCGAACTTTCACGGGCAGCCGCTATAGCTAGTTCAAGGGCTTCAACTCTCGCGGACCAGGTCTGTTCATCTTTCGTTGCTGATTGTTGTTCATCAACTACAGCAGCCAAAATCGCGGCAGCAGAGTCCGCTTCCTTTTGGCTTTGGTCTACATCTTGGACCATGGCTGCTTCGACATTCGAAGCTGAGGCCAAATTGACCTGCAATTCATCAAGATGTTGTTCTGCCTCAGAGATGTCGGCAGTCAATTGTTCGACTCGCTTAGTGAGACGGTCGTGTTCCGCCGTGAGCCGTTCAAGTCCTCGTGTTAGCGGACCCAATTCACCTTTGACTTCAGCGGCTCTTTTGGCAGCATCGAGTCCGACCAGCGGCGCGTCAATTTCTAATGAGTCCGCCTCACCGGCTAACTGTGTCTCGGTCTCGGAAAGCTCGACGAGTTGACCCTGAATGCTCTCCTCTCGGCTCGTTATGTCAGTGAGCTCATCTAACAATCGCGATGATTCCGCCTCAAGCGTCAGAGCCACGTCGGCAGCAACAAGCGATCCTCGGTCTTGTTCCGTCGTTCGGGAACGTTCATCGACTAGAGCAATCAAGCCTCGACATCTCTCCCTCAGAGACTCGACTCTGGGTAGCAGGTCCATGCCCTGATCACCAGCTGCCGCCAGTTGTCCTTCAGAAGCAGTTATCTCGATATCAAGTCCAGCTAGTTCTCCGCGCAACCTCACTTGTTCAGCATTGGTTTCGAGGGTCTGTTCTTTTGCTGCGGCTTGGGCCGTCTCGAGAGTTCGAATTTCCTTGCCTGTTAGATAGAGCCGGATTGATCTGAGTTCCTCGGCTACCGAACCATGCCGTTTTGCTGCGTCTGCTTGTTTTTCGAGCGGACGTAACTGGCGACGGACTTCCTTTTGTAGATCTTGAAGTCGCGTCATGTTGGCTTCGGTGGCGGCTAACCGACGCTCGGCTCGTTCTTTTCGTCGCCGATATTTAAGAATCCCCGCTGCTTCTTCAACTATCGCACGTCGATCTTCTGGCCTTGAATTTAGAACCTGGTCTATTTGACCTTGAGCCACAATGACGTGTTGTTGTCGACCAACTCCGGCATCACTCAGTAGTTCTTGAATATCGAGCAGACGGCAGGGGACTCCATTAAGCGAATACTCAGAGTCTCCTGAGCGATACAAGGTCCTTGTAACGGTTACTTCCGTGAACTCGATTGGCAAAGCGCCGGAGGAGTTATCAATTACAAGACTGACCTCGGCACGTCCAAGCGCTGGGCGATCAGGGGTGCCAGCAAAGACGACATCTTCCATTTTTCCTGATCGCACCGTGCTCGGCCCCTGCGCACCTAGAACCCATGCCACGGCATCAACAACGTTGGATTTACCGCTGCCGTTAGGACCAACAACAACAGTTACCCCTGGCTCGAATTCCAACACTGTTGGGTCGGCAAAGGACTTGAAGCCCTTCATGGTGAGCGACTTTAGGAACACTAGTAATGACCTAACCGGAGAACGACGTTGCACCACTAACACCAGTGGCACTCCGACATAATGCCCTCTCGCTGACCTTCATTGGTTGACCCTTGGCCAGGTATTTGATTTACGCGAAAGTTTTGCCTTCTACACCTGATAATCGCAGTAGTAGTGGGTGGTTCCACCGACCCTCGCTGTAAGGACATCTCCACGGCCATTCTTGCTTCGTTCCCCGCCTCGACCGTATACCTCCAGATATTCGTCATATCCTCCGGGTTGACCGAAAACATCACAGCTTCCGTCAAGACCAACCCCACGATGTTTCACGGCATTATGGATCGTCTCAACAATCGCTCTGTATAGCCGTCGTATTTCTTGGGTGATTAGCTGATCCGCGATTCTGTCGTGACGAAGTAACGCCGCGTGAAGAATTTCGTCGCTGTAGATCGGCCCTAAGCCAACGATGAACGTTTGGTCCATCAAAAGCGGTCGTAATTTGCTGTCGTGTTCCAACAATCGACGTCCGAAATCGGTCCACGAAATCGGCTCATCGACTGGGTCGAAGCCGAGTTCGGCAATCTCCGGAAAGACTTGACCCATCTCTTCACCATCAACCAGTGTGACGGTTGCGCTTTTGTCATCATCGATGAGCCGCAGCTGGCCTTTCTGCGTAAAGCCGATAATTAACTGGGTGTCTGGTTGCCGATTATCTTTGTTCGCTGCCCTTTGTAATGACCCCCCAGCACCGAGGTTGATAACCAACGACTGCCCATTGCCTACTTCTAGGCAGAGCAGCATGCCCACACGTTTCACAGCTGAAATCTTGCGTCCGGACAAAGCTTTAGTCAGACCTGTTTTGTTGGCCTGACCCGGGATCAGCCGTTTCGGTCCGATCACATCTATTTCTTTGATTTTCAAACCACCCACTTCCCGATCTAGGTCACGGCGAGCGGTTTCGAGTTCAGGCAGTTCCAACATGTTTAGATTTTCCTTGGTTGGTTGATTGGTTGACCTCATTAGCTAATTGGAGTTGTATCCAAGCCTCGTCAGCAGCGGCTTGCTCGGCTTGCTTTTTGGAAGTTCCTTGACCTCTGCCATGCACTGAACCTGCAAACGAAACCTCGGCGTAAAATCGTTTGTCATGATCAGGTCCGCTCTCGTCTAGGGCATAAGCCGGCGAGTCACCGTAAACACGAACAACAAATTCTTGTAATCGTGTTTTGGCATCTCCGATACCAGGGTCGAGGGATACTTGCTCTATTCGTTCACTCAACGCCTCAATGACGAATTTTTCAGTCGCATCAAGTCCTCCGTCGAGATACATCGCCCCGAGGAGAGCTTCAAATGCGTCACACAAGAGCGAAGCTTTTTCGCGGCCTCCGGATCGATCTTCACCTACCCCCAGTAGCAAGGCGTTCCCTAATTCGTAGTTACCAGCTACTTCGGCGAGGCTCGCTGCGTTAACAACAGCAGATCTTGCCTGGGCGAGCTCACCCTCACTCCATTCTGGATGGGCTCGATACAGGTGATTTGTTATGCAATGTCCTAGTACTGCATCACCCAGCAGTTCGAGCCGTTCGTTTGACGGAGAATCGTCTCGTTCGGCACACCAACTTCGATGAGACATAGCCAATAAAAGCAAAGTGCTGTCACTGAACGAATATCCAATTCGGTCAGCTAACGCCAGGAGTTGGTCTTCAGACCTCAAAGTGTCAACCAATTCGCGCCATGACGTAGTCGATCGCGTCGCGCACGGTTTTAAGGTCCTCGAGGTCCTCGTCTTCAATCCGGAAGCCCACGGTACGTTCAGAAAGCTCTTCTTCAAGACCTTCTACTAGTTCGATCAGGGCAAGTGAGTCCGCTTCAAGGTCTTCCACAAACGAAGATGATTCTGCAATTCGACTGGGGTCGATCTCAAGGATGTCCGATAGTTGGTCGCGAATGATGCCGAAGACGCCATCTCGGTCAGGTGGGCTCTGTTCGACATGTGTTTCGGCGGGCAACGGAGACTCCTACACGACTGGTTTACGTTGAACTCACCATAGCAGATGGCACAAAATGCCACTTTGAGTAGTATTTGTTAGAGAAATAATACTAGACGTGATTATTTCGACGTTCTAGAGGCTGATAGCCGCAGCCAATTCCCCTACCAGATCACGCTCGACCATGTCCTGTGCAACCTTGCATGCGTTCACTATCGCAGTGGGGCCTGCTGAACCATGGCTAATGATCGCGACACCGTTAACCCCAAGCAGCATGGCTCCTCCCACAGCGTCAGGGTTCAGTTCCGCCGCGATTGGTGCAAGGTGACCCAATGCCTGAGTCCCTACTTCGGCGGCATCATCAGTGCTGAGGGCCGAGATTATTTGGTTCACAAGGAACTGGACCGTTCCCTCCAAAGTTTTCAAGATGACATTTCCAGTAAATCCATCGGCAACGAGTACATCCACGTCGCCGTCTAGAACGTCACGTCCTTCAACATTTCCAATAAAATTGATGGTCGAATCATCAGCCAACAAATGGTGTGCTTCTTTAACCAGCTGGTTCCCTTTTTCAGGCTCTTCGCCAATGGAAACCAACCCAATTCGAGGTGAGGCGACTTCGTATCGCACCTGCGCAAATGCTGACCCCATTCGAGCGAACTGGTGCAACCAGTCAGCTTGACAGTCGGCCATGGCGCCAGAATCAAGCAAAATCTTCGGCGCCCGTCCTGGAACCGGGAGCGTCGTTGCGATCGCAGGACGATTCACTCCCTTAAGTCGTTTCATCCGCAATAACGCAGCCGCTGCCACAGCGCCAGTATTTCCTGCGCTGACCATGGCTGAAGCATGGCCATCTCGAACGCATTCCGCGGCGCGCACTATAGACGAATCCTTTTTCGTTCTTACTGCTCGACCTGGTTCGTCGTCCATCTCGATTACTTCGAGCGCTGCATGCAACGTAATGCCGTCATAGTTCGAGATCCGAGCAGGATCTCCAACGAGTTCAACCGGGATACCGCTGCTAAGTGCTTCGTGAACGCCTTCAACAATGACCGACGGCGCGTTATCTCCGCCCATTGCATCAACAACGATGGGCTTCACAACGATTTCGCTGTTTCGCTAGTCAACTTCGACAGCTTGACGACCCGCATACCAGCCGCAATTGCCGCAGACCCGATGTGGCAACTTGGCCTCACCGCATCGTGGACAAGAACTACGTGAGGAAGGGCGAAGCTTCCATGCGGCAGCACGACGACTGCGCGTTTTTGACTTGGAAGTCTTTTTCTTTGGGACAGCCATCGTCAACCTCAAGAAATTGGCTCAGCGTGGTCCCGCCAAGCAAGCGAATATAACTCCGATTTGGTGCCAATGACCGCAGTCAAAATGCGGCACTACGCCTCGGTGTGAAGTGCATCAGAACTACCGACACAGACAAAAGAGGCTACCCGAAGAGGAATCGACCTCCTACCGCACCTCACTCACCACCATTGAACTTGATGGCGGCAATTTCTTTATTCGTCCTCAAACGTAAGGTCGTCCAGTACCGCCCATCGCGGATCCTTCGATTCGTTACGGTCTGGATCTTCATTGGAGTCGTTATCTGAAACTTGGTATGCCGGTGCTGCCACCAAACATTCTTCAGTTGCCGAACAACGGATCACTCCAACAGGAAGTTCAAGCAACACGGCGTCTCGAATCATCGGCTCTAAATCAATGAACTCTTCATCAAGTTTGTAGGACTCTCCCTCTCGAGGATGTTCCTCAAACAACTCTTCGACTTCGGCTATCGCGCAACCATCAACTTGGCGCAGACAACGCGAACACTCAGCTTTCCAATTAACCGAGACTTTGCCGTTGACCGTAACTCCTCCTCGTACCTGATCCACGAGGAGGTCGACCAGAACAACTTCATCAGGCAGCAGGGAGACATCACCCACTTGCAATGGGCTATCTAGGTCTTGTAGCAGAGAAGCTCGAACTTCGACCGTCCATTGTCGCTTCGGATCAAGACGTTGAAGTCTCTCCAGCGGGAATCGGAGCTCGGGATGTGGCCTCGCGTCTCTCAACTCTCGTCCTGATCAAAAACTTCGGGGCCTGAAGCACCTTCCGGTTCTGGAGCTTCGGGTTCTGCGACCTTCATCGTTGGCTGCAACCGTGTCCTGGCGTTCACCACCGCTCCTTGGACCTTCTCTAAAGCATCGGCAAACTGTTCGAGACGATGGTCGCAATAGTCGTCGACTTCGTGTTGCCTTCTTCGAGCTTGAGACTCCGCTTGCTCTACCATTTGTCGGGCTTTGCGTTCAGCTGATCGAACGACTTCTGTTCTCTGCACCATCTGAGCTACCCGAGTTCGAGCCTCTTCAATAACCAACCCAGCGTCGACCCTCGCCTTCGAGAGAAGCTCCTCGCGTTCTTTCAGCAGCCACCTTGCTTCTCGGACTTCTTCAGGTAACTCGAGTATGGCGGCTTCTAGCAACTCGATAATCTCATCTCTGCTGACCATGACAGATGTTGATAGGGGCATCGGTCTGGCGGCGTTAATGACATCGATAACTCGCCGCACCAGAGCTTCGACACCCGGACCGCTTAGCGGCGCGGCATCAGTCACTTGGGCATCTTTTCTCTGAGTCGCTCCGCAATAGATTCGGGTACAAGGTGGGAGCAGTCAGTGCCAAAGGCAGTGATATCGCGTATGTACTTCGACGCTATGAATGCGTTTTCACTTGCTGATGGCAAAAACAATGTTTCAACGCCGCTAACAGATTTGTTCATCTGGGCCATCTGGAGCTCGGACTCAAAATCTGCTGACCCTCTTAGCCCTTTGATTATGAAATCAACTTCTAAGCGACGAGCCAAATCGACCACTAACTCACCGAACTGAACAACTTCGACATTGCCTAAATGTTCACAAGCATCTGTGAGCATTTCTACCCGCTCTTCATCGGTGAAGAATGGTGAGGACTTCTGAGGGTTCCTCATTGCCGCAACCACTACGTGATCGAATAGGCGACTTGCAGTCGCGCAGATCTCTATGTGGCCGTTGTGGACAGGATCAAACGAGCCTGGGTACAGAACCTTGACCACGAGTGTCTCCTCGCCTAGCGCTTCGGGCTACTTGAAACGGTACCGATCCTGACGGGAATCCTCCACTGTCAACACTCCAAATCCGCACAAATCAAGATATTTTTGTTTCGCTAGGTCTCAAAATAGTAACGAAAGCCTTCCCATAGGTTTTGCTTCGCACCACTTCCCAGTTGGGGAAAATGCTAAGCGGCGTGTCGCTCTCCGCAACGATCAAAGCATTTCCCGCCACTTCCAGCAGCTCATTCCAAGCCTCAAAACCATAGGGCGGATCTGCTAACACTAAATCAACCTCGAAAGACCGGAGCCGCTGAACCGAATCTCCATGAATCACGTGACCTTCTAATCCAAGGGTGTCCAGGTTCTCACTGATGGTTCGACAGGCTGTCAGATCATTGTCCACGAAGGTTGCCTCATCCGCCCCACGCGATAAGGCTTCCAGGCCCAGTGCTCCGGAACCGGCAAACAAGTCAGCTACACGGGCGCCAGCAGGCAGTCCCAGGCTAAACAACATGTTGAAGATTGCTTCACGCGCTCGTTCGGATGTAGGGCGGGCTTTATCATTTTGGGGCGCCAATATTCGTCGACCACTCAATTCCCCTCCGACAATGCGCATGGGATGACAATAACGGCACACTGTTGGTATGCAGGTTCCTGAATCGATTATCTGCGTTGATTGTGGCGGCTTGTGCCGTCGGATTAGCTACGAAGAGCCCGACGAGGGGTTTCAACCCGGTGATGTGGTTGCTTATCGATGCCGAGACTGTCTTGATCGTTGGGACATAGTGGTCGAAGACGAGTAGGCAGACGCCGCTTACCCTCTCAGTAGATTCTCGGCGTCATCGTCACGACGCTCCACAAACCACCGGATCTCATCTTCAAACAAAAGGTGTTGCCCAAGTGAGCCTCTCCCATCTACGAGTTCGGCTGCCAAGTCGCGAGCACGTTCGACCCACACTCGATCTCGCGCCAGCGAGGCAAGTTTGAGATCGTTTCTACCTGATTGTCTTTGTTCAAATATGGTCCCTTCGCCTCGAAGTTCGAGGTCGCGCTCAGCGAGGGCGAAACCGTCATTCGACTCCTCGAGGGCTGTCAGACGTTCTCTAGCGTCTTCAGAAATCTCTTCGGTAGCAATCAGAAAACAGGTGGACTGATGGTTGCCTCTACCCACTCGCCCTCGAAGCTGGTGAAGCTGCGCTATTCCAAACCGGTCCGCTGACAAAATAATCATGGTCGTAGCATTCGGAACATCGACTCCGACTTCGACGACAGTTGTAGCCACCAAAACATCAAGCTGACCTTCTCGGAAAGCCTCCATCGTTTGATGTTTTTCGACGGCATCTAAACGCCCGTGCAACAGTCCAACGTTCAGATCTGAGAGCACACCAGTGACGAGTTCTTGTCGGGTGTTTTCAGCGGAGCTCGCATCTAACTTGTCGCTCTCTTCGATCAACGGACATACGACATAGGCTTGACGGCCTTGCGCAACTTCGGAATGAACGTGGTCCCACACTTGTTCAACGTTTTGGGATATCCAGGATGTCGCTATTGGGGATCTGCCTGGTGGTAGTTCGTTCAAGGTGGATACGTCCAGGTCCCCGTATACGGTCATAGCCGCCGTGCGAGGTATGGGGGTGGCGGTCATAACCAGTAGGTGAGGCCACTTACCATCATCGCGACCCCGTTCTCTGAGAACAGACCTCTGTTCGACGCCGAAGCGGTGTTGTTCGTCAACGACGACGACACTCAGCGAAGAAAAGTTAATTCCTTCCTGAATTAAAGCGTGTGTTCCGATAACTAGATCGACCGATCCATCTTCCATTCCTTTGACGAGGCGCTGACGATCACTTCCGGTCACTCGGTTCGTCAGCAACTTTATTGACAGCGGCCTTACCCCGGTCAGAGTTGTTGGATCCGCTACTTCGAGACCCTTAGCAAGCTCATAGAGGTTTATGTAGTGCTGTTCCGCTAACACCTCTGTCGGGGCCATAAGGGCACCTTGGTGTCCTTCTGTAATCGCTATCAGTAAGGCGTGCATGGCTACCAAAGTCTTGCCGGCCCCAACATCGCCTTGGAGCAGCCGATGCATTGGCTGGTCAGAATTCAGGTCTGAACTTATTTCCGCCATCGTTCTTTGCTGCGCAGCAGTGAGCGCAAATGGCAAGCTGTCGACAAATTTGGTTAGCAAAGGGTCGTCGACTTCGTGTTTCACACCCGAAGCCCGATCAAGACGTCGCATCTTGCGCATACGCAGAACTAGTTGGACTCTCAATAGTTCGTCGAGGACCAAGCGGTCTCTCGCATTTAAAACATCGGACATTGAAGTCGGTTGATGAATCGCCTC
>Ga0114932_10001817_pt1 | contig 23477 bp, 17 predicted proteins | sample 2SBtaG_2_FD_87286 | JGI IMG/M metagenome (GOLD analysis project Ga0114932, IMG submission 87286) | Deep subsurface microbial communities from Kolumbo volcano to uncover new lineages of life (NeLLi) - 2SBTROV12_ACTIVE470 metaG | ecosystem: Environmental > Aquatic > Marine > Volcanic ...
CCTGCAATTCCCGCCAACAGTCCTTGGAAAAATATACCAAAAAAAGTCTGGATATCAAAAACATCATCTAGAATATTTAAAAATACATGAGCCACGAAACCGAGCGCTACCGCTGAAGCAATACTTTGGAAAAAAACATTTGAAAGTGCGCGTGAGAATTTTTGAAAATCTTTTTGAAAAAGTATTAAAAAAGTAATTGCAGTGAGTATTGTCGCTAATGAATATCCAAGTGGCAACATAAGTATTTTTGTTCCAACAATCCCCTCAACACGAAACAGTGACTCTATAAAATAACGCCAAAGAGGATGTGTCTCAAACAACTTCATGAAACCAAACGAGAACGCAACAATCGACACTGCACCAACCACATTCACTACTAGTGGTTTTTTAGTGTTTCCTGCAGCATAATATCCACGCACAAACAACAAAATAAGCCCTTGCGCTACCAAAGAAACAATGAAAAGTGCGAGTGCAGCAGCAGTAAGACGAGTATCCGCCCAATCAAATGCACCTGAACCCAATATTACCCGTACTATTTGAGCACGTAATACTGCAAAAAGAGCAATAGCGGGCATTGACCAAAAAATAATGTGTCGAGCTGCGACAAGTATTTGCGCAAGAAATTTTTCAGTATCTCCTTTTGAAAAAAAGCGTGAAAGTGTGGGAAACGCTGCAACAGAATACGATACTGCAATAATTGAAAGTGGTACCGCTTGAAGGTTGTATGAAAATTGAAATACTGTAATGGATCCTTCTACCATAAACGCTGCAAATCCAACAAGAACAAGGAGAGCAATTTGGTTTGCCGACAGTGCCAATGTACGGGGCAGAGAAAGTGTTAGGACTTTCTTAACTTCGTGTATATTTATGCGTACCTTAAATGTTGGAAAATAACCATTTATAATAATATACGGAAGTTGTATTGAAAGATGTAAAATCGCACCGAGTACAACACCCATTCCAAGACCTAAAAGGTCAAAAATTGGATAGAGAAAGAGTATACCTATAATAATTCCAAAATTATAAAATAATGGGCTTAGTGCATAGAGGAAAAAACGTCCTCGTGTCTGTGTAATACTTCCAAGTAGATTAGAAAAACCAAGAAAAATTGGTTGGAGTAAAAGAAGCCGTGTGAGCATAACAAGATCTTGATACGCATCTACGGCTACAAATCCTGAAAAAAGTATGCGCACAAGATGCGGAGTAAATAAAAATGCCAATATACTTACACCGACAATGGTAACGAAAAATACAGAAAAAATAGAATCAATAAATTGCTTCTCACGGATTTGCGACTCTTCTCCTTTTTTTACCAAGAAAGGAATGAGGACATAAATAGATACAAAGGAAGCGATGGAAACAAAAATTATATCTGGAATACGAAACGATGCATAATAGATATCAAGTGTGACGCTCGCACCAAACGAATGCGCCAAAAGACGGTCGCGTAAAAGTGCTAGCGCTTGCGAGAACAGCGCAAATACTCCCAAAAGATACGCGGCCTCATGGAGTCCGCGTATCTCTCTGTGTATTACTTTTAAAATTCTGTTTACCATCTCTGGGCTTCGTTAATGTGTTAACTTTTAACTTCGCTAGCATACCATTTATCGTATCACTAATGAAGTGTAGAATTATTCCTCACTTATCGGCAACTGATTTGAGTCAACTATTTCTTCAGATAGTTTCTCTAGTGGATCTTTTCCAGACCGAAGGTTGTTGAGAATTGTTTTGACTTGATCGTTTTCTGGATTGAGAGAAGCAACACGCTCAAACTGATCTATTGCATCTTGGTTTTTTCCAACACGATAGTACGCAAGGCCGAGGAAGTAACGAGCATTTGAATATGTTTCATTCAATGCTACTGCTTGTTCTAATGCATTAATAACTCCTAAGTCATCATTTTGGTTCAAACGAAGCATCCCGAGTTGAAAAAAGGTGACCGGGTTTCGTGGATCAAGAATTGTTGCAGCCTCAACTGAAGTAATCGCCTCCTCTAAGTTACCTTCCTGAACTTGAATTTGAGCAAGGAGAAAAACTGCTGGTGTGTAGTTATTTTTCTTCTCAAGAGCTTGGAAAATAAAATTTCTCGCTTCTTCGTTATTTCCTCGAATAACAGCAAGTTGTGCAAGTGTGAGATACACGAGGGGGTTGTTAGGATTGAGTTCAAGAGCTTTTTCGTAAGACTGAATTGTGTTTTCATATGCACCCTCAATATTAAGGGACACAACTGAACCATATACTCGCCCTAAGGTCATCCAGTTTTGATAGTTTTGCGGGTCAATAACTGTCGCCAACTGAGCACTCTGTACCGCATTGCCAAAAAACTCTTGAAATTGCTTTCGCTGTTCTTCAGGAGAAACATCTGTCTCAGAAAATGTCTGATTTAACTTAACAAGCTGTACCTCAGACATAAAACGCATACCACGATCAGTTCTATCAAGTCGAATGGAGCGTGTAATATTTTTTTCAGCAGCATCAACGTCTCCGTCTACATTAAGCGCGTATGCACTATTTTGAAGATAATAATTTGAAAGATATTGTTGTCCTACAACATACATTCCAACCGCATCAACAATCAAAAATATTGTCAAGAGGAGTATAGCTATAAAACCTAGACGAGGATTTGCTGCAAATACTATCTCTTTTTCAACCTGTATTCCCTCTTGGAAACGAAGTGAGGTGACAAAAATACCAGTGAAGAGAAGTGCGAAGGCGATGAGTGTTGTGTTAGGTACATACAAAAATGCCATTACCCAAAGATAGAAACTACCTAAAAATGAAGAGAGGAGAAGAAAATAAGTATATAACTCTTCAACTGGCTTCATAATAAGTACCCTCAGTCCCGTATAAAGAAACATTCCTAAAAAGATAAGCCATGCGAGTATGCCAAGCACTCCTGTTGTGATAAATGAAGTTGGAACAAAACCAATACCAGAAGTAAAATCTATATTCCAAAAGAAGGAGCTGTTAATTGATACTGGTTTATGTTGAACCCACTCACGCATAAACGTATTGGGACCAGAACCAAAAAATGTGTTATTCTCATATGCTCGCTTCCCAATATCAATAGTGCTTTGCCACGATGGCCGTGCTTCAAACTTATTAAGGTTAAAAGCCGATGTCGTATACGTCCCCAAAAAATTACCAAAAATAATGAAAGCAAGAGATACTACCAACACTAAAAGTGCTGGAAATGGAGTGGTGTTTTTATTGTTGTGTTTATGTATATCGTCATCTTCCCCTAAAGTTCCCTGTCTCCAGTGGGTGTATGATCTTCTTGAAAGAGAGTAAACGAAAAATCCGAGAGAGAACAATCCTAGCACTACCCACACAGGAGAAAAGTTAATAATTGCCAGTAAAAAGAGTGCCGCACCAAGGACACTGTACAAAATATATTTTTGCTGACGAACGAGCGTTAATCCTGCAAATGCAGTAAGAGAGAGTATGGCAACAAGTCCGGTAAGAATGGAAAAGTCATTCCATTTACCTAAAAGAGTTGGTGTTAGGGAAGGAATAAAACTAAGTACTGCAACATCTACCCCCAAGAAGAGTCTCGCAATTTCTACTACTGCGAGAACAATAAAAGAAAGGAGGAATAAGATATACAACCGAAGTATTTTTTCTTTCGTGCGAACAAGTAGTGGTATCAACGTAAAGAACAATACAGCTCCGAATATAAAACCGAACGTATCAACGTCAAAACCTGTTCCTAATAGAGAAGTGCGTGGGGTGCTAGACAAAAGAGCTGAAACAAGATACACAACAGGAAGTAACCATGCAGCGAAAGTGATTTTATGATAAGGCAAAAAAAGTTTTCCACTTTCTAGCCGAGAAATCACATACAAAAAGAAGGCGATTAAAACACCTAAAAACAAGAAAGTTGTTTTGGTAATCTGAAAAGGTGCGGTAACTACAGGAATAAAGAAAAACGGCAACAAAAAGACAGTTCCGAGAACGATTTTTGAAGCTATATTTTCTAGGCGTGAAACTTCGGTTTTGTTAGTATGGGTCATATAATTATGAATTTTAGATTAATATAAAAGATTAAACGAACGGCTCGAACAACCATAGTAATATAGTAACATAGTAACATTTAGTATAACAAATAACTGGGTACACGAAAAAAAAAGATTTTGCACGAGTATGCATGGTGGTAATTTCTATATTTTGTGTTATGATACGGGAAGTCTTTTGTTAGGTAGTTGCTCCGTATTACTTTTAAGCACTACGGGGAGGAAAGTCCGAACATGTCCATTGTTTAAAATGGAGGACGGTAGCGGGTAACGCCCGTCGAGAGTAATCTTAGGGATGCGAGCAGAAACGTCTAAGCAGAGATGCGAAGACACCCTTGAAACTTAATTTGGGGGTGAGTTTTGTGGGAACACAAAAATGAAACGGCTAAATTCCTACCTACATGCAAGGCCGTACTCGGCGTTTTGCGCCGAGAGTGCCGCTTGACCCTGACGGTAACGTCAGGGCTAGATAAATAACTATCCACGACAGAATTCGGCTTATAGACAAAAGATGCATAAGATAAAGACACGCGAGGTAACCCCTCGCGTGTTTTTATTGACACGCGCCCAATAAAAAGATAGGGTGTCAACAGATTGTGCAAACAAAGGGAGACTGTTTTGAAAAACATTATCGTAGCAATATTCATACGCCTCGTACTCTTGTTCGGAATGGTCACTGGAGGATTCATAATGTTGTTCGGTTTTTTCTTTTTAAATATCTCAATCACACAGAACGACGATGCTAAAATTGAAGAACCTTACCTGCAAGAAATCTTCCTTATGCTACAGGAAATTAAAGATATACAAGATTCACTGCTGATACATCCATTTATAATTTTTCTTGTGGGTATGTTGATTATGTTCGCAACTGGACTTTTTGCCGAACGGTACATAAAACATAAAGCAAAACCAGAAAAATAAAGCGACTCCAAATAAAAACACGCAAGGTAACCCCCTTGCGTGTTTTCTATTCTCCACTTTCTAAGTATCAGATTTCGCACGTTCCTCCAACACATGCAAGCTCTTTTGCCCCTTGTGTATTGTCCTCTTTTTCGTATGTTATTAACTTTGAAAAATCAATACTACTTGTTCGTTCTGCGCGCTCCTCATATTCTTCTTTTGTTATTTCTTCATACGGTGCGAGTTTATACACATGGTCATTTCGTGGCAAGAACGAAAGCCCGCCAATGTAATCCCAATTTTCATATAAAAAGTTAGCAACCTTAATCCATTCATCGGGTCCAACAGATATCGTCACTGATGGGTTATGTTCTGTGAATGACTTTTTTAACAATTGCCATTGCTCAAGTAAATCGAGTGCATCAATGTCGTTTTTAAGTACTGCATTTTTTGGAGCTTTCACAGGAAATTCAAGTACAAACGTATGCGCTTCTTCAACAGATTGTCCTACTTCAGGATGATACGGAATGCCATGATCTTTCAACATTTGAAATACGGGGTCAGTACGTGACACGCGCACACGACGAATGTAGTACTGTGCGAAACGCGGATGCATACCAGAAGCCGTATCAAGAAGTTGCGACGAATTGCCGTGTGGCTTAACACAGGTAATACACGTTGATTCATTAACCTTAAACCGTTTTGCATATTTTTTATTTACACGATTTCCCACCTTACGCAGTTTTGTGAGAACTTTTTCGTCACGAACAATATCATTATCGTAGTATCCCGTAAGAGAAACACCGAGCAGTCGCTCTCCTTCACAATTTTTCTTCCAGTCAGAAGAAAGATAGCCGAACTTCGTCAATGTTGATTGATACGTACCAAGAAGTGTCGCGATTTCCATTTTCTTTTCAAGTTTTTCAAGTGTGTCATTTGCTCGAATCACAATACTGGATAAATTACAGAATTGTTTGGATTGCAAATAAATTTCTCCGCAAGGATTTGTGCGCAATGGTGTCTGAGTCAAGTCCTCACCATATTGGTTGGCAAGGTATGCAATACGTCGCTCGGGAAGTTGTTTATGAAAACCAGACGCGTTAAAGATTCCCCGTTCTCCTGTTTGACTTTTTACCAACGCAGTCCACTCTTCAAGAAAATATTCAGCTGTTGGTTTTTCAGTGTACACTGCGGAGTTATTTGAAAGACTTCGTTGTGGTTCAGTCAAGAAAAACTGTCCCTTCTTTGAATCACGGAGGTCTATATCATCCAAGTCAGACAATGAAATAAGTGCACTTCGTCGCACACCACCAGCAACAACTCCTTCTCCGATTTTGCAAATAATATCGTGCACGTCAATAGGACGAAGACGCTTACCTTGTCGTGCAAGAACTTTTTTGCGTACAAACTCTAATATACTTCGGAGAGGGTCAGGGCCTGATGAGCGTCCACCCATTGTCTTAAGACGCGCTCCAGCTGGACGCAGTTTTGAATAATCAAAGTCAATATCTTTTCCAGAAAACCATGTTTCTAGACCCTTTACTAATGCATCTGCCCAGCCCTCCTTACTGTCGGGAATGACATACGTCTTTACTGTTTTTCCTGTCTGACGTTTAATTTGTGGAAGCTGTTCGGTAAATTCTGATTCAGCAGAAAAACCAAGCCCTGTACCACACATAGATATATACATAATCTCACCAAAGTCACGCAAAGCGGTTGGTGCGATAAACGAACAGTTGTACGCACACACATTTGAATTACGCGCTGCTTCTCCCGCAGACCACAGTAGTCGCATTGACGGACATACGTCTTGTTTCAAAATTGCTGTTCGAACTTCGTCATACTCTTTTGCAGTTAGTTTCTTTTCAAGATTTTCTTTCATAAAGTCCATATATCTATCAACTGTTTCAATCCATGTCTCTCGTCTACCGTGTTCATTGCTCCAACGAGAGTAAGCTGTGTAATACACAAACTCTGAAAGCACGTCGTTGCGAAGATGTTTTTTACTATCCTTAACTAACTTTTTAACCTCGTCCGAAACCTGCACTCCTTGCTCCCGAATTTTTGCTCTATTACTCCTGTATAAAATATAATGCTTAGACGTCTGTACATATTCACTCAAAATAAGTTCACGCTCAACCTCATCTTGCACCCCCTCAACAGTCGGTACAAAATTTTTATACTTTTTAGCAATCTTTACAATATTCGCCATCACTTTATGCGCCACCATAAGTGCCTCTTCTTCAGAACCCTCTCCAGTTGTGAGCATTCCTTTGTAAATTGCTTTTACTATCTTATTAAAATCAAAAGGAGCAACGGACCCGTCGCGTTTTTGAATTTTAGGGACAAACTTAGTGTATGAAGTGTCTTTTTTTGCACCTCCCTTCATCTTACCTATTTTTATATCACCTGTAGTGTTAAGAGATTTTGTAACAGAATCTTTTTTTGTTGATTTAAGCATAAGAAAAATAAATTATTGGTCTGAATAGTTTGTCTATTGTAACGCACAATGTTTTTTTGTGACGATGTGGATAAGCCAGCAAGAAATAAAAAAGTTTCTGTGTCTAGACGTTCGGAGTGTTTGTAAGTTCTTACAATTGTATTTTCATTATATCACTAATTTGTATTTTATTCTTTTGAACTTCTCCCGCACTCACTTCCAGTACATATTGTGCATCTTGTTCTGGAAAAAACACCTCTGGGTATGATTCAGGGAGCGCGTTTTCTTTTATTCCAACAATACGCAAATTCTCATCAAACCAAATAATATCAATTGGAAACAACATGTCCTTCATCCAAATACCAACACGAGATGACTCTTCAAAAACAAAAAGCATTCCACGACCTGCCTCCAAAAAATCTCTTCCCGAAAGTCCTTTTTGTCTTTTTGCGTCTGTATCAACAATATCAACAAGGAATACAACGTTATTTATCAAAACGCTTGGACTGTGTGTGTCGTTTTGCGTCTCTGTATTAAGGACAAGATGGGTATTTTGTGAAAACCACACCAATGTAAACAAAAAGACAACGAACATAGTCAGAATGTTATATTTTGTGTCTTTTTTCATATTTTATACTGATATTATTTGATGTCCTTTATCCTCTATATTTCCTATCTTGTTTTATATTATATCACGCATAATACATCTATTAAAAATTACCTAACTCACATTAGAAGCCTGTCTTCTAACATAAAATAACTATCAAGACTCCGACTCCCGATAGTTGAGGTTGGTTTGCACATAAGTTCAAACATTAAGGGTCGGACCTCTGATGCTTGCTTTATTTTATTTTTTATTGTATCGTATATTTTAGATACATTTTTGTGACGAAAGGAAGTATTAGGTGAACACTGAAACTCTAGAGAGTTACACTTACAAACTTACCAATTCACTCGGTATTCGTCCGTGTGTTCCTAAAGATAGACTTCGCGAACTCTACGACAAAAAGGATTTTATCGTAATGATGCGATATATCCAAAAAACAATGGAGTTGGAAGACCTCGAAGTGCTTATTGAGTTGGTTGACGGAAGTGACGATTCTGATCCTGACCCTGCGGTGGCGCAAATATTTTATGCCCGTTATCTCCCTCCATATGGGAGTCGCGAGTTTCGCAACTCATCCGTCCTCGTGCATTTAGAAAAAAAATTTCTACGATACGCATCTTTTGAAAGTATTGTTGCCACTATGGCACACGAGCTTTCTCACGCTATTCTATTTTCTACTGGTAATGAGTTACAAAAGAGCGAAGAAGCGACAGACATTACCGCTATGGTGCTTGGATACCGAGACTTTTTTAAACAAAAAAGTTGGTATGTTGAGCCAGTGACCACTGTCAAATACAGTCCGGAAGGTGGGATATTGACACGGATGTGTAAGAAAATGCTGAACGCACTTGATCATTTTTTGAAATTACGAATATGTAATCCTGGCTATCTAAAGAAAAAAGAGATTAGATTTGTTGCAAAAATAATTGACGAAATCGTCAAAAATAAAAATCGGGACTAAGTCCCGATTTTTTTATTTTTTCTTTTTTGCATATTTTCTTAAATCGACATGTTTGTCATCCTCATCAACAATCTCGGTTTTGATAATCTCTTCTAAAATATCTTCAAGCGTAATCACGCCAACCATACCTCCAAGTTCATTTTTTACCACAAACAAATGGTGGTGCGTGCGAATAAATGTATTGAATGCGTCGTCAAGTCGTTTATCTTCCTTAACAAAAAACACCTTTTTATCAGCAACGACGCCAACAGTTTTGTTCATATTGTCTTCACCGAGAAGTTGCGAGGTATAAAGTGTACCGACAACGTTATCAGGTGTTCCTTGATAAATTGGCGTGCGTGAGTGGCCTGAATTTCTAAACGTGTCTAAAAATTCTTTGTCTATTTTCTGCGATGACTCAAACATGGTTACCACACTTCTTGGTGTCATCACATCTTTTACATACTTATCAGAAAATGTGAGCGCCCCTTTAATAATGCGCTCTTCGTCGGCATCTATATCACTCTCGTCAGCATCCTCGTGCTCTTCAACTATCTTTACGAGCTCACGTTTAGAATAAATCGTCGCCAACTCTTTACCAAGTGTTTTATTTAACACCCATGCTATTGGCCATGAAATCGGATAAAAAATAAAAATAAACATCCTCACGAGCCATGTCATTTTTGCTCCCAATGAAAGTGCGTGTCGTGAAAAAATTGCCTGTGGAATAATTTCTCCAAGAATAACGATGAGACCTGTCGCGACAAGTCCTGCCATAATACCAGAAGCAATAGAACCAAGAAAAATAGCGAGTGTGGAGTTTATGGCTACATTTCCCACAAGAAGTGTGGTGAGCAACAAGTTTCCACGTCTACGTATCGCATACACCTTCTTGGCGTCTTTGTTACCTAAAGACATTTTTCTCTTAAGTCCGAGCGCATTGAGGCTCATAAGACCGAGTGTGAGGCCAGAAAACAAGGCGGAGAATAGTAGAAGGACGGCGACAACTAAATAGTCAATCATTATGTTTTTATTATAACGTAATTTTTGTTTTTATTAAAATTCTATTTTTTTACAAAAATCTTATTACCTTTAGTCCACGCTCTGTAAACATTGCGAGTACGGTAAATATACGGCACATACTTACTGATTGATTTATCAAAAACAACCCCGATAATAAATAGCTTACTTTCTTTTTTAGAATACACAAAAAATAAATTTGATAATCCGTTAGCCTGCAAGACTTGATTCTCTACAAGAAACTTAATTTGTTGTGGACTAAGTGTGTGGTTGGTGATTATTTTTTTCTCGCCACCAAAACTTTCAATCAATTCCTGATTGTCTTTATGTATTTCAAGATAATTTTCTTCAACATCAACTTCAGCTGTATCATTCTGCTCTTGCTGAAGCCAAGATTCTAAATTTGAATCTATTGCGCCAAACAAACCATCTTTTGTTTCAACAAAGATTTCGTTTAATTTTGATGCTGGTAATTTTGGAATTTTCATTTTTGTATACGGAGGGTAAGAGATTCGAACTCTTGAAGAGGTTGCCCCCTTACCGCCTTTCCAAGGCGGCGCACTAGACCACTATGCGAACCCTCCCTCTATATAATTCAGTATACGACAAAAGTAACACAGAACAACTCATTGAACATCACACACTACTCCAGTATACTGGAGTACTTTATATTTTTGGTTATTTTATCTTTTGGTTACTATTTATTTACTAAAATATAGTATCAAACACCGCGCAATGCTTTGATGCGCTCCTCTGCAGGAGGGTGTGTCAAAAACATTTTATTTAATCCAGAAAATGCTTTTTTACCTCCACCAAACGGACTGGAAATAAAAAGATGTGCGGTAGCGTGATTTGCTTTCTTCATCGGTGTTTTATGATTATTTATTTTCTCAAGTGCCGACGCCAATCCTTCTGGATACCGAGTCAAAAGTGCGCCAGAGGCATCAGCGAGAAACTCTCTTTTGCGTGATATTGCAAGCTGAATAAGCATTGCGACGATAGGTGCGAGGATGGCGAGTGCAATACCAACCAACATCATAATCAAACGTAGCTTACCGTCTCCACCCCTATCTCCACCGCCATGCCCCCAAAACGTCATTCGTAGGAAAAAGTCAGACAAAAGTGTGACGAAACCAACAAGTACCACAACCATAGTTGACACAAGCATGTCTCTATTTCCAATATGAGAAAGTTCGTGTGCTATTACTCCGTCTAACTCATTTCTATCCAGGAGTGTAAGGAGTCCTGTTGTTACTGCAACAACAGCGTGTTCTTTATTACGTCCTGTCGCAAAAGCATTTGGTGCAGATTCTTCAATGATGTAGAGCTTCGGCATAGGAAGTCCTGCAGTAATGGAAAGATTTTCAACGCTGTTCCATAAATCACGATGTTCGTCTCGTGTAACAAGGCGCGCACCCGACATACGAAGTACAATCTTGTCAGAATACCAAAAACTCGCAACGTTCATACCAACACTAAAAACAACTGCAACAAGTAGGATTACCGGACTATTGAGATACCATGCAAATGTCCACCCAAGACCAATGACCACCAACAAAAACACGATCATTAGAAACCATGTTTTTCTTGTATTAGAATCTTGATGACTGTAAATATTCATGGCTTTTAGGTTTTAGGTGTCAGGTTTTAGTGAGTTAATCATACCCGAAAGCATTTTATGTTCTGACTCTATAAGTTCCAGCACATTAAACAAATCGGTATCTGGATATAATGACTTCGTAAGTAATAATTGAGTTTCAAGTTCTGAAAGCGAGCCCTTGGTAATATGAAGAAATTGAGTAAAATCTTTTTTTTGTTTTTCAGCTTCGCCCTTCTGCAATATTTGAAGGAATAGAAACGGCACTTCTTCTCATTTGAGATATAAGACCGTCCAGCTCCTCTTTAGGAATCTGTTTTGTTATCATATAAACAATTTTTACAATCTCAAAACCGGTCTGCTATATCTTGAGATCTTTATAAAAACGAATCTGTTTACTTTCAACATCCATAAACTAAAAGCTAACACCTAAAAGCTCACCTTGACGGGTTCTTTGGCGACCTCTTCCTCAAGCTCAAAAAATTCTCGTTTAGTAAATTTAAAGAGATTGCCGATTATGTTTTGCGGAAATGATTCAAGTCCTATATTTAGATCGCGTACATTTGTGTTGTAGAAACGTCGTGCGGCTTGAATTTTATTTTCCGTATCAGAAAGCTCATTTTGCAAATCCAAAAAGTTTTGGTTTGCTTTTAAGTCAGGATAATTTTCAGATACCGCGAAAAGCGACTTAAGTGCGCCTGTCAACATATTTTCAGCTTGCCCTTTTTCCTCAATACCACCTGCTTGCATTGCTTTTGTGCGCATCTCGGTTACTTGCGCGAACGTACTTTTTTCATGTTCCGCATACCCCTTTACTGTATTTATAAGATTGGGGATAAGGTCATAACGACGCTTGAGTTGTACATCAATATCTGCCCACGCCTCTTTTGCGCGATTAACAAGGGTTACGAAACGATTGTACATATACACCGCCCACAAAACAAAAACAACTGCAACGCCAATTAAAGTATAAAGCATAATAAAAATAAAATTATATATAATATACAACTATACCATACTTAACCTGCACAAACAGCATAAAAATTGCCCCGCCGACTTCGTCGGCGGGGCTCCGCTTTTTTAATCTGCAAGAAAATGTAAATCGCGTAATCGTGTCACAGCAAGCCATGGACGCTCTGCAACAATATTCTCTCTTGGAATGTACTCATTCAAAAACGCAACAGGACTTACTTTTGCACTGCGTGCATGTCGTATATCTGAAGGTGAGTCACCGATATAGTAGGACCGACTTTCATCCATACCTACTTCTGCAGCAATCTCCTTAATAACTGCTGATTTATCAATCACATGAAAACGATACTCAGTAAAGAAATCAAGTAACTCAAACCTTTCAAGAAGAGGTATCACAAGATCCGACAAATTTGCAGTTACAAGATGCACTTCATGTTTTCCGGAACGTGTCAGCGCTTTAAGAAGTTCTCGAGCACCATCCACCAACACGACATCGTCCATTAGTTCGGTATATCGTTTACGGAAAACAGCATTGAGCGCATCTCTGGTTTCGTCAATTCCATGATTTAAATATATATTTCTATATTCTCCAGTAGCACATAATCCGCCACAAAACTCTTCCATCGTGAGTGGTGTTTTGCCGAAATGTTCAAATACCGCGCACGCAGACTCATGTATCTGCACCCAATCATCAGTAAGTGTCCCATTCCAGTCAAAAATAAACGCCTTTTTCATCCACATTCTCCTTTTGTGAAACTTCTTTAAGAATAGTATTCTCCTTACAATATAGCAGAAAAAGTGCCTCAAAAAACTTGACAGAGATATACAGATACGTTAGCGTTATCTCGGATCTTGGGAACGTTCTGTTTCCAAGGCAATAGTACTTTCAAAATCAAAACTGAAAGTAAACAACAAGAAAAGGAAGAAAAAATGGGTTTACTCATACTCGCAACGATATGTATCTTGGTTGCAATTTTTACGCCACGATTCATACCCGAACGACTGGGAAGGGGTGTACGGAACCTTGTCAGATCAGTGGCGACACTCGCCGCAATGGCCCTCATAGCAATGACGTCTTACGTCAATGTTGGACAAAATCAGACAGGTCACTTGCACAAGATTTATCTTGGCACAGGGCTTACCGGAGGTGACATCATTGCCACCAACGGAGAGCGTGGTCCACAGGCAAAAGTTATGTCGCCTGGATTCAAGTTCAGTCCGTTTATTCGGATTATAAACACGGTTACTATGGCAGAAGTCGTTACTATTCCTGAAGGGCAATACGGATATTTGGTTGCGCGTGATGGAGCGCCACTTCGTGCAGACCAAACGTACGCTGATGCGTTTAGTGCAGAAGATGCTGACCGTATGATAAGCGACGCGGCATACTTCCTCAACAATGGTGGGCAAAAAGGACCACAGACAACGGTTCTGACACCGGGGAAATACCGTCTCAATATGTTTCTTTGGAAAGTTGAAAAGGTTCGGGCTACAGAAATTAAAGCTGGTTTTGTTGGGGTAATTAAATCCAACGCGCTTTCACAAGTCAACTTCGGCAACCTACGTACAGACGTTCCTTCGGACTGTTCGCCAACAATGGAGAGTAGTCCTGACGGTGGTGCACTCGCAGTACCGCTCGTACCTGTGGGATGTATCGGTGTTTGGGACAAAGCACTCAACCCTGGTAAGTATTATATCAACACGAGTGTATTCTCGGTTACCATGGTTGATACCCGTGTCCAAAAATGGTCGTACAAAGGCGGTTACAAAAAACGCGTAATCGACCTCACGGTCAGCCAAGAAGGCGACATCATTCAGACCGAATCTTCGTCTGATATTAGTGTTCCCAAAGAAGCAATCGGAAACGCCATTACGGTAAAAATTGAAGGCTGGGACGTTCCACTTGAGCTTCGTGTTCTTGTGCAAGTTACGCCTGAAAATGCGCCATTTGTGGTTGCGTCTGTTGGTGGTTTAGAGCAAGTTGAAGAACGTGTTTTGACTCCAGCAATTCGCTCAATCGTGCGAAATGTTGCAGGGAGCAGTATTAACCTTCCGACAGCAGTACTGGACAACGACGGTGAGCCCGTCTTGGACGAAACCGGAACTCCTGAAACGATAACGGTACGGCGTCCAACGCGTGTACTTGACCTTATCGGTAGTCGTTCTGCCCTTGAAAGCAATGTGGAAATGCTGATGCGTCCTGAAGGTAAAAAAGCAGGTGTTATCATTAAAGAGGTTCGCTTCGGTGAGCCGGTGATTCCGCCAGAGCTTTTGGTTGCTCGTCAACGTGAACAGCTTGCAACACAGTTGCAGAAAGCATACAAACAAGAGCGCACTGCTCAAGAAGCTCGTATTGCTACCGAGCAAGCGCGCGCAACTGCCGACATGCAGCCACGTCTTGTTGAGGCCGAGATTGAAGTGCGTCGGTCTGAACAGTTTGCCATCGCTCGTTTGAACGAAGGGCAAGGCGAAAAAGACAAGCTTGTACGTATTGCCGAAGGTCAAGCTGCACAAGTTGCTGTTCTCGGTGAAGAACGTGTTGTTGAACTTCGGAAGTTTGAGCTCGTGACAGGGCGTATTATGACGTTCTTGGAAGATAATCCGAACGTCTTGATGACGGCTCTCTCTAATGCACAAAAATTTGTGCCCGAGCGGTTCTTTGCGATGGGTAGTGGTGGCTCAAACGACTTGAGTGCAGCTGCCGCAATACTGGGAGACTTCTTAAGTCGTCCAGCAAACAACCTAACTCCTCAATCACAAGTGGAGTAATTTAAAAAAATACAAAGCGCGTACCATTTGGTACGCGCTTTTTTTATTTTATACTTATAATTTTATACTTATAATTTTATACTTATAAAAAGCCCCGAAACATTAAGTACCCGATACTTAATGTTGTATAGTTTTAAGGAAATCCTATGTCCTTATTTTTCTATGTCAGTATACTGACATAGCCGTAAACAAAAACTGTCCGACATCAGGTGTCGGACAGTTTTTTGTTTTTACATCATTCCCGGCATACCACCCATACCTGGTGGCATTCCACCACCACCCATATCAACTCCCTTGTTTTCTTCTGGTTTATCGGCAATAGCAACTTCTGAAGTAAGAAGTGTTCCAGCTGCGCCTGTTGCATTTTGTACTCCACTTCTTGTTACTTTCACCGGGTCAATAATACCAGCTGTAAGCATATCAGGAATGACTTGGTCTTTGACCGCGTCATATCCAGCATTTATTTTACCCTTTTTTACTTGCTCAATTACTGTAGAAGGATTGTCAATTCCTACATTTGCGAGAATTTGCACGAGCGGGGCGGTAAGCGCACGAACAACAATACCAACACCAATCTGAAACTCTGGCTCAAAGCTCTGAACTGGTGAAGAAAGTTTTTTCTTACTCACTGACTCCGCTGCTTTCAAAAGCGCTGTGCCTCCACCTTGGACAATACCTTCTTCAATCGCGGCACGTGTCGCATTAACCGAATCCTCTATTTTGTCTTTCAGATACTTCATTTGTGTTTCGGTCGCCGCGCCAACTTTAATAACTGCAACACCACCTGCAAGTTTCGCTAAACGCTCTTCCAATTTTTCTTTATCAAACTTTGAATCAGTCATTTCAATCTGTTTTTTGGTTTGCATGACCCTATTTTCAATATCAGCCTTCTTACCTTTTCCGCCGACTATCGTTGTCTTTTCTTTTGTCGCAACCACGCGTCGTGCAGAGCCGAGCATTGTCATTTCAGCATTTTCTAGTTTCATTCCCGTTTCTTCTGAAATAACTTCCGCACCAACAACAGTCGCAATGTCTTGCATCATCTCTTTTTTACGGTCGCCATACCCTGGTGCCTTAATCGCAAGCACGTTAAATGTTCCACGAAGTTTGTTCACTACAAATGTCGCAAGCGCTTCACCTTCAATGTCTTCTGCAATAAGAATAATGTCTTTCTTCCCCACCTGTGCAAGTTTTTCTAACAACGGCAAAATATCTTTCACTGCGCCTATTTTTTTGTCAGTTATTAAAATCGGCGCATCTTTGTATTCTGCTTCCATTCGTTCAGGATTCGTAATCATATACGGAGAAACGTATCCTTTGTCAAACTCAAGCCCCTTAACCACTTCAGACCCTGTTTCAAAAGACTGCGACTCCTCCACTGTCACGACTCCGTTTTCACCAACTTTATCAATAGCGTTTGCAATAATTTTTCCAAGCTCTTTAGACTCTGCAGACACGGTCGCTACTTGTTGTATTTCCTCCTTTGTTTTAATGACTTTTGCCATTTTATAAAGCTCATCAACAACCGCCTTTCCCGCAGCTTCAACACCAAGACGAATTCCCATTGGATTCGTTCCTTTTGTCATCTCCTTAAGTCCTTCTTCCATAATGCTCTGCAACACCACAACCGCAGTTGTCGTGCCGTCTCCTGCACTGTCATTTGTCTTACTTGCAACCTCTTTCACTATTTCTGCACCCATATTTTCAAACTTATCTTCAAGAGAAATCTCCTTTGCAATAGACACTCCGTCGTTCGTAATAGTCGGCGCGCCATACCCCTTATCAATAACAGCATTTCGCCCACGCGGACCAAGCGTTACTCGCACCGCGTTTGCAACCTTATTAACCCCCTCCATAAGCGCCTCGCGCGCCTCAGTGTTGTAAATTATTTGTTTACTCATGATTTTTAGTTGGTAGCGACTAGATACTAGCCATTAGTTTTAAAACAAACTTAATAAAAACTAGCAGCTAAACCCTAGTGGCTAATATCTAATTAAATATTGCTAAAATATTATTTTCGTTCACAAGGTAATATTCTTCTCCTTGTAATTCAACCTTATCACCCCATTGAAAAATGACTCTCATACCCTCTTTCACACTCATCGGTATACGTTCGCCGTCATCGTTCATTTTTCCACTCCCTACTCCAACCACTGTTCCACGGTCTGATTTTTCTCTGTCTACCGTATCTGGAATAATAATTCCCGACGGCGAAACGGTGCCCATTTCCGCTTCAGAAAGTGGTTTAATCAAAACCCTATCTCCAAGAGGTGTAATTTCATTTATTTCTTTTTTTGATTTTTTCTTCATAAATAAAAAATGATAATTAAATTGTATATGTGTATATGTATAATAACTAAAAATATCGACAGGAAGTTGCTATTTCAAAATATGTTACAATGGCATTGTATGAATTATATACGCATATGTCAAATTTCACATATTAAATACTCTTGCATATTTTGTAAATTTTGATATACTCATTATTAACTTATGGAAACGATTGCGACAATACTACCGTATGTCCAGCTCGTCCTTTCTCTCCTTCTTGTTGGGGGTATACTTCTCCAACAGACAGGCGCAGGCCTCGGCGGAGCGTTCGGAGGAGACAATTTCAGTGCTGGATTTCATACACGACGCGGAACCGAAAAGTTCCTCTTTCATGCAACAATCATTATTGCAGTGCTTTTTGTACTAACTGCTTTTATCGCGCTTATTATTTAACCACGCACCAAACCTCACTCCTAAAACAACTCTTACAATCTTATCTCCATGTATAGTATTGTCCTCACCCCTCTGGTGGGTCGTCAAGGAGGCGACATCTTTGTATGTTAAAAAGAAAAACAGTTCTCACATTAATTCACTCTCTTACTCCAGCAGAAAAAATGCTGATTGGAATATTCCTTGGTATAGCTTTTTTAAGTGGCGTTATATTACTCAACAAAGTAAACGATTTGCTTCTAATTGAAGTACCTGCTCGTGGAGGACAGATTTCTGAAGGAATTGTTGGCTCCCCTCGTTTTATCAATCCACTTATTGCTATTTCAGACGCTGACAGAGACCTTACACTGCTCGTATATTCCGGTCTTATGAAAGCAACACCTGACGGCAGACTCATTCCTGATCTCGCAGAAAGCTATACCATTTCAGAGGATGGTTTGGTTTACACTTTTACATTGCGTGAAAATCTTTCTTTCCATGATGACACTCCCATAACCACAAATGACGTATTGTTTACCATTCTCAAGGCACAAGATCCCGCACTTAAAAGTCCGAAGCGTGCAAGTTGGAACGGGATTGCTGTGCAACAAATAAATGAGAAAGATATCCAATTTACTCTCAAACGACCGTACGCACCATTCTTAGAAAACACAACACTCGGTATTTTACCAAAACACATCTGGGAAGGAGCTGACATCGAACAATTTCCGTTTAGTCAATTTAATATTGAACCCATTGGATCAGGACCATACCGTGTTACTTCAGTCAAACGTAATGCTTCAGGAATACCAGAGTGGTATGAACTGTCTGCGTTCAAAAAATACACACTTGGAACACCGTATATGACACATCTTTTCATTCAGTTTTACGCAAACGAAGATGAACTCGTTCGTGCATTCAAGAAAGGTTCAGTACTCAACATACACAGCATTACAGCAGAAGCTCTCGCGGATATAAACACAAAAGAATCGCGTGTCATACAAAAACCGCTCCCAAGAATTTTTGCAGTATTTTTTAACCAAAATCAAGCATCAGTACTTGCTCACAAAGAAGTACGACGCGCACTTGATGTTGGTCTCGACAAGGAATATATCGTACGTACCGTACTTGGTGGATATGGAACAGAAATCAAAAGTCCAATACCACCAGGAATACTCCCTCCCGAAAGTGGTGGGGAAGAGATTTCGGAAGCAACAACACCAAACACCAACACCGACACACCTTCAGAAACAGCAACAAACGAAGACATTGCCTCTGAAGAAACTCCGGAATATCCAGAACACATAATGCGAGCACGAACTATTTTGGAAAACGGTGGTTGGAAATGGAATAAAGAAATACAGGTATGGGAAAAGAAAGTCAAGAAAGCAGATGTGCGTTTACAGTTTTCTCTTGCAACATCAAACGCCCCCGAACTCAAACATACGGCAGAAATAATTGCATCATCGTGGAGAGAGATTGGAATACCTGTTGATTTGCAAATATTTGAGATAGGAGATCTTAACCAAAATATTATCCGTCCACGAAAATATGAATCGCTCTTCTTTGGAGAGATCGTGGGACGTGAGTTAGATTTGTTTGCTTTCTGGCACTCATCACAACGCAACGACCCTGGACTAAACATTGCCCTCTATGCCAATATTGCATCTGATAAACTTTTAGAAGAAGCGCGCGCTACAACCGATACAGAGGAACGATTCTCAAAATATAGAGAGTTTGAAAAAGAAGTTGAAAGTGACGTTCCTGCAGTTTTTACTTATTCGCCAGATTTTGTATACATAGTGCCTGACCGTATTCAAGCGGTAAATATTGGCTCTATCTCAACACCGAGTGAACGATTCTTAAATATCCATGAATGGTACACCAACACAGATAAAGTGTGGGGAACATTCGCTAAATAAAAATACAGTATATGAATTTAGAAAAACAAAAAAAACAAACTCCTCGTCACAGAGGAATAAGTAAAAAAACATCACCTAAATCACCACTTACACGTGAGGCCTCTCGTCATATCAAATCAAATACTCCTCCGCAAAAATCCCAATCTGCACCACATTCACGAAAAAGACGTTCTGCGCGTAAAAAAATGTCTGCAAGAAAACTACCGCGAACGCATATGAACCCTGTTGAAAACAATCAAAAGAAAAAAACAGGGGACGCTATACCCCCCGTTGGAGACAACATTCGTATTATCCCACTTGGTGGTGTTGAGGAAATCGGAAAAAATATGACCGTCATAGAGGACAAAGACGACATTATTATTGTTGACTGTGGTTTTCAATTCAAAGAAGAACACACCCCTGGCATAGACTACATACTCCCCAATACAAAATATCTGGAAGACAGAAAAGACAAAATACGCGCGATGGTAATTACACATGGTCACCTTGACCACATCGGTGGTATCCCCTACATTATGGACAGTATTGGAAACCCTCCGATATATACACGTCGCCTTACGAGCGTGATGATTAAAAAGCGACAAGAAGAGTTTCCACATCTACCAGAAATAAATATCAAAGAAGTTGAAAAGGAAGAGACGTTGAAGCTTGGAAAAAACTTCAAGGTTAAGTTTTTTTCAGTCACCCACACAATACCTGACTCAATGGGTATTATTTTACAAACAAAGTACGGAAGTATTGTACATACTGGCGACCTCAAACTTGACCACATTGATGGTGTGCCAACCCAAGAAGAAGAGAAAGAATTCAAAAAATTTGAAAAAGAAAACGTTCTTATGCTTATGGCCGACTCAACAAACGTTGAGCGTCCAGGTTTTTCTATTCCCGAACGTGTTGTACACAAAAACATTGACGAGGTAATAAAAAACATAAAAGGACGTCTCATTATCGGCACCTTCGCTTCACAGCTTGAACGTATTGTTAAAATTGTAGAGATTGCAGAAAAATATAATAAAAAGGTTGTTATAGAAGGAAGGAGTATGAAAACGAACATTGAGATTGTTAAACAACTTAAAATACTCAAAACCAAACCAGGGACACTTATTCCTATCAACGAGATGGCGGACTATCCTCCACATCGTATTGTTGTACTAGCAACAGGAGCTCAAGGGGACGAATTTGCAGCACTGATGCGAACAGCGAACAAATCTCACAAACATCTCAAAATAACCCTACGGGACACCATCTTACTCTCATCGTCTGTTATCCCCGGCAATGAACGTGCGGTACAAAAACTCAAAGACAACCTCTCACGACAAGGTGCGAAAATTATTCATTACCAGGTAAGCGAGGTACACTCAAGCGGACATGCGAACAAAGACGAAACTGCATGGATTCATAGAAAAATTGGTGCGAAATTCTTTATGCCGCTTCACGGATATCACTATATGCTCCGTGTACATGCAGACCTTGCACACTCGCTTGGTACGCCACGAGAAAATATCATTATCCCAGACAACAGTGCAGTGATTGAAATACAAAATAAAGGTAAAACTATTGTAAGACGAAAAGAAATGGCAGCGTCCCACATTAGAATGGTTGACGGTTTTTCAATAGGAGATATTCAAGATGTGGTCATTCGTGACAGAAAGATGCTCGCACAAGATGGTATGTTTGTCATTATTGCAACCATAAATCAAAAAGGGGGGACATTACGCAAATCGCCTGATATTATCTCACGTGGATTTGTGTATTTACGTGAATCACAAGAAATGCTACAAGAAGCTCGCGTACTTATTAAAAAAACAGTTGAGGACTCAACAAAAGGAATGAATCCCATTAACTTTGATGACGTCAAAGACAACCTTACTGACGTTGTTGCAATGTACCTCTTCCAAAAAACAAACAAACGACCAATTGTGATTCCTGTTTTACTCGGCGTATAATAAAATAGTGACGATGAACAGCCTAATTAAAAAAGCGGGGCGAAGGCATGCTTTCAACATACTCTATCTTGCAAGTTTTCTTCTTGCGTTTCATCTCTACTTTGTTATTTATGTAAATTCAAATTTCCTCAACCTTTTTATTCCTGAAACACTTATCGGGTCTGTGTGGATAGCAGGGTCATTTTTAGGAATTCTTTCTCTTTTGTGGATTTCTCGTATTTTAAGACTATTTGGGAACTACCGTATACTTGTCTTTTTAACGTGTCTTGAATTCTTTATTTTCATCGGACTTGCGTTTACAACAACACCGTGGCTGGTAATACCTCTCTTTCTTGCATACTTAGTCATATATCCAATTATCCTTTTCAATCTTGATATCTTCCTTGAAAGCTTTACCGCCAAAGAAAATACCACAGGAAGTGTGCGCGGTACCGCACTTACTGTGGTAAATATGGCGCTTATCATCGCACCACTGTTAGCTGGACTTGTTTTAACAAATAATGACTACTGGAAAATTTATCTTATATCCGCACTACTTTTAATACCATTTCTTTTTCTTATTTTTCGTCTAAAGTCTTTCACTGATCCACAATACGAGCAACCACAAATCAAAAAAACGTTTTTTGCTATTTTAAAAAACAAAAATGTATACTCTATTTTCGTAGCACAACTTATTATGCGTTTCTTTTTTTCGTGGATGGTTATTTATATGCCACTCTACCTGCATGAGTACGTAGGTTTCTCATGGAGTGAGCTTGGTATAATGTTTTCAATTATACTTTTGCCATTTGCACTTCTGGAGCTTCCTGCAGGCAAAATTGCCGACTCTCACTGGGGAGAAAAAGAGCTTCTTTCTGTGGGTTTTTTAATTACGGGATTATTTATACTCGCAATACCTTTTGTCACTTCTACTAACTTTTTTGTCTGGACTGCAATACTCTACACAACACGTATCGGTGCGAGCTTAATGGAAATTATGACCGAAAGTTACTTTTTCAAACACGTAGATGCAAACGATAGCAACACAATTAGTTTCTTCCGTATCACCCGTCCTGTCGCATACATCACCGGTCCAGCCGTCGCCTCTCTCGCACTCTTGTTCATTGACTTTAAATTCATATTCCTCATTCTCGGAGTTATTGTCCTCTTTGGCATCCGCTACAGTCTTGCGATACAAGATACAAAGTAGTCTATTATTTTATTAAAAAATGCCTTTGATTTTGCACAATGAATCCTTCTTTTTTTAAGCTTTCAAGTTGAATATTCATTCGCCCCAACCGCATATCACGTAGGTGTCCAACACATACGTGATATTTGAGTTGAGTAGTGGTGAGTTTTTTATGCTTAAGAAGTGTTTTTATAATTTGACCGCGTATTTGTCGGTCGGATCCCTTAAAAGTACTCTGCTGTACGTGGTGTTTACTCTTCCGCGATGGGTTCACGTACGTCTTTTTGAGCATTGTCCCATAATCCATAAGTGCCGAATACCACTCACGTGGATTGTCGGTATCAAGTGTTTTTTTAATCAAAGAGACGATGTCGCTGTCACTAATTTTTTCTTTTTTTGAAAAAAAGAAATGAATAAAAACTGTTCTTATGTTTGTTTCAATACATATCACCGGCTCGTTATATGCGAAAACACAAAGCGCGC
>Ga0114932_10001818_pt1 | contig 23473 bp, 18 predicted proteins | sample 2SBtaG_2_FD_87286 | JGI IMG/M metagenome (GOLD analysis project Ga0114932, IMG submission 87286) | Deep subsurface microbial communities from Kolumbo volcano to uncover new lineages of life (NeLLi) - 2SBTROV12_ACTIVE470 metaG | ecosystem: Environmental > Aquatic > Marine > Volcanic ...
AGTGATGTACCGTTACCACGTGGACCATGACATGCTGCACATGAAGGAATACCGCGCTCAGCATCACCAGCCATATATAACTTTTTGCCCACTTCAACTACGTCTTCAGGCGTTGTACCTGCACTCATAGTTAGAGAAGCGAAATAAGCAGATAGATCTTTCATGTCCTGATCTGAAAGCGGCATAGCCATACCACTCATAACAGGATCCATGCGACCTTCTTTACCACCAGACGTCATACCTAGCTTAAACTCTTTTAACTGCTTATAAATATAGTCAGCGTGCTGACCTGCAATTTTTGGATAAATGTTTACAGGTGCGTTGCCATCTGGACCATGACACGCGGCACAAGTAGCAGCCTTCGCTTTGCCTGCTTCGGCATCGCCATCAAATGCTAGTGCGTTGCTCGCTGACAAGCTACCAAGCAACATCGTTAAAGTTAATGCTATTTTTTTCATGGTAAATTCTCTGTTTCCGACCCGGTAATTAATACCTAGCAATTGAAACACCTATTTTCAGGATTGCTGGGGAAAAATTAATGCTATTTTTACTTTGCTAGTGGACTATTCTACACGATTTAAATTTTTCTGGCACGTTTTCTACTCATATTAGACTTATAAATTATAGGGTTTTGACCTAGATTAATTTTAAAAATCAATAAAAAAATCATTTCATACTGAATTCATCTGTAAATGCTTTCTTTTGCCAAATAACTAACTGGTATAAAATAGTCAAATTAATATCTTCATTCTGTCAGGAGAGCCCGTGATCAAGTCACGCATGAAATACCAAGCAGCCACATTTATTACCAGTGCACCAGATATCAGTCGTCTACCAATTGATTCTGGTATTGAGGTCGCATTTGCTGGCCGTTCAAACGCGGGTAAATCAAGTGCACTAAATGCACTAACCGATCAAAAGCTAGCAAGAACCAGTAAGACACCGGGTCGTACACAACTAATCAATACCTTTGAATTAGATGAAGATAAACGTTTAATCGATTTACCTGGTTATGGCTTTGCAAAAGTCCCTCTTGAGATGAAGAAAAAGTGGCAACGCGCGCTAGGTGAATACTTACAAAAGCGTAAGAGCCTTAAAGGCATCGTTGTTCTAATGGATATTCGCCATCCACTTAAAGATTTGGATATGGATTTAATTAACTGGGCGGTCGATTCAGAAATCCCAGTATTGGCACTATTAACTAAAGCAGATAAATTAAAGCAAGGTAAGCGTAAAGCTGAAGTGCTTCAGGTTAAAAAGAAATTAGCTGAACTCGACGCAGACATTACCGTGTGTGCTTTCTCTTCATTGAAAGGCATTGGCCTAAAAGAGTTAGCTTGGAAACTTGATGACTGGTATTTGGGCCCTTATAAGCCTGAAGATGAAGTAGAGTCAGAGTCAGCACCTGTAAAGCCAGACTCTGAATAGGCACTTTAAGTCAGATAATATGCCTGCCCCGCTGAGCTAAGATAGAGGCCTCTCTCATCTTGCTCAGCGATTTCTGCCCACTGATAATAAACCAGCCTGTTTACCCTCGCAGACAAGCCATAGTTGAGCTTTAAATAAGGCACTTCTTGCTCTTGATATAAACGAATTTCGATTTCAAATTCACCCAATATTGGCCATTCTCGTTCAAGATTATCTTGGCAAACAATTACATTACCTTGCTCTGAATTCATTACACGCCAACCAACAATGATAAATGGCACATCTTTTACACCGACCTCGCATTGTTCTGCAGGCGTTGTAACGGTATAAACCCCATCCTTACACTGCAATACACTGGCAAATAACCGACAAAGTGCCTGCCTTTTAATTTCGGAGTCTTGGTAGTACCAACGTCCATCTTTATCAATACGAATATCGCCACTGCTACAGGTTTGTTGTGGCCACTTTTCAGTTGGGGCGTGCGGCGTCAGTAACGCCGCTTGTAATTCATTCAGACTTTGCATCTCTAACTAACCTCTTAACCTGAGCTCAGACTAACTAAAACTCTTGCTGGTTAAATACTAAATTAAAAGACACAGGCACAGATTGCGCAATGCTGTCTAGCCCTGCAATTTTACGCAGCGCTTCAATACCCTGTTCAAGTTTATATTCAGCGGCATTCACTAATACTGCTTTAGTTGGGCTAACGATTAATTGCCTTGCCGTTTGCACAACCGCAAGGTCTAACATTAGCTGTTGCTTTTGACCATGCAGGTTAAGTGTCACCGGGACTGATTTTAGTACTTGATGGCCTAGTTTTAAGTTGCCTAAATATGGTGCTAAATCGGCTTCAATAACGGCTTTGGGAAAATGCGCGACATTGAACAACAGCTTTTGCATGCGCTCATTACGAATAGGGATCAAAGATTCAATACTAGCAAGCTCAATCACCATGTTTAGTTGATTGTCATTTATCTGCGCTGCAAGTTTTTCAAAATGATGGTTTTCAGCGATGCTGTTTTTCTTAATTGAAGTGAAGCTTAATTGGCTTGCCTCATTATCTAGCTGCCATGCGGCAAGTGCTTGAGTCGACAATAAAGACAGAGAAAGAAGTAAAGGTTTAAGCATGACGAGTCCTATCTAAAATTATTTGTTAGAGCCATTATACCGTTCCTCAATAATACTCAACCATTTTCAGGGATTAAAACTGATGCTGTCTGCGTTGGAATTTAATTATTTAGAAAAACTAAACAAAAAAATTTTCGCCTTGCCTATACGGATTTAGATACCTCAGCGATAGCAGGACGCATGAGCGATCCTAGCAGCGAGTTTCTTTGCCTAAAATAGATCGCTTAATTAAGAAAATTGCTAATACGGTATAAATTTGGAAACCGATTTCGAAAAATTGACTTAATGTCATAAATGTACAGTGTAACTGTCGAAGAATTATGAGGGAATCAAAAAGAATAAATAAAAGTTGTTTAGAAAAAAACGGCCCTCTAAAACTAGGAGGGCCGCTATAGCAATTCTGGGGAGAAGCTATCAATACTCTGTATCTTCTTGCGAGAGATACATCATCAACAGGATGTCCTACAGGATGAGGACGGGCGCACTGTAACAAATGGATAAAAGAAAATAAATGCCAAAAAGCAAAACTTAGGCCAATTTGATATTTTTTAAACATTCTGTTGTCTAAGTTTACGCTTTTTTTACTTTATAGCCCTTTTAAGCCCCGCTATATCTGACTACTAACTTAATTACTCTATTTTCTGCAAACATAAAAAAGAGGCAAAAAGCCTCTTTTTAAAGTTTTAGTAAGCTAATTAGTGTGCTTGTTCCCAGTTGTCGCCGTAATCCGCTTCAACTAACAATGGTACATCTAAACTGGCCGCTTCGCTCATTAAAGAACATATACGTTCACTGAACGCCTCGACTTTATCTTTCGCTATCTCAAATACTAATTCATCGTGTACTTGCATAAGCAGTTTGATGTCATTGGTCGTTTGTGTAGCGAGCCAATCCGCCACTTTCAGCATGGCTTTTTTAATAATATCAGCAGCTGTACCTTGCATTGGTGCGTTGATCGCTGCACGTTCTGCTGCTTTACGACGCGCGCCATTTCTTGCCTTAATATCAGGCAAATGCAAACGACGACCAAATAGCGTTTCGACATAGCCTTTTTCAGCTGCTTCTTCGCGCGTTCGTTCCATATATTCAAGTACACCCGGGAAGCGCTCAAAATACTTATCCATATAATGCTGTGCTTCATTACGTGGGATGTCGAGTTGACGCGCCAAACCAAACGCACTCATACCATAGATCAAACCGAAGTTAACCGCTTTAGCTTTACGACGCATATCCGAGGAAACTTCTTCAAGCGGAACACCGAATACTTCTGAAGCCGTTGCACTGTGCACATCTTTACCTTCAGCAAATGCTTTCAATAGACCAGAATCTTGAGATAAGTGCGCCATGATACGTAATTCAATCTGGCTGTAGTCCGCCGCTAAGATCACATGCCCTTCATCGGCAATAAACGCTTGACGAATACGACGACCCGCTTCATTTCGGATCGGAATATTTTGTAAGTTTGGATCGCTTGAGCTTAGACGACCTGTTGCTGTAACAGCCTGATGATAAGAGGTATGTACACGACTCGTTTCAGGGTTCACTAGCTTAGGCAGCTTCTCGGTATAAGTAGACTTAAGCTTAGCTAAACCACGGTGCTCAATAATAAGTTTCGGCAATGGATAATCATGTGCTAATTCTTGCAGTACTTCTTCAGCCGTTGACGGGGCACCTTTAGGGGTTTTCTTCAATATTGGTAAGCCAAGCTTGTCGAATAGGATAGCTTGTAGTTGCTTGGTCGAACTTAAGTTAAATTCTTCGCCTGCGATCTCGTATGCTTCTTTTTCAAGTTCAGTCAGGCGCGCAGCGATTTCTACACTTTGCTTTGCTAACATTTGGCTATCGATTTTCACACCGGTACGTTCAATATCCGATAACACAGATAGTAACGGTAGCTCAATGTCGTTAAATACAGGGATTAGCTCTGATTGCTCTTTCAGCATAGGCCAAAGTTGATTATGCAAACGCAATGTAATGTCAGCGTCTTCTGCGGCGTAAGGTGCAGATTTCTCTAGCTCAATTTGATTAAAAGTAAGTTGCGCTTTACCTTTACCGGCAATTTCTTCAAAGCTAATATTTTTATGGCCTAAATATTTTAGTGCCAGTGAGTCCATATCATGGCGTGTGCCCACACTATTAAATACATAAGACTCAAGCATTGTATCAAATGCGATACCATTCAGTTCTAAGCCGGCTCGGGCTAATACACTCTTATCGTACTTAAGGTTCTGGCCCACTTTTTTCACACTGTCGTCTTCCAGAATTGGACCTAACACGTCAAATACTAGCTCTTTCGAAAGTTGCTCCGGTGCGCCCATATAATCATGCGCAATTGGTAAATAAGCGGCTTCGCCTTCTGTCACCGCAAAGCTCATACCGACTAAGTCAGCTTGCATATAGTCTAAGCTAGTCGTTTCTGTATCAAATGCCATAAGATCAGCACTTTTAAGCTTTTCGACCCATGTAGTTAACTGTGCTTCAGTTAAAATGGTTTCATAATGAGCTTCGATTTTTTTAGCTTCAGGTTGTGCTTGCTCTGCTGCTGTTTTGGGCGCTTCTTTACCGTCGAGTAATTCACTGAGCCAACGCTTAAATTCACATTGCCCATAAAGTTCGATCAAACGATCTTTATTCATATCGGCAATCGAGAAAGTCTCTAGATTTTGTTCAACTTCAACATCTAGCTTAATGGTCGCTAGTTCATAAGACAGCTCTAGCTGCGCTTTATGTTCTTCGAGTTTTTTAGCCATGGTTTTAGAACCACGGAAACCGAGCCCTGCAATATCATCTAACCTTTCATAAAGTGACTTTATAGAGCCAATACCTTGTAGCATAGCAAGTGCAGTTTTTTCACCCACACCAGGTACACCCGGAATGTTATCGACTTTATCACCCATCAGCGCTAGATAATCAATAATAAGCTCAGGACCAATACCAAACTTATTTACCACACCTTGTGGATCAAGAACGGTATCAGTCATGGTATTAATCAAGGTGACGTGTTCATTCACGAGCTGAGCCATATCTTTATCGCCCGTGCTAATCAACACATGACGCTGCTGCTCAGACGCAATGCGTGCAAAAGTACCAATCACATCATCGGCTTCAACACCTGTGATGCTTACTAAAGGTAAACCCATCGCTTTGATGATCTCATGGATCGGTTCAATTTGCGTACGCAGATCATCAGGCATAGGTGGGCGATGCGCTTTATATTCACTGTACATTTCATTTCTAAATGTCGGACCCTTGGCATCAAATACTACAACCATATGGCTTGGATTAAATTGCCTAACCAAGCTCTTCAACATATTGATCACACCATAAATGGCACCCGTTGCTTCACCTTTTGAATTGGTTAAATGCGGTGGAGCATGATACGCACGGAATAAATAAGAAGAACCATCGACCAAGATCAAAGGGTTTTCGGGGATCTGAGACATATTTTAGTGGATCCTAAATGAACTTTTAAAAACTCATTAAGGATGCCACAAGCAAGCTGATAACTCGAGTAATTATGTCCAGATAAAGACTATTCAAAGTAGAACAATCTGTGGATAACTTTGTAGATAAAGATGTAAATATTCAGGTCGTAAATTTTAAGATCAAAAATGCTACCCTAGAACCATTGATTTTAAGGGGATTTAACATTTTGCGCTTAAAAAGAAATATAAAGCGAAATGTGGAAAAGCTGTTTTGTTGGCAGTCATTGCCACTATTATTTTTACCACTCTTCCAAAGCGGGCGGTCATACTATCAAGATTTGATCAGAGATCAAACAAGATCCTTTATAATTTTTTGATCTGAACATACACTACTTTCATTATAAATAGATTTATCAACTGTAAAGAAGGAAAAACCATGAAGAAGGTCGCGATAATTTTAAGTGGCTGTGGCGTGTTTGATGGTGCCGAGATCCATGAGTCTGTTCTAACAATGTTGCATTTAGAAATGGCTGGAGCAAGTTACCAATGCTTCGCTCCTAACATTGACCAACACCACGTGGTTAATCATCTTAATGGCGAAGAAATGGACCAAACACGCAACGTACTTGTTGAAGCTGCACGTATTGCACGCGGTGAAATACAAGACCTTGATACGCTCAGTGCTAATGACTTTGATGCACTCGCGATCCCTGGTGGTTTTGGCGTAGCAAAAAACTTGAGTGACTTCGCATTTAAAGGTGGTGATTCAACTATTCTTGCTGCACTAAAAACAACTTGTGAAACATTTTATCTGCAAAAGAAACCTATCGCTTATGTCTGTATCGCCCCTGCACTAGTTGGCCATATTCATGCTAAAGGCATCAAAGCAACCATCGGCAATGACGCAGACACTGCCGCTGCGATGTCTGAATTAGGTGCTGAACATATCGACTGTCATGTTGATGATATTGTTATTGATGAAACTCAAATGGTGATTAGTACGCCAGCTTATATGCTTGCCCAGTCTATTTCAGAGGCATCAACAGGTATTCAAAAAGCCATGCTCAAGCTTGTAGAGTTAGCTTAATCCGCCTTAACTCGTTAGCTAAAATTGCGTGAACGCAAAAAATAATCAGTTTTTAGTCTAATTTGCCAAGTTAGCGTTTTATAAATCAATAGGTGGCGTTATAATTGCGTGATTATTCCGTCATCTATCGTGATTGAGCACACCACCAACGAAGTGAGCAAGACAAATGAAAAAACTTTCAGCAGCTTTATTATTGCTATCAACAACTGTTTACGCACAACCTTTTGATAACGCTTTAACTGACGAGGCAATTAAAAAACGCTTAACACCAGTAGGTTCAGTATACTTAGCTGGTGCAGCAGCTGCCGCCCCAGCAGCGCCTACAGGCCCTCGTTCAGGTGAGCAAGTTTATCAGGTGTCATGTGCTGCTTGTCATGGTACAGGTGCACTGGGCGCGCCAAAGACAGCTGATGATTGGGCTGCTCGTTTGACAAAAGGTCGTGAGTTATTATTAGAGCATGCAATTAATGGTTTTAATGCAATGCCTCCTCGCGGTACTTGTATGGATTGTTCTGATGAAGAGATTGCAGCGGCAATTGATTTCATGACCAAAAGTTAATACTTTTTAATGAGAGGTGGCTATCGCCTCTCATTTAAATTTAATTTTTCTCAACTCCACATTTTGCTCCCTATTTTCTCCTTGACCCTCCATGACAAAAGTGAAATCATAAGCCTAATAAATAAGCAATATTGATAATAATTGGGTAAAATCATTGGAAGATCCCGCACTTTTAGCTACTCGCCTAAAGTATAAAAACAAGAAGCTAAACAAGCTCTTACAAAAGTACAAACAGCGAGATCAATTACAGAATGCACTCATACAATTGTCTGAGTTGGCGAATACTGTGGCTGAGCTAACTCTACTTTACCCTGCTATTCACGATATTCTTAAGCAATACTTACCTAGCAACAGCTTTTACGTTGTGTTGCAAAACCAATATACACAGTCTTTAGAGTTGTCTTATTTCGTTGATGAAAAAGACGGTATCACTGTCCCAATTCAAGAGTCACATCATTTCTCTGAAGGCGTTACCGGTTTTACTTTCAGAAAAGGCGAAACCCTTCATATCAATAAGCAAGAAATGAGTCATCTTAGTGAGGAAGGCCAGTTTAAATTGCTTGGCTCGCCCGCGGAACACTGGCTAGGTGTGCCGATCCGCCAAAATAGACATATTATTGGTGTAATGGTGACACAAAGTTATGAAGCTGAACTCAACTATAATGAACAGCAAGTTGAACTACTTGAATTTATCTCACTTTATTTAGGTACAGCCATAGAGCGCGTTAAAAAACGTGAGTTACTTGAATCTGAAGTAAAAATTCGTACTCGTGCGGTAATGCAAAGTAACGAAGCATTAAATAAAGAAATAGAAAGTCGTAAACGCGCACTCGAGCGCCAACAAATTCTTTTTAAAATTTCAGAGCTAGCAACACAATTTTCTGATATAGACGATGTATACAAACAAGTTCATCGTATTATTCGCTCAATTACGTTCGCTGATAATCTTTACATTGCTTTATATGACAAAGAGTCTAACTGGCTAAGTTTTCCTTATTGTATTGATGAGGTCAGTGATTACTGCCCGCGGCCTTTTGCCAATGGCTATAGCGAGCTTGTTATTAGCACAGAACGAAGCCAGCTAATTAATCGAGAGCGTGCTAACAAGCTGATCCAGAAAAAAATCGTCATTCGCAGTGATGATAATATAACTAAACCTGCCAGTAGTTGGATGGGCGCACCGCTCAAAACCGCCAATGGTGTTATCGGTCTCATTGCTTGCCAAGCTTATGATGATGCGTATTCTTTTACGCATGAAGATCTTGAACTTATTTCGTTTGTTTCAAATCAAATCGCATCAGTACTGCAAACACACCTTGCCAATAAAGCACTGAAATTAAGTCACCAGCAGTTAGAACAGCGTGTTGCAAATAAAACTAAGGCATTACAGCAAAGTAATTTGCACCTACAAATGCAAATTGAAGAGCGTAAAAAGATAGAAAAACAGCTCTATCACGACGCGCATCATGACCCGCTAACAGGTTTGCCAAATCGTAGCTTATTCTTAACTCAGTTAGAGAAGACACTTCTCAAATATCAAAGACACCCTGATTATAATTTTTCAGTGCTCTTTATTGATTTAGATAAGTTCAAAGAAATAAACGATGAGTTAGGTCATCAAGCGGGTGATCAATTTTTAATATGGGTCAGTAAAGCTTTTGCAGAGTGTATTAGAGATCATGATTTATTAGCTCGCCTTGCCGGTGATGAGTTTGTCATTTTATTAGATCATCTCAGCGATAAACAACAAGCCGAGGACGTTGCTAAACGCATTATAAAAGTGATGCAGCAGCCTTTCGTAATGAAAGGGCAAACTGTTTATAGTGGTGCCAGTATTGGTATTACCTATTCAAATAAACGCTATCAAAATATTGACGAAATCATTCGCGATGCCGATGCTGCTATGTATTATGCTAAAAATGCTGGCAAAGGCCGTTATGAGTTTTATCACCCCCTGCTGACCGCAGGCACCACCTCAAATAAAATTGAAGCCGAACAACATAATTTAAGTAGCTTAACAACACACTTCAGGTCGACCGATGTCATCGACTTCGCAAGTAATCAAGTACAACTTCAGTTACTAGAGATCTTCGGCAATCATCCTATTTTAGGCAGCACAAGTTTTGATGTGTTAAAGAAATTCACAGCTGAGAAAAATGAGTTACTCGATCTCGAGTTTGCTTTGTTGAAAAAAGCGCTAATATTGAGTGAAACACATCATCAAGAACTTTTATTTAGCTGTGCCGCAGTCGTACTCGAAAGCGATAACTTTACACATCTCTGTCATTTACTGAAACAGCACAAACATAATGTGTGCTTGTTATTTAGTGAGGAAGAGCTTAGGTTTGCATCAAGTACGCAATTACAAAATCTCGAAGCCCTGACGCAGATGGACTTCGCCGTTGGTCTTAATGACTTCGGTAAAGATCGATGTGATTTGAGCCTGATCAGTAAAATCAACTTGCAGTACTTACTACTCAGCTCGACTTTTAGTAAACGCGTTTTACAGCAACCTTGTTACGAAGTGCAACTACAAGGTGTGTTAGCTGTGACTAAGATGCGTAACTGTAAAGTGATTGCCAAAGGTCCTGCAATTCTAAACTTCAGAACCTTATTAGAAAACCATGGCTTGCAGTTATTCTTCGGAAAGCAAGTTAACTACGATAAAGACACTCGAGGCAATGCGCTCTTTGAGCCTACTTCTCAGTCAGAGCCTTTATCGCTTTAACATTGCACGTAAATTTGCAACTCGTGCTTGCCCAGATTGCATGCGTTCTTGTTGTGATTGCACCGTTTTCTTTTGACCTTCTATTTGTAAATCATCTTGCGGTAGTTCTTGTACAAAACGACTTAACTCAGGCGTCGATACCTCACCAAACTGACGACGGTTTTTTGCATGAGTCATAGTCAACGTTTGCTGCGCACGGGTGATCCCCACATAGGCAAGACGACGCTCTTCTTCTACATTGTCTTCATCAATGCTTGTTTGGTGTGGTAAAAAACCCTCTTCCATACCGACCATGAAGACATGTGGATATTCTAAACCTTTAGAGGCATGCAGCGTTAATAACTGCACCGCATCGCTGTCGTCCTCTTCTTCGTTACGCTCTAACATATCGCGAAGAGTCAGCTTACTAACCACCTCGGGTAAGATCATCGGAGGGTTATCTGCGTCACCTGTTAACATATCAGTGATCCAACGATATAGTTCAGAGACGTTTTTCATGCGCATCTCTGCTGCTTTCGCGCTAGGCGATGACTCATATAAATACGCTTCATAATTAATTTCACGCACCATGTCTTTCACTGCTTCTAATGTGTCCCCACGCGTTGCTCTATCTGATAGCTCAACCACCCAACGGGCAAAGCCCATTAGTGCATTAAAGCCACGTCCCGCTAATCGGTTTGCCAATTCAGTCTCAAAACATGCTTCGAATAAACTGATGTGTTTTTCATTGGCTAAGCTACCTAACTTTTCGAGCGTAACAGGGCCTATTTCACGTCTTGGTGTATTCACAATGCGTAAAAATGCGTTGTCGTCGTCCTGATTCACTAACAAGCGTAAGTACGCCATAATATCTTTGATTTCACTGCGAGCAAAAAACGACATACCGCCACTAATTTTGTAAGGAATACGGTTACTCATCAGCGCCTTTTCAAACACCCGTGCTTGGTGGTTACCACGATATAAAATTGCGTAATCTTTATAGCTAGTTCGCTTCATAAACTTATGCGAGATGATTTCAGCTACTACACGCTCTGCTTCGTGTTCTTCGTCTTTGGTGGCAATCACCCGGATTGGGTCACCGTATCCTAGCTCACTGAAAAGCTTTTTATCGAACTCATGGGGGTTATTGGCAATCAAAATATTCGCAGCCTTTAAAATTCGCCCAGCACTTCGATAATTTTGCTCTAACTTAATCAAGCGTAATCCTGGGAAGTCTTTTGACAACAACACCAGGTTTTGTGGCTTTGCTCCACGCCAAGAATAAATCGATTGGTCATCATCGCCTACCACGGTGAAGCGCGCGCGCTCACCCACCAGCAATTTAACCAATTGATACTGGCTAGTATTGGTATCTTGATATTCATCCACCAGCAAATAGCGAAAACGCGCCTGCCAGCGCTCTCGCACATCAGGGTTCTGCGCCAGCAGTAAGGTGGGGATCATAATTAAGTCATCAAAATCTAGGGCGTTATATGCACGTAACTGCACCGCATAACGGGCATAAAGTTGTGCGAATAAGGCTTTTTGCGGTTCACGGGCTTCTCGAATAGCACGCTCTGGCAAAATAAGTTCGTTCTTCCAACTGCCAATTTGCATTTTCAGCAAATTCAGTAGGTCTTTATCTCTGTCTAATTCTTTTTCGGTCAACTCTGCCAAGAGTTGCTGGGTATCTTGATCATCAAATAACGAAAATCCTGGCTTAAACCCAAGAGTTTTAAGCTCTTTTTTAATGATCTCTAAACCCAACGTATGAAAAGTAGAAACCCATAAACCTTTTGCCTCTTGCTTTCCAAGCGTTTGCCCTACACGCTCACGCATTTCTTTTGCGGCTTTATTGGTGAAGGTAACCGCAGCAATATTTTTCGCTTGGTATTCGCACTTTTGCACAAGGTAAGCAATTTTATTGGTAATAACACGCGTTTTACCTGAGCCTGCGCCTGCTAAAACGAGGCAGGGGCCACTGATGTATTTAACCGCTTCATCTTGTTTCGGGTTGAGTTTCATTTTTGGCAGGTCCGTAATTCTGGGCCAATAATTCTATCTTAAAGCCTAATGAGTCTCTAGAACTCATTTGATCTATAAAGGTGCAGAAACTAAACCGAATTTGCTACTATGGCGTAAGTTTAATTATTCGCCTCTATTTCAGGTAATCAATCATGATCAACCCAGCTAAAATTGAAGAAATCGCCAAACAAATTTCTAGCAATATGCCACAAGGTGTAAAAACCCTAGCAGAAACTTTCGAGTCAAAAACCAAACAAGCTATCCAAAACAAGCTAACTGAAATGGATTTTGTCAGCCGTGAAGAGTTTGATATTCAATCACAAGTGCTGATCAGAACCCGTGAGAAGCTAATGCAATTAGAAGAAAAAGTTGCTCTGCTTGAAGCAAAACTTGTTGAGCAAGACTCAACTGATATGGCAGAGTAAGTCAATTCTATAATTAAAAAAGGAGCCTAACGGCTCCTTTTTTGTTATCAGATACTGACTCAAAATATCGCTCGGCGATATTCCCATCGTCCTAAGGCGAAATGGATCAACTTCACGGCTATGGCAAACTTGTAAATTGAGCGCTTTAGAAAGCCATCTGCTAAATCATAACGCTAGCCATGCATGGCAAACACTTGCTGTCTCTGCAAGACTTTTTACACCAAGTTGGTTAAACACACATTACGCATTAGCTCAGTTATGTTTGCTCACATAGCGCTGCACAACCTATGGCATCACCGACAAACAATTATGATCGGCATGAACGTTCGCGATGTTGCGATGTTGCGATGTTGCGATGTACAAATAGTGCGTCCAACATTAAGTCGATAATTTCGTTTGCTAGACCCCCTTTGTCGAAACAGCCAATTCATAAGTATTCTGGCTTTTGTTACGCCGCGAATTAGTTAAAAAATATATAGGGCTTTGCTTTTGTGCGCTCTGCCCAAACTAGGTAATTTCGCAATAGATTGTCGAAATCACACATAATGCAACCTTAGTGTGTAATTTTATTTGCTTGAATGAGAATATTACGCGGCGTTAAAGACTTTTCACAAAACTCACTGAGTTGCACATCATAGCCCGATTGTTGTAAATACAATGCTCTATCTAGAACCAACCACAATTCAATGGCTCGTCTAAATATATGCCTGACTAATTCAATACGATCGGTGATTTTCTTCCTTTGTTCACCTAAGCGCAGATAATGCTGATAATTTAATGATTCAGGTAACTTTACCTGCTTTTTCTCCGCCGCCCACTGACAGAAATCAGCAAATTCACCAGAAAATATTTGTTTATTAATTGAAGGCACACTGACATAGCGCTCCTCGCCCGTCACTTCTCGACGCAACGCATCAAAACCCAAACGCCAAGTAACTTCGATTTGTCTAACCTTAGTCACTCTGCTCGGAGCTGTGACGGTTTCTTGCAACGCTAATTTCATATCATTGTGGGTCAATTGCAATGTGCTTTTTTTACCTTCAGCACTCATGGCCTTATAAGTCGGCTCGGTAAATAAATGATAACAGCAAGGTGATAAACTAATTTTGTCACACTCTGCTTTAATGGCCTGCTGCATAAAAACCTGATGCAGACGGCCACAGGCATGCAAAGCTACAGCATGTTGCCGCTGAGTAAAGCATTCATCTGTGTTTTCTTGTAATACATCCGCACAGCGAAAGTGCATATTTAACCCCTGCTGTTTTGCGCTATATTGCCCTTGCTCACACAAATTGGCTTGTAATTCGATACTTTGCACATGCTTCGCACCTTGATGTGCCAAGATACGCCCTAAATGCCCTTTACCTGCACACCACTCCAAAACTGGCTGATCGCCATTATCGAGATGCGACACAAAATCTTGTAGTTGCACTAACTTACGACCTTTGATGCCTTTGCTGATCCAAAAAGGCAAGTCGACTCTTTGCTGTTCGACATAAGGTAGGTAAGTCAACTGTGATAACTCTTTGACAGCAGGGATAAAGTCAGCAAACACCTCATACAAACGAGTTTGATCAGCGTCTAATTCTCGCACTTGCTCGTCACTGAGCTTATTTAAAAAATGTGCCAACCGTTCATCGCACCAAGGAAACTCACTGTAATCAAAAGCAACACACTGCCAGTAGACACGTGTCCGCTGTAAGCAATGATCTAACTGAATAAATAAAGAAGATAACGGCACAGAACTTCCCCGATACGAAAAATAGTTATTCTACCTCGTTTTCATTTTCTTGTTCTGATTCATTCAATTTATAGCGACGCTTTTTAGTGAAAATAAGATGCAAATAAAGAGGAATACTCAATAAGGTAACTGCACACGCAGCTATTAACATCCATGACCAAGGAAAAATTGGTTCTGACGGTTTAAGCTCATAAATAAAGTGCTCTCTAACAACATCATATTGTGCCATGTCTAGGCCATAAATTTGTCCTATCCAACGCCAATGTAAATCTGACATATTACCAATGGTCACTCCAGGCGGAGCGATGTAAGGGCGAAGTTTTTCTGCTTCATAGGCTATTTGCTCTACGCTTTTGTGTGTGGCGTATTTCTGGTGTGTGATTTCGATACTTTCTTGTAAGTGCAACATGGCATAACGCCACCCTTGAAGACTCGCTTGCTTAAACTTTTCGACTAACTCAGGGCGGTGCTGTAAGACATTTTCACTGGTAAAAAGAATATCAGCATATAAATTGAGTCCATATTGTTTTGGGCAAATTTGTCGAATAGCAACACCTTGTTGCTGCATCTCAAAAGGCTCGTTAGAGGTATATACTTGCAGGGCATCAAACCTTCCCGCCTTGAAATCAGCAATTGGCTCAAAGCCCGCATATAGAGAAATATCGTCTTTACCAACACCAGTCTGCTCTAGCATCAGCATCAACTCTGCCACACCCAAATGACTAACACGCTTACCTTTAAAATCAGCGGGGTTATATATATCACTGTTAGCTTTGACCATCCAACAGTAGGGGGAAGATTGCAACATAGCAGAAATCGCCACCAGCGGTTTGCCTTTCAGGCGTTCGGCTAAAATACCTGAGTGAGTCACGCCGAAATGTGCCTGACCTGAAAGCACTTTAAAGTGGGTATCTGGATCTTCAATATCTGCAGGAATTATCGTGACATCCAAGCCCGCGTGCTCATAAAACCCTTTTTCTACCGCCATATAGTAACCAGCAAACTGAAACTGATGGCTCCACTTTAACTGCAGCACTACAGACTCTAATGCATAGACTGGAGAAAGAAAAAATAACAGCAAGCTTATTAAGCTAAACCGTTTGAGCATGAAAGTCCCTTGTTCTTCTAATTAATGAGGCGTGACTAAACTATAGAAAAACAAGGGTAATTTGCAAGCACTAAGCACTTAACTCGCTTGCTGTTGTTCTAGCTCCTGCTTTTGTAAATACTGTGCAAAACATGGATTATCAGTCTCGTCCCAATATTTATACCCTAACTTAGCAAGATGCAGGTTAAATAAACTTAGTTGCTCTGGTGCAATATCAAACGCAGCCAACACATTCCCCTCTGCCGCACCATGATTACGGTAATGGAACAGAGTGATATTCCACTCACTGCCAAGAGTTTCTAAAAAACGTGCCAATGCCCCAGGATATTCAGGGAACTCAAAACGGTATAAATGTTCATTCATGGGAACAGGGGGCTTGCCACCCACCATATAACGAATATGCAATTTAGCCAGCTCGTTTTCTGAGAGATCTTCAAAACCATACCCATTGGTTTGTAATACTGACTTAACTTCGTCTAACTCAGGTTGGCCACCACGTAAACCCACACCCACAAAGATTTGTGCGTCGCCTTCACCAGCATATCGGTAATTAAACTCAGTAATGGCTCTGCCACCTAAAGCATGACAAAAGCGTTTAAAGCTGCCTTTTTCTTCTTTGATAGTGACACCAAAAAGCGCCTCACTTTTTGCACCCAACGCAGTGCGCTCAGCAATATAGCGTAAGCGATCAAAGTTTAGATTTGCACCCGACAGAACTGCAGCCAGTTTAAGCCCTGTTTGACCACATTGTTTGCTCCACTTGGTTAAGCCCGCAGTCGCTAAGGCTCCCGATGGCTCAGCAATAGCTCGAGTGGCAACAAAGATATCTTGTACTGCGGCACAGATTTCGTCTGAGCTCACCGTTACTACTTCATCACAGAACTTTTGCGCTAAACGAAAAGTTTCTCTGCCGATGATTTTCACAGCAACGCCGTCTGCAAAACTGCCAACTTGCTCAAGTTCAACAGGCTCACCAGCAGTCAGTGCAGCATCTAAACAGGCGCTTTCAGCTGCCTCAACACCGATGACTTTAATATCTGGTCGTAACGATTTGATATAAACCGCCATTCCCGCGAGTAAGCCTCCACCGCCAACAGGAATAAATACAGCATCGAGGTTATGTAATTGCTGCATTAATTCACGAGCGACAGTGCCTTGTCCAATGATCACATCTGGGTCATCAAACGGGGGGACAAATACCGCGCCTTGCTGTTCAGTTAGCGCATAGGCATGTGCTTGTGCGGCATCAAAATTATGGCCATGTAAAACCACTTCACCACCAAGATTACGCACCGAATTCACCTTTATATCTGGTGTTGTGACAGGCATCACTATGGTCGCTTGATGACCTAAGTGCACCGCACTCAATGCCACACCTTGCGCATGATTTCCCGCAGATGCGGTGATCACTTTACTGCCCTTAGGCAGTTGGCGAAGCTTATTGTAAGCACCGCGTAATTTAAATGAATAAACAGGCTGTTGATCTTCGCGTTTTAAAAACACCTGCTGGTTGAGTTGCTTGCTAAGCGAGGTCAACTCGCTGACCTCTGTGACTTTCGCAAGCGGGGCCATATCCGCTTGGATGATGGCCCGAAAGTAATCGAGCTCTTGTGCCACCATGACTAACTTAACTCCTCGAGTTTCGCTAAATCACGTACCGCACCCTTATCGGCACTGGTTGCTAATAAGGCGTAGGCTTTCAATGCAGGTGACACCACACGCTGTCTATCTAATGGCTTATAAGCGTCTTTACCACGCGCTGTTTGCTTTTCACGACGTGCAGCCATTTCTGCATCACTAATTAATAGGTGAATACCGCGATTCGGAATATCTATGTGAATACGATCGCCATTTTCAACAAGCGCAAGCGCACCGCCACTGGCAGCTTCTGGCGAAGCATGACCGATAGATAAACCGGATGTACCACCCGAGAAACGACCATCCGTTAGCAATGCACAATCTTTATCTAGGCCCATCGACTTTAGATAACTGGTCGGATAAAGCATCTCTTGCATACCCGGACCACCTTTCGGCCCTTCGTAACGGATGATAACCACATCACCTTTTTTCACCTTACCATTTAAGATGCCATCGACTGCATCGTCTTGTGACTCAAACACTACAGCAGGGCCAGTAAAATCAAGCATGTCATCAACCACACCGGCGCTTTTTACAATACAGCCATCTGGAGTAAGATTACCTGAAAGTACCGCTAATCCGCCATCTTGACGAAAGGCATGCTCAACACTGCGCACACAGCCATTTTCGCGATCAATATCAAGGGTGTCCCAACGATACTCCTGACTCATTGCCTGGGTAGTTCGAATACCCGCAGGACCTGCGCGATAGAAGGTTTGCGCACGTTCATTATTGCTGTCAGTTGCATCCCAACGCTTAATCACATCGCCCAATGAACCGCCTGCTACATGGCCTACTGAAAGGTCTAACTTCTCAGCCTTCGCGAGCTCATTCAGGATACCCATGATGCCACCCGCACGGTGCACGTCTTCAATGTGATATTGCTGAGTCGCAGGGGCAACTTTACATAAGAATGGTGTAGTACGTGAAAGGCGGTCGATATCACTCATGTCAAAATCAACTTCACCTTCACGCGCCGCTGCAATTAGGTGCAATACAGTGTTGGAAGAGCCACCCATAGCAATATCTAAGGTCATGGCATTGGTAAACGCCGCTTGATTAGCAATGTTACGTGGTAATACCGCATCATTGTCGTTGCGATAATACTCATCGCATAAGGCAACAATACGTTTAGCTGCCCCCATGTAGAGTTGATGACGGTCTTTATGAGTTGCCAAAGTCGTACCATTGCCCGGCAATGCTAAACCTAATGCTTCCATTAAACAGTTCATCGAATTCGCAGTGAACATGCCTGAGCACGAACCACAAGTAGGACAGGCCGAACGCTCGACTTTTTCTGAGTCTTCATCACTCACCGATGGATCGGCGCCTTTTACCATGGCATCAACCAAATCGAGTTTGATATCAATGTCGGCTAAACGAGTTTTACCCGCTTCCATTGGGCCGCCAGAAACAAAGATCACCGGAATGTTTAAACGCAGTGCCGCTAGTAACATCCCCGGAGTGATCTTGTCACAGTTAGAAATACACACCATAGCATCGGCACAGTGAGCATTCACCATGTACTCAACTGAGTCAGCAATTAGGTCACGTGAAGGCAGTGAGTACAACATACCACCATGACCCATCGCGATACCGTCGTCGATAGCAATAGTATTGAATTCTCGAGGCACACCGCCCGCTTCACGAATGGCATCCGCCATCAAATCGCTAAGCTGATTGAGGTGCACATGTCCTGGTACAAACTGCGTATAAGAGTTTACGACAGCAATGATCGGTTTTTCGAAATCACTGTCTGTCATCCCTGTTGCACGCCAAAGTGCACGAGCACCTGCGCGTTGTCTACCTTCAGTGGTGGTCTTACTACGTAGTTTAGCCATGGTTTAGCCCTCAATAATATGCGGCAGTTTCTGGTTGCTTGCCGACTTGCCTCATTCCAAATATTCAATTCGTTGGCTGCCATTAAGGACGCAGCCGCACCTTAAACGCTCAACAGCGTCTTAGTCGATATAAGTTAACCAACCGTTTTCGTCTTCACTTTGACCTTTTACTAAATCAAAGTAAGCTTGCTGTAATTGCTCGGTGATTTCGCCACGTTTACCCGTACCAATTTCAATTTGGTCAACGCTGCGAACCGGTGTTACTTCTGCTGCAGTGCCTGTCATGAAGAATTCATCAGCAAGATAAAGTGCTTCACGTGCAATGGGTTCTTCGCGTACTTCTAAGCCGGCTTTGCGAGCTAGGTACATCATAGTGTCACGAGTCAGACCCGGTAAGATTGCCGCAGTGGTAGGCGGTGTGAATAACACGCCATTTTTAATCACGAATAAGTTTTCACCTGCGCCTTCACTTAGGTAACCGTTCACATCTAGCGCAATACCTTCAACATACCCGTTACGCCTTGCTTCACCTGAGATCAGTTGTGAAGATAAATAGTTACCGCCAGCTTTAGCCGCTGTAGGCATCGTATTTGGTGCTAAACGATTCCAAGATGAGATACAAGCATCCACACCCGCTTCTAGTGCCCCATCCCCTAAGTAAGTGCCCCACTCCATTGCTGCAACCGCAACGTCTGCTTTGTGTGATTTAGGATTTACACCCAAGCCAACATTGCCCAAGAATGCGAATGGACGTAAGTAGGCATTCTTTAACCCATTATCGCGTACCGCCGCTTTACAAGCTTCATTGATTTCTTCAACCGTATAAGGTATTTGCATACGGTAGATTTTCGCAGAGTCGAATAAGCGTTTAGTATGATCTTGCAAACGGAAAATCGCCGGACCTTTTGTTGTATCATAGGCACGAACACCTTCAAACACTGAACTACCATAATGAATTGCATGGCTTAATACGTGTGTCGTCGCTTGCTCAGAAGGTACCATTTCACCATTGAACCAGATCAGGTCAGATTTATTACTCATGTTTATTACCTTGTATTAATTATTCTTTTCTTTCGCTCTTAATATAGAACGATTATCCAATAGCCTGTTGCTGCGTCGGTTGCAGCTCAATCTGTTTTACCTCAACCAGCTTACTCAGTTGCGAGGTTAATAGATAGATGGGTTTGTCACTGTCTACTGTCATTTTGACTTGAAACAATTCATCTTGTCCTTCTAAGGCTAAGTCTAATAGTTGGAATCCACGGTGACGGACCACACGTAAGAAACGTTCAATTGCAACACTTTGTTGTTTTACAGCAATATTAAGATGGTGTTTCATTATGCATTCTCCGTCATCATTTCATCATTTGCGGCACCCGGTGGAACCAGCGGCCATACGTTTTCTTTATCATCGATACAAGCGTGTAAGATATAAGGTCCCTCGGATGCTACTAGCGCATCCACCGCCGCATCTACGTCGCTTGCATGGGTAATGGTTTGTCCCGGAATACCAAAAACAGCAGCTAGCTGCACAAAGTCAGGGTTATCCGATAAGTTAGTTTCGCTATAACGCCCTTCAAAAAACAGCTGTTGCCACTGTCTGACCATACCGAGTCTTTGGTTATCTAATATTAAGATCTTTACAGGAAGATTATTTCTGCGGATGGTGGCCAACTCTTGGATGTTCATCATAATTGACCCATCACCAGAGACTGTGATCACCATATTATCAGGACGTGCGATTTGTGCACCGATTGCCGCAGGCAAACCAAAGCCCATGGTACCCGCACCGCCACTACTTAAATGGTTATGAGGGCTGGTGAACTTCATATGCTGAGCCACCCACATTTGGTGCTGGCCCACATCGCAACACACCACACCAGTATTCGGCATGCGCTTGCTGAGCTCATTTAGTAGATAAGGCGCAAAGACTTTTTCGCCTGGATAATCATAACGCCAAGCATGCGCTTTCTTCATTGCAGCAGTTTGTGCTAACCATTGCGCGTTTGTAACGAAACACGCTAAATGAGGGATGGTAGTTTTTAAGTCGCCAATCATAGACGACTCAGCAGGCTTACGTTTGCCAACCTCTGCAGGGTCGATGTCAAGATGGATCACCTTAGCTTTAGAGGCAAACTTAGCCAGGTTTCCCGTTACACGGTCATCAAAACGCGCCCCGACACAGACTAAAACATCACACTCTTGCACCGCTATATTTGCAGCTTGACCACCATGCATGCCTAACATACCTAGATCATATTCATAGTCAGGCAGTACACTACCTAGCGCTTTTAATGTTGAAACAGCTGGCATTTGGGTTTTATTTAAAAATTGCATCAGCTCAGCTTGTGCATTTGCGTTATGCACACCACCACCTACATAAGCCACCGGCTTTTTTGCTTGTGCTAGCAACTGCTCGGCCTTCGTCACTTCGTTCATGTCGAGCTGAGGGACCTCTTCTTCAAGTGCAAGCCAAGGATGAAATGGCACCTGCGCTAGCTGAATATCTTTTGGTATGTCCACCAACACAGGACCAGGACGACCCGATAATGCTAAGTGCATAGCTTCTTGCAATACTTCAGCTAAGTCTTCTGCTCGTTCCACCATGTAACTATGCTTAGTACACGAAAGCGACATGCCTAATACATCAACTTCTTGGAATGCGTCAGAGCCGATAGCCGCCGTCGGTACTTGCCCTGTGATTGCCAACACTGGCACTGAGTCCATCATGGCATCGGCAAGTGAGGTGATTAAGTTAGTTGCGCCTGGGCCCGACGTAGCAAAGCATACGCCTAACTTACCAGTACTGCGGGCATACCCTACTGCCGCAAAACCTGCGCCTTGCTCATGACGAGTCAGGTAATGTTTGACAGGCGCGCCATACAACGCATCGTAGATTGGCATGATTGCCCCACCTGGGTAACCAAATACCTCTTTAACACCATGTTTGGCTAGTAAATCTATTAGTAACTCTGCGCCTGTCATCTTCGTTCCTCATTCCCAATCTGACTGCTGTTTAACTTAAATTCGACCCTAAAACGAAAAAGCCCCCCGAACTTTTCAGTGCGGGGGGCTTTTTGCTTAATACTTTTCTTTCAGCACTAACCAGCCCCCGCGGTAATAATAATCACCACGTTGATAATCACGACTAGTAGAGAAAGTGCTGTTTTGAGCATTTTGAAATCACCTGAATTAACTTTTACAACGGTATGGAAATTCATAGCGTTGCGCTCTTTTTTTATTTGTACCGCGAGTAGCTCATTAAGTCAACAACAAACACTATGTTATTTGCAGATTAAAACATTCGAAAAAAGAAATTAAAATCCAACAAACACACAAGAAAGAAATAAATATCCAATTATTTTAAGTCGCTTCGTCCTTATTCAATAAATACAAAAATTAACAACACATTTTTTGTTTATTCAAAAAATCATCAAATCTCCCTTTTTTATGCAGACTTGTTATTATGTTGGGGAAACTTTTTTAAAAGGGAATGCTATGTTCATCACTGTAAACCGCGTTTTTTTTGCGCTGCTTTTAACTTTTTTAATTGGCTTTTCTAATCACTCCTTTGCACTTTCTCCGGCTCTGTTCAAAGTCGAAAAAGCTGGTGTCACATCTTATTTATTTGGCACGGTGCATGTTGGTGATAAAAACATGAATGGTTTACCAAAAAAAATCACACAAGCTATTGAGCAAACTGATGAAGTCATCGTTGAAGTAAATATTGAGGCACTCAATGCATTTGAAGTTCAAAAACGATCCATTCCTTTTATGACTTTACCGCAAGGTAGAACTTTAAAAGATGAAATAAGCACCGAGCACTTCGAAGCATTGAAACAATATTTTGAAGCAAAACAGATCAATATTGCGCTTTTTGATAACCTAGCACCTTGGGCTGTGATGGTCACTATGATGCAGATTGAGTATCAAAATCTTGGATATGTAGAGGATTTTGGGATCGACAAACAGGTCATTGCCCATGCTAAAAAGCATAATAAGCCTATCGGCGAGTTAGAAACCTTAGAGCAACAACTAGAAATGCTCAGTACTCTCGGCGTTAAAGGCGACCTAATGATAAGTACCACGCTTGAGCAATTAAAAGACGTTGAGCAGTACTTTCTTGATTTGGTTAATGCCTGGAAAAAAGGCGATATGGACACCTTAAACAAGTACTATCATCTCAGCTTTGATGATTCTGACTATGGTAAGTTCAGTGAAGAAGTTATGCTGACTCAGCGCAATAATAATTGGGTTAAAAAATTAGCGCCAAGGTTAACAAAAGAGTCATTATTTATTGCCGTGGGTGCCCTTCATTTACCAGAAAAATATGGTCTAATCGCTCAATTAAAAGCACAAGG
>Ga0114932_10001819_pt1 | contig 23468 bp, 33 predicted proteins | sample 2SBtaG_2_FD_87286 | JGI IMG/M metagenome (GOLD analysis project Ga0114932, IMG submission 87286) | Deep subsurface microbial communities from Kolumbo volcano to uncover new lineages of life (NeLLi) - 2SBTROV12_ACTIVE470 metaG | ecosystem: Environmental > Aquatic > Marine > Volcanic ...
ATAATTCTTTTGGAAACTGTATCTTAATTTTATTAGCTATAATCTTGCGAACTGTTTTATTTTTAAATACTGTTTTTTGAAAGTCTGAACCATACAGTTCTTTAATAGGCAGTGCAGGTCTATAGGATTGTCCAACATTTGCACCAGATTTTACTCTCTTAATGTCTCCCCTACGCCTACTTGATTTATCTCTTTTAAAAACACCTTTAGTTCTTCCCATTCCAACTGGAGCAAGAAACGTACCCTTATAAAGTTTTGTTGCATTATAAGCATGAGCAACAACACCTTGAGCTGTTTGTACGGGTTTAAATCTTTTTAATTTAAATATTGCTTTACGAAATCTTATAATAGCAAATTGTTTTTTCTTGTTTGCTTTATAGATAAATGTTTTCTTTCGTAACTCCGACATTTTTATATCAGAACGACCAAATTCTTTTTTAGCTTGCCTAACGGCTTCTGCTCTAACACTTGTTGCAGTTCTATTTATTGCGGTTACTGTTGCTAAAGGTATTTGCTTTTTTGCAAAGAAACCTAAGTTCTTTTCGATCTGTTTTATATTAGATCGTATGTCTACTTGCAATGTCATTAGGGTTTCTCACAATTTTTCTATTGTGATAAAACTATAAACCCTAGCTGACATTACATGCAATCTGTTTAATTTTTGTTACCTATTTGTTTAGTTACTCTAACCCTTTTAACACCTTGTAAATTATCTTTAATCATTGCAGGTTTTTTATTAACATTAGTACTACGATTATATTTTTTAGGTATTTTTATTGTTACTGTAATTTCTTCAACCATTGTTTCTCTCCCATTTTAATTATTCTCTTACCATTAAAGTAAATAATAAATAGATGTAATAGTACAATGGAACGTTTCCAAGAAAATATCTTGGAAATATTCCAAGAAAATTTCTTAGATGTTTAAAGGAAAATCTTTAATATTGTGATAATTAGTTTTTTCTTTATTAGAACCTAGTTGATCTAAAATATCTCTTACAAGTTTATCTGTTGCTGAATAACAAATATATCTTGGACTAACGCTACATGGGTTTTCTACTAACATTAAATCTTTACGTGCAATACCTTGATGTATTATTTCTTTTGCCGTATCTGCATGACAGTTTAAATACCGAAGTATATCGTTTAAAATTACAAAATTTTCTTTTATATCTAATTCTTCGGGAGTAACATTAAATCTTGCTGAAATTGATAACATACATAAAAACCTATGATTTAAGGATTGTAACCACCATTTAACACTATCATTATGTTTTCTTTGCAGTAGATCAAAACTAAATAAAGCACGTAATTTAATCCATTCAATATGATTATTGTCTAAATGTTTTTCATAAACCCTAATATTATCAACATGAATTTTATTTAAAGATTTAAAGTTATGACGTTGAACCATCTATAAACTCTTTTCTATTATTTCTTTTCGCACAGATTCCAATTCTCGTGAATATTTCATAGATATTTCCGTTGCAACAAATCCATTTTCGTCTGAATCTAAAAACCCACATTTTAGTGCTTGTACAATTATCCTTTCTGGAATACTTTTATGTGTGTTAGCAAATTTAAAGATAGTGTCTAAATGACACCGATTATCATTCTTTGTATAATTTTCACTATCTATTAAATGTAATTTTTTATAATAAGCAATTACCCCTAAACATAAAATCATACGATGTTCTAATGCTCTGTTCCAAAATTCTTCTGGTGAATTGACGGGTTCTAATGCTAAATTTCCTAATAATTGTAAAAGATTAACCGCTACTTTTATGTGTGCTTCTTTTGACAATTTTTCTTCCATTTTATTCCCTTTCGTAAATAGTATATAAAAATGGAAAATTATCTTAACGTCTTAAAAAACAAATTGTCAATAATTACACCCGTAAATTTTGTCGGGTTAATTATTAATCTTCCAGTGAATACATAATCGGTCTAATGCCAAACGTAAAAAATCAATACCACTTCGGGTATGGTAACTCTTTTGTTTTGCCCATGATGACGCTGACTCTCCTAAACAACAAACAGCTATTAAACAATGTGTTAAATCAATTCCAACTATATCAAATGCTTTCAACATTTCTTGTCGTGCTATCATATTTTTTTCTGATAAATTGTTTATTCTACCGAATCGTATTTTTTCATAAGATATAGTAATTTTCGTTGTTAATCCCGACCTCAACCATAAAGTATATAATTTAATTCCTGCATCATATTGAGATAAAGTTATAGTTTCCTTTTCTTTATAAGTATCTAACATAAACACTTGTTTATTTCTGGCACGCCTGCTTCCTGCTTTTGGCGTTTCTTCTAAAACATAATCCCCATGTTTCATCGCATATTTGTTTGGTATTTCAAATGGTTTATGTTTGTTAGAACGGGATGATGTCATCAAAAAATTCCTCATCTTTTTTATTAACTTTTCGTATTTCAGTTAATGTTGAACCAAATAATTCTCTTTTTAATTCTAAAGCAGTTTCTCCTAATAAATGAATTGCTGTTGCAATTTCTTTAATCGTAAAAACAAGAATGTTTTTTGGATACTCGGTTTCGGGTACACCATCTCCTACTACCAAAAACTTTTCATTTGTAGAAAGCACACCTTCAACAGCTTTCATAGAAATTTTAGGTCGTTGTAATTCTTCAGCTCTTTTATCGCATACAACATATCCCCGTATTAATGCTTCACCTTCTACTTCTGCTACATCGGGTCGCCCTTTGTAATACGCTTCTGTAAAACAATCTTTTTGCTGTTTTAATCTATGACCTAAATTACCATCCACTAAACATAGTAATTGATCTTTACCCCATTTAGAATCCATAGCAACTTCCATTGCTTGTACTCTACGCATTATGGGTACTGGTGGTATTTCTTTTGCTTGCATATTATTCTCCTTTCATTCCGTATAAGAGGTGGAAAACAACACTTGGTTTCCCCTCTTATAGAGGGAGTAAGTGTTGTTACAAGTGTTGTTGCTCGGTAATCGTTTATCAGTAAGGGTTTGAAGGGTCTTGCTAACGATAAAACAACACTTCAAACACTTAGCAAGTGTGTCAAGTGTTGTTTTCTCCGTATTCCTTAGTGAGTAAGGGTTTGACGACAACACTTGTAAAGGCAACAACACTTGCCCTAAAATAACAACACTTGTTGCAACACATGTTTTTGTCATCTATTCACCCCCACAAAACGTCTTTTTTTAATATTTTTTCTTACAACACGACCATCTTCAAATAATCCTGCTATAACCTTTTCAACACGACTGCGACTTATCTTTTCGTAATGCACTTGTAATCGTTGCATAATTGAATTTAGTAATGCTTGACCCATATGACCATATTGTAAGGGATGTTTACTGTATTCTGCTTCTTCTACTATTTCTTCAATTCTATCTGCTAGTTTTTCATTATCTAAAGTATCGGCATAATGGCTCGGTAATTCTATTGACGTTAGTAACGCACCATCCACAAAAAACAACTCCAGTTTGTCATCTTCAGATGATGTAGCGTAATTTGCTTTTTTACGTGTTAAGACTCTTTCAAATTCCTCACCACCTTCAACCTTCTGCAGATATAACCGACTTCTAACGGCATTGTTCCATGCTGTTGAACCAGATTGACCCGTACCCGTATTTTTTCCACTTTGTGATGGATGTGCTAATAACAAAACAGTTAAATTATGATTAACGCAGAAACTGCCTAAAATAGCTTTTAAAAAGTAATTAACATTTGCTCGGTCATTTTCATTACCACCAAATAAATCACTAGCGGTATCTAATATTAATAAAGATGGTTGCAGGTCTTTTACTATCTCATTTAACTGGTCAAAAAAATCGGTTGTTTGCGGTTCACCCATAACAAAATTAACTAATAAATTATCAAATCCTACCCTCGCCCATAAATAGAAGTTTTCCATACCTCTACGTAAAGGTAACGTGCCGAAATATTCTTCTAATCTGGATTGTCGTAAATGTAATTCGTCAGTATCATCTTCACAAAATACACCTAATACTTTACCTTGCGGAACGTCTAAACCTGCAAAATTACGACCCGTAGCAATAGCATTAGCCAGTTGTTGAGCAATTAATGTTTTACCAACTCCACCATCTCCATATAAAGCAGTAACACTTTTTGCAGGAATCCAATCTTTTACTAACCACTCACGTTCTGGCACTGTGCCAAGATCAAATTCACTTGCTTTTATGGGATAACTTTTTTCATCATTCAAAAGTTGTAAAGCATTTTGTGGTTGGTTAGGTACATTAAATTTTTCTCTAGCTGATTGTATTAATTTTAATAAATCAGGGTCATTTGCACCATTTTCACACTTTTCAGCTAACATGTTTTGAATTTTATCGTCTGTAAATCCTCTACCAACCATGCTTGCAACAGCATCCCTCATGTTAGTATGCCACGCACCATTACGTACATTCTCAAGCGTTTCATCAAGATTTAGACGTTCTGGTAATAGATTTAATCCCGTCTTTAAGGGTTTTGACTTATGTGGTTGTTCTAATCTGTTAATAATTTCGTTTGGTGTTATATAACGCAATCGTTCTGGAAAATGATACATTTCGGTTTGTTCATGTATCCGACCATCTTTTACCGCCCACGCTACACTGCCTGCTACTCGCATTAAACGACTGATATTTGTAATAGATGTATCACCAAACAATGTATGTGCTAATAACAAATTACATTGTTTAAAAATATCTCTATCTGTAATAGCTTCTTCAGAAAACCAATAACATTGACCTCTAGGATGCGGAAACGTACCCGTAATAGTTGCTAATGATGGCATTAAATCTATAGAAGTATAAACACCTTTTGCATTATCTAATGCGTTTTTATCATCTAAATCTAAAAACAAATGGTGACATTCTAATACGTCTGAATCTTTTGATCGTTTATTTCTATCCGTATCGGGTTTGCGTAATGCTACTCCAAAATAAACATTAACACCTTCTTGAGTATTTGCTTGTGTTGCATAATCAGTTGCTTCTTCTAACTCATTTAAACCAAATAAACGAGAATTAACTGGTGAACCTTTTAAATTTGTTGCAGATATTTCAACTAAACCTTCTGAATTAACATTTCCATAAAGTGTATGTAAAAACTCATATATAACAGTATCTTGCGGTATCATTTTAAACTCCCATGTTAAGTATTAAGGGTAAGTAAGAGAGAGCCACTTTTATTTTTTTCTACTCACCCTTAATACAGACTCAATATGACAGAAAGGAGAAACAACATATTGAGCCTACCTACATTTAAAAGTATGTACCTTTATTTGTAGGATTTTGTGCATCTGGATTAGGTAGAGGCTTTACCTGCTCCGTCTGCTGACCTTCCTCAGAAGAATTAGTTGTAATGGGAGGAGCAACTGCATCTTCGTTTGGTTGGTCAATTTCTATTTTTAATAATTCTGGGTCTGGTGCTTGATGGTCGATTACTTCAAAATCTGGTACATAAATTGTTCCATGATTAGTTGATATAGACTCACTACCTTTTAACTCAACTATCGGATTTTCCTTAGTTTTTTGACCTCTTTCACCATTCTCCCAAGTGCCATACATTTGATTAATAACCTTTAATACACTCTTGGCAGTAGACGAAAACTCAAACGTGCCACCTAAAACATTTGGTGAATGGAGTAAAACTACAAACCCACGTTTAAAATTAACACCCATATCGTTTTGTGGTTTATCTATGGAAAAATCAAAAACTTTTTTAGGTGGTGCAGAAGTATAATCAAACTGACCCGTTTTAATACGTAAAAAATCTAACATGCCTACGCATTTTTTTACGGGTACATCTACTCCACCTTCCCGAACTTTCATTGTTCCGTCTTTGGCGTTCCATTTAATATAAGGGTTATATTTACCCTCACCATTTGTTATTCCTAAATTAAGACTCATATTTATTTCCTTTATTTAATTAATATCCATTAATCTCAAAACCAACTTTACGAGCCTCTGGGTCTTTCCACGCCCAACTCGCATAGTTTGGTATTGTATATTTCACGACTTCTTTTATATCTTTGGAAAGATTCAGAAGGCGTTCAACTCGTTGTAATGTGCAACGAATCTCGTTTATCCATTTATCAATCTGATCTTGCTCTAATTCATAAATGGCAAATTTCTTTGGTGTGGCATAAGCAAAACGAACTCTTGCACCCGTAGCTTGTGCATATAAAGCACCTTGCCTAGCATGTGAATCTGGTATGCTTGAAGGCAATCGTGTTGTCGTTTTAATGTCTATAACCATGTTATGTGTGTGATATTTCAAATCCAAATACCCAATCATTCTAGGGTAATGCAACAGTTGTAAATTTACTTCATGTTGTTCTCTAGGATTATTAGCACGTAAAGGGTCTCCATATTCTGCTAATGGTTCAGCTAACTGCAAAAACATTGGTTCTATATTGTCACGTTCTTTTTGTTTATTGTCATCGGGTTTTAACGCCATATCTCCAATGTAATTATCAATGCCTGCTTGAATACATTCGTCATCTGATTTGTTGTGATATAATTTTTGGTATAAAGCATGTTCAACTGCATTACCTCTAGCAGTAGCAGAATTACCCGTAAACTTTGGCAACTTATTCATAATCCTACCTACCATCCAGTGATTAACACAGTCGGTCATATCGTTTATTTGACTAGGTGATAAATGTGTAACTTTAAAATGTTCAAATGGTGTCATCGTGTTTTAATCCTTTAGTTTCTGCTAAACACGCTGAATATCCTGCTATATCTATGTGAGTATCTAAATTGCTTGGGTCAAATTTTAAACGAGACACTTTTAACAATAGCATTATAGTTGCACCATCTGCAGGCGAAAATTGTGTATCAAAATGTGCATTTAAAAGTTTGGTAAAATAACTAAAATTACGAGATGGTGAGCCATAATTTTTGTTCATAATTTTTTGTTCTGTTTGGTGACAAACAAATTCTCTTGTTGTGTTAAATCTTTTAGTGTTGTACTCCATATTACATTTCTCCTTCATATTGAACTGACGCATTTTCTTTAACGTAATCTAATAAAAACAACGCATCGGCTTCGTGGTCGTTTTTAACCACCCACCCACGTTGTTTTGCTTTATCGTTAAGTTTGCCTTTTTTAACTCCTGCATGTCTTTTAATGGTCATTCCATGCACTTCTAAAAAAGCGAGTTTGTGAATATGTGCTAATAGTCTTGCTTGATTAGCAAAATGAAATAAATAATCAGAACTTTTGCCACGAAAAAATGGTTGTTCTACAACAACACATAAAGGTTTTATTTCTTCAATTTTTTCTTGTAGCCATTTATTATATTTAATCCAACTTTCTATTCTATTATCTGATTTAAAATCTATAGAACCATATTCACCTAAATTTGTGCCATACGCCCAACCCGTATAAGTACCCTGATCTAATGCTAATATTGTATAATTTTTTGCTGAACGTATTTGAATAACTTCACCCATTTGGTGTATCCAAAAAATTACAACCCACAACAAAATGATTGCTTTTTACTTCAATCCAAAATTTTCTATCACATTTATAATGAGAACATCTGTATCTTTTTTCTGTATATTTTGGCTCTAAAACAAATACTAAATCACAATGTTTACAGTATTTTTCATTGTACTCTTTTAACTGATTTTGCATAAAACACCTTTTCTGTTTGCATTTGTATTTAATTTATGCAAATATAATGACATATACAAACTGTTTAATATTTGTTTAAATTTTGTTTAAAAAAGAAATGGAGAGAAAATATAATGCAAAAAGAAATAATGAGTAATTACTCAACATATACTAGAAGAAAATTTTATTACCTAATCGAAAATGACAATGGTAATGCAATACCAGATATATTTGATATGGTATTTGACCAATTAACAGAAACACAATTAGATAATATTAACAGACTTTTAAAAGATTATAGTATACCAGAAGGAGAACTATAATGGATAAACAAAAATTAATAAATTTAGTAAATGATTTATATTGGGATTATGACAGAATGTCTAGTAGTGGACAAGAAACACTAGATAAAATATCAAATATGTTAGGCATTAAAGAAGCATCAGATGATAAAATAAATGCAATTATATCGATACTTAAAAAACATCCAGAAAAAAGCAGAGATTGGGCAGAAGAACAATTACAACGAGCAGTAGACAATACAGACTTACAAGAACCTTTTAGTGCAAAACAATATGCAGAAATACTGAAATTAGAGTTTGGAGTGTAAACAATGCAAAAATTATTTATTTTAGAAAGATTAAAAATTATTAAAGAAAATATTACTACTTCTGTTGGTCAAAAAATAGATGATAAACAGATTATATCATTAATAAATAGAGGTTTTAATAATAAACAAATTGAATTTTTTTCCCATGAATTATTTATGTATTGGGATAGTTCAAGATATTGGAATAATAGGTATTTAAATGGAAAATAAAGAAGATAAAATTTTAACAGAACACATGCGAGATTACCTTAATCATAGAGGTATAACGCCAAACAAGTTTGCAGGTGAACTTATGTTGCCAAATGGTAAACCTATGAACATGGCGACAATCTATCGTCAATTAAATGGTGAATCTGTTAATTTAAAAGAGCAAACTCGTTTTGCTATTAAAAACCATAAAGGATTGCAGGAATTTATTGCCACAAAACAATCAGTACAAACAATAAAAGATTGTGCAGTATTAGGTAGTGTAAAAGATGGAATTGTTTTACCAAATAATCCTAACGACCCACAGACATTATCTTTTGAATCTATAAAAATAACTGATGATAAAAGTCATTTTACCTTAAACCATCATCCGCAAAGTCGTGATGTTGCTATGACTCTTATAAGACCGATATTTAAAAGAACACCTTCTTCACCACACGAATGTGAACGCAGTCTGGTTTACGTTGTTTTAAAACCCGATTGGTCAACCCACCACCCTACTCTATTAGAAGTAGATAAATCTGTACCAACTTTAGAAGATGATTCTCGTATTATTTTTAATTCACATTTAAAGAACCACACAAATTTTTATGGCACTTTTGATTTTTTAAGGTCTGCTGATGAACCCGTTCACGATATTGCTTTTATGGAAACAGAAGAATATTTTGATTTAGACATAACAATAACATTAATGCCGAGCCAAGAAACAATCTTATTTCCTTTACGTGCTATTCAGTCTATTCATCGTGTAGATATGCTACTAGAACCTGCAGTAGCAACTTCACGCATGATGTTAGCTGAAGTATTACGACAAGGTAAGTCGGCATTATGGAGTTCTGATGTTTTTAAACAATATGAAGCATTTACGGGTTTACGTTATCAAGGTTTATTAGATTTAGCATCTGCACAAATACAAGCGGATAAAATAGTGGGTCGTGAACGTTTTACGTCTGTATTAAATAGTTTGTATAAAAAAACATTTTATAGGGAAAATCATTTTAAACACGAAATTTATGCGTTGAATAATTGTGACCCTACTATTATGGAAAGTGCTTTAAAAGATAGAGTCTGGGAGTTACAGAACCTTATCCAGAAATCAAAAGATACGGGTACGCCTACAAAGTTATATGAAGAAAGCTATCTGGAATTAAAAAGGCGTTTAGAGGATTGGTCAACACTTGTTAGTGATTGGAAAGTTGCTTTTAACAATCATTGCAAGATGCAGATAGAATTGGGAGCAGATTGGAAAGGAAATATCGTTAAAATGAAATCGCAGAAGAAGGAAAAATAGATGGATAAAATTACTACAAGTCAAAAACAAATTTGGAAAAAAGAATTCGGATGGGATGATGAATTTGTCGCCATTACGAAACAAATGAAACAATTTCAAAATGCAGTTGAAGAAATTTGTTTATCAGAAAACAGAACATGTTCTGATAAAGAAATAGCCGACAAGCTGAAAATATCTCAGCAATCGGCACATTGGTTAAAGAAGAAGTGCGTTAGTGCAGATTTAATTGATTTTACCTTTGGTAAGAAAAATTCACTACGCCCTTGTAATTTTTATCACAAAAACGGAAAGGATGGTGATTAACGTGAAAACAGTAATCGCAACAGTTTGTGGTGTATTCCTCATGGGTTGTAGTTCATACAGTCCAGTTGCCGACCTAAGAGTATCTAAAGATGCTTCTCTATTCCAAAGAGACGTAATGGAATGTGAAAATCTGGTTTTAGATGTAGGTGGTTGGTATAGTTGGTATCCACTGCAACCAAAAAGTGATTATGCCAATATGGTAGATGATTGTTTGACTAGGAGAGGTCACTCAATAATATCTGCTAATAAGTATTAGTAAAAGAGGTCAACAACAATGGGAGATTGTTATAATGGATTAGTAAATGGAATTAGAAGTATTAGATGTTACAAGTCTTGCGAAAAGGTGGAATGTAACATCAAAGCACATATACGATTTAGTATCACAAGATGCTATTCCGTATTTTAAAGTTGGTCGTTTAGTTCGGTTTAATACCGATACTATTATAAAATTTGAGAAAGGAGAATTTATAAAATGCGACAACGTAATGATGACACAGTACAATGTGGAGAATGGATTGCCACCAGAAAGGTCAAAGGTGTCTACTACGCAAGAAGAATTGGAAGGGTTAAATCCAAATCTTATTCGTTATCTACGACAAACACCGCAGTAGCTAAAAAAGAATTAATAAGAATAGCTACTGCTGAAGCAACATTTAATGTTAGTTCAGTAACCTGCGGTGTAGTTTTAGATGATTGGTATGCTAGTAAGGTTCTTAAAGGTGGTGAAACTGTGCGACATAAATCAGTAATAAAACAATTAAAGGAATATTTTAATGATATTCCTGCTACTGATTTTTATGGTGCTGAAGGTTATAATCATCTGGAAAGATATAAAAAACTTCGGTTAAGTAATGGTAATAATGGAAAGGGTATTTCTTTAACAACTTTAAATAAAGAAGTACGCACATTATCAGCTTCATTAAATTACGCAAAATTAGGAGTTGACCCAGTACTTAAAACACCAAAAAAACAAAAACTTAATGGTGAAATAATTACCTTTGTAAGTTACTGTGAAGATAATATAAGAACATTTGTTTTAGAAGATGATTTGTGTTTGCAACTCATTGAAAGATGTTCAGATTTAACGTATCACACAAAACCAAACTTACAGTTACAAAATACGATGCGGTTAGCTATTCTTATTGCTTTAACAACATCGGCACGTAAATCTTCTATTTTAGATTTAACGTGGGATAGGGTAAATGATTTCTCTATTGATTTCCGTAATGTAGAATTAAAGGGTAAACGTAAAAAACGACCCCATAATGCTATATCAGCAGATTTAAGACCATATTTAGATAAGGCTCGTGCAGATGCCAAAACTAATTATGTAATTGAATTTGAAGGTAAGAATATGGAAACGGGTCAGTTTGATTCTTTTTGGAGAATATTACGAGACGCTTTAATTTATGATGATGGTTCACCCGTCTATGATACAACAAAACCTTTATCAGAAAGATTTTGTTTTCACTCATTAAGACATACTTGCTTAACAAAACTGCGTAGGAGTTCTATGCACATATCTAAAGTTTCTGATTTTGCAGGTCATTCATCAACCCAAATAACAGAACGTGTATATTTACATGCTGACCCTGCACATCAAAAAGAAGAAGCAAATATAGCAAGTACGTTCTTACGAAAGAAACTTCGTTACGATCATAACTATCGCAATGATAGAAATAGTAACGCAGTGTAATGAGGTGTATTACAGTTAAAAAGGGTGTAAATTTAGAAAATTGCCTTTTTAAAAAAACTGTTTATATTCAATAACTTACACCCCAAATTTTTGGCATCCCCTATACTACTCGAGGGATGCCATCTATTTGATTTTAAACAGTTTTTTATCTTTTCAATTTTCTATTTTACTGTCTATAGAAAATTGAATTTCTTTACCCATACCATTACACGTAATTCTAGGGTATTGCCTACCTCTTAAATAACATAAACATTGGTCTTTATTATCTTCGCAGGGATGTTTGCCACACTGACAATTCCCACCACATTTACAGTCTTTATTCATCTTTCCTCACATATCGCTTGCCATTTTTCATTATGATTTAACAGTTGTGTTATTGTGCTATCCGACAAAACATCTTCGGAAGAAATGTATATTGGCTTAGTTATATAACAGTAATTATTTATATTTTTTGACCCATTCATCACGCATGCGCTTACGCTTATTATACAAACTACGCTGAATATTATTTCTTTCAATTTGTTGTGCCAAACCCACATCATCTAGTATTTCCTCTTGGATTTCACTTTTGCTTGCTTTACGTTGTAACCTTGCTAACCACCAACGATCAGCAAGGTCTATTAATGGGTTAAATATGTTTAACCACTTTAACCAACTCATTAGTCGTCACTTGGTGCTTCTTTAAGTACCATTGCAATCAATCCGCAAACAGCACTTAAAATGAGAACCAGTTGATTATAAAAATCAACATTCATTCCGCAAGCTAATGCCAAAACACTAAATCCCGCCCATGAACTTGGTTCTTTAAAACGTCTAACTAACATTCCTAACATATTTAATAACTCCATATTGCAAATCTGGGTTTTAAATCCAGATGTATAAATCGAGGTTTACCTTCTTTTTGACAAACCCCAATTCCTTTAAACTTATGTTTTATTGCAAGTTGCACTAAATCATAAGCATCCTTGCCTGCATTGCATTTAACATCGCAAGCAATACCTTTAGTATGTGAACCACCACCACCCACTTTATTTGCTTCTATTGGATGGGTTATATCTCGGTATCCCGATGTTATAATCATGGGTCGCCCATACTCAATGCGTAGTTCGGTAAGTTTATCCATAAAGGCTACTTCCATTGCACATTTATCCGTTGCAAAACACGCAAATTCATCTTCTGTAAAATACAGATATTTATTCCAATCCATTTAAAATCCTTCCGAGACAGTTTTTCCAACTTTCCTCAATAGTCATTTTAAAAAAATCTTCTGGTTGTAATCGTAATGTTCGTGCTTTTTGAATAATTTCTGGTGTATAAAATAATATTTTTTCTACGGGTAAACAGACTAAAGCAAAAATATCGGCATTATTTTTACTTAAATGTTTATTGTTTTTTTGTAAAAGAAACGAATATGTATTTCTAATTTTTTCTGTTTTATCTCTGGTTTTTACTTGTATTCTAAATAAACGATTACCTTGTATCGCAACTATATCAAAATCTTCACCACCTACTATTCTAGGCGAGACTCCTAATAATTCTAAGTGGTATGCTGTTAGAAATTCGCCTGCACGACCTACAATATGATTTTGTATTGCTCTATCCTTTAACAAATAATGCGATTATTGAACCTAATAAACAAAAAGTTGACCCCATAATTAAATGCTCTAAACGCCTAACTCGATAGGTTAAAGCATTTAATTCTTTTTCAACAACTTTAGATCGCAAAGAACATTCTTTTAAATGTATATTTAATTCTGTTGCAACTGACGATAAACTTGGTTTACTCATAAAGTTTTTCCTTCCTTTAATGTATATAATTCCGAAAAAACTCCAGAACCAATAATACAAGCATTACCACTTGGTAATAATCGTAAAACAGTCCATGTGCCGTCTACGTGCATATATAATCTATTTAATGATGTATTGTTGTTGTTAATACCTTGCCAAATAAGATATTGACCCATTTGGTTTAGTGTCTGTTCTATATTTTTTAATGTGTTACATTCTTGGGATAAACTGTGCTAATAAGTAAAAAAAATTAAAAGAAATAATAATACGCTAAAAAGCAAATTCATTATTCTTTTAATTTTCCAAAATCAAATAAAATACCGACTTGAATTATTTCACCTTTATCATTTTTTTCACTACGAACATGTAAATCTTGTAATTCTTTTATTGATTTTACTTTTTTAACAGCTTCTTCCATAACCGATGCTCTTTTACGAATATTATCTCGCCACGCTTGCACATTAGCAGGCACTTCTTCACCCGTATCAGCTTTTCTTACGTACCAATGGTCAGTTTGTGCTAATAAGGATTTTTGCTGATTTTTTATATCTCTAATAGTTGTAGAAATTAATCCTAATTGAAAATGCTGTTTTTGTGTACGAAGATCTATAACTGGTTTATTATCTTCATCAACGCTCGGCACATCTTGTAATTTTTTTTCTGTGCCATTCCATTTTCCGTTTTTATCCCAAGAATTATTATAAAATTTATCACTTTTAGATGGTTCATAAATTATTTCTTTTAATTGTAAATCTTTTACAATATCTGAAATCTTAATCCAATTATTAGGATACTGATAATCTTTATAAGTAAATCCTTTACCTACTTGTATTTTTTCTTTATTTGGTAATATATAAGTTGTCATATTTTATTCCTTTTGTTAATCACCGAGATGTCGAATATTGAAATGGGTTATGTGCCATTGCTAAGTATAGATAAGTAGCATTATTGTTAAAAGTGGAATTTGATGTGCGTAACTTGAAGCCGAAAGCGGTTAGGTCAATAGCTCTTGATGCTTGATTTTCTTCACCATTATTAGTATCTGGATATAAGACTGCATTACCAGAACCAGAATCATTATTTTGACCTATTCTTTTATCGTCATATATACCCCAATTATCAACTGATGCTACTTCTCGCAGTAGAATCCATGCGGGTCTAAATCCGCAATACACCGCACTTCCGTTATTGTCTGAGTTCCCCTTATAGGTCGACACTTTACAATAGCCTTCTACATTAGCAAAATTATACATAATATAATTTCTACCACTTGTGTTACTATAAGAACTTGCAGAATTAAAATTCCATATACTACTATTAGCTCCAGTTAATCCACTATCTCCTACTGCAGAAGTAGTATTTAAGAAAAAATAATCTAAACTTCCATCAATTACTTTTGTATATACAATCCAGTCAATAGTAGCATCTCTGTCTTTTATTATAGTTAATTTTGGTTCTACAGATAAACCATGTCCAACTGTCATACTTGATCCTGTTCCTGCATATCTTACAATACTAAAACCACCACTTGGATCAATTTGTGTATAGCTAGTTTGTGTTCCTGTATTATTTGTTGTTTCAGTTCCACCATTTGCTCTCCAATTCCAAGCTACATATGTTTGTGAACTAACATTATTAATACCTCCACTTGCATCTACAGTAAATCCATCACTATCAAATGAAGGTAAACCTTCTGTAGTTTCAGGAACATCTCTATTAGATTGTATTCTTTTATTTACACCTCTAGTAGAATCATATAAATTATGATTTTCTGATGCATTACGTCTTTTTATCCATACCCAATCAGGTTGAAAACCTACTCCAGTTATACTTGTAGAAGAACCACCATCTCCTGTATATAATATAGCATTAAACAATTTCTGTGGATAATTGTCATCAGTCTGTGCAGGATCAATTTCTGCTACTAATGGTAAATTACCAGCACATAATGCTTTGAACCCAGAAGGTACAGAATATTTAAAATTGCCATAACCTGTGTCATCACTATTTCCACCTGCTGTAGTTGAACCTGCAAAAGTACCTTCAGCTCCAAAATTATAAACTATAATATTATCTCCACTACCTCCTCCACAACCACACCAAGGAAAAAATTCTGTATTATTAAGACCAGATATATCTATTGTACCTTGTCCAGAACCATTTTTATAAAATTGTATAGTGTCATTTACTCTATCTACTGCTATGCCTATAATATCTCCAGTTGCCCAAGAAGAACCATAACTTGATGCTGTATTATTATCTACTCTTTTTTTTCCATCAAATGAATCATAACTTACACCAGTTGCTCTACCACCTCTATCTGAAGTAAAATCAACAGTAGCATAATTAATACCTACTAACCATTGTTCACCACTAGCTATTGTAGGATAAATTTCCCAATACCATTTATCACCATCTGGCACTTCCCAATTAGACATAACTCCTCTATTATTAGTAGTAGTATTAGCTCTTAAATTGCCTTCAGAAAAAGTCATGTCTGGTGTTTTCCATAAAATACCAAGTGTAGCAAAATTACCACCATTAGAACTAGAGTTGAAGGCAGGAGTATCTCCAGTTTGATCGTGTGTTGCTAAATTAACTGCTGTCCAATCATTTGAACCTGCACTATCTTCTCCTAAATCAGAAGCATTTCCATAAGTTAATCTAAATCCATTTGTACCATACGTTAAACCACTAGCATCTTTTGGAATCCACACACCATTTTTAGTTTCACCAAAAGAATCAGCATCTAAAGCAGTACCATCAATCATAATTGTTTCTGCAAAATATCCATCAAGATGCTCTGTATTAGTAGGGCTTCCACCATAAGAACTTGTACCTATACATTGTATAGTATTATTATTTACAGCAGTATTTCCAGATACACTAGCTGTAGCTATTTGTTCACCATTTACATATAATGTTGTAGCGTTTGAGCCTTGTTTCCATACTATATGATACCATGCACTTGGGTCACGAAATGTATCAGAAGGTGTTACAAAATTAGCATTTGCAGAACCTACTACAAGTTTATTTGCATTATAAAATAATCTATAAAATCCATCTTGATTGCCAGAACTTCCTGCACTATAAATTATTCTAGTTCCAGTACCCATTTGTGCTAATTTAATCCACGTAGAAAATGTCCAAGTTGATCTGTTTCCTGCACTACTAGGTGTTCTATGTAAATAACCATTATTAGTGTCACATCTAACACTATTAGAAATAGCATATGTATATATACCTGAACCACCACCACCAGTTGACGGAATACTTCCTGCTAAACCGAATTGAGAACTCATATTATTTATCCTATGTTAAGTGAACGACCAATTTCATACATGTTTGTTCCATTGCTAATAAACACAAATATGTCTATCGCACTAGCTGTTGTAGTTAATGTAGGTGCTGTTGCAGAACTCCATTTAAAAACTGCGTTCCAAGTTGGAATACGACTACCCGTACCATCTTGAATTACTCGTAAAATATACACTGCACCATCTACTTGATTAGTAGGTGCGCCAAATGCTCTATTACCACCTAATGTCACTGAAGTTACTTGGTTTATACTAGCATCCCACGCCACAGTAGATGCGTCTGTTAAAGTAGTAGCATTAAAGTTTTGTGTTTTTGTATATTCATTAGCACTATCACTCATAATATTAGTATTAGTTGTAGAACCAATCGTAAATAAATTTGTTAATGTTGAACCATTTGATGCTACAACTTTAAAGTAACCATCCCCCGTATCATAATATAACATTCCTGCTACTAATGATGATGGGTCACCACTACCAGAATTGTTAGATTGAATTGCTGATAAAGCATTATTTATGTCTGCTCTTACTGTTGCTCCATCTGCATTTGCTATATTGTAATCATGTTGAGCCATTTTATACTATCTCCGATGCTGAAACACTTAATGTTGATATTTGAATATTAAAACTTTCATCCGAACTGGATAAAACTAATTTAAATTGAAAACCTCTAGCATATTCTTCTGTTGCCAAAAATTGTTTCCAATCTGACCACGTTGGTGAACCACTTGGGTTGTCATCTGTAGTTCTGTAATATGGAACAGCATTGGCACTAGCACCTAAAGTTCCATCAAAAGAATCCCAAGTATTTATATTTGCACCTCTGCTATCTATTTGATCTAACTGATTAACTACGTTTGCACCTACGTTAGCAGTTAAACGCACTCTTTTTTTGCTTGTTTTATCTATAGCCGAAGCAAAAATGTATGTACCAGTATCATCAATGCCACCAATAAAATCAAAATCTGTAATAGCATCAAAATCGCTAACAGCATCTAATAAACCACTTCCATCTAATTGTAATTTATTATCCGAAGTTACCATGACATCTGTTTTTGTACCTGCAAAACTTGGTGACTCGGTTACAGTTGCAACATTACCATATTCTAATGCTGTACTTGCAGTACTTACAACACTAGTTGCATTAGTTGAAGCAACACCAGAACTGTCTACGGCTTTAACTAAATATGTTCCACTTAATAATGGTAGTGCTGTTTGTGTACTAAAACCTGCAATAGCATTACCCATATCAATAGCAGTCGCCCATGTTGCACCACTGGTTAAATTGGAATGACGGAAACGTATTTTTCCCCCAATTTTTACATCCAAATCCGTAACCGCATCCCAATTTAATATCGCTATGCCACCTAAACTTTCTAAACTTAAATTTGTAATATCAGCAGGTGGTGTACTTAATCCAAATATTTCTTGTTGATGTGTAACATAAGCAGAACGAACTCCTAAAGTTGATATACCTCTTACTCTAAAATCATAAGTACCATTTGCTATATCAAATATTTCTGCTGTTGTTGCATCTGTTCTTGGTAAAACTGTATAAACACTATCACTTGTTAATTTATACTCAGCTTGATATTGTTCTGTAAAATTATCAACACTAGCAGTCCAACTCATTACCGCTTTAGCTTTAACACCAGAAGAATCTCTAGTGGTATATAAACTTTCCGTTACAGTTGGTGCAGAAGGTGGAGTTAAACTTAAAGCATTTGGTAAATTTGTATTATCTTTAACAAAAGCTGTTTCTTCAGCACTCCAATCATAAACACTAGAACTTATTTCTCGTATTTCCATTGAAACTAAACACCTATCAGAAATACTTAAATTCCAACTGGCAACTTGAAAAGTTTTATCAGTCCACCCTAAACGACTGTTTGTAACTTGTATTGTATCCCCTACTGCACACTGAAAACCTTTTAAATTAGTAACTATATTTGCCGATATTTGTTGCCGACCTCTATATAAAGCAATTTTAGCTAATCTTTGTGCTGTTGCACTAGAATTTGTAAATGCTAATGGCATATCAACAAATATTTTTTCATTATTATCTTCAGTAATAAATACGTCACTGGAAACACTAGGATAATCTGTGGGTTGCCAATTTGTATCCTCACCAATAAACACACCTGCAACAGTATTATATTGGTCTCTACGTGAAGTTCGTGTAGTTACCGCTAATGGTTCAACTATATCTGATTCATCAAAACTTACAGAAGGAGTTGCATAAGTCGCTACTTTTAAAGCAAATGTACCACCCATATAAGTTAAAGTTCCACCACATGATGATATAATTTCTTCAATAGCACTTTGTGGTGTTTGTGTTGCTTGTATTACACCATTAGCTGTATATCTTTTTTCTGTACCGCCTGCTGATAAAGTTACATTTTCGTCACAAGTATTGGCACATGAAGTAAATATAGTATCATTTAATTCTGCACTTCCGCATCCTAAACCTAAATCTGAATTTGATAAATAATCTCGTAATATTAATGCAGAATTAGTTGAGTATGTCGTATTTGTTGTTCTTGGGTCATAAACTTTTTTACCTTGCACAACAAAAGATATATTAGGAATACCATTAGGAAATAAATCATTACTAAATTTTAATCTAACATAAGCATAAGCAATACCACGTAATCTGTGATTAGAAGTCCATTTACCTTCACTTTCCGCAACCAAATCGCTATCTGCACTTTGATCTGTTGCACCTAAATGTTTATTTACTCTAACAAAACCCGCATACGTTCCCGTTGCATTACCCGATCCATCTAAAGGAACTACTTCGTTATCAAAATAGACATCGCCAATCTGATTTACTTCGTGTCCTGCTAACGCATAAATTACGTGCATATATTGGTTATTATCGGTACTTTCCATAAATACCACTGCACCACCTAATCGTACTTCCCCATAAAGTAACTGCCTATCCATAATAGGTTGTTTAATATTTAACACTCGACCCGAACTACTTTGTGTAAAACTTGGCAATTCGGGTTTTTTAGGTTTTGGTGCAAGTGCTTTACTTGCCATACTTAAAACTGCATTAACCGCAAATGTTTTAACAGCAAATGACGCTATTGCGGATGCTGTAATAGTACCTGCAAAATAAGCACCTGCGGTACTTGCTACAGTAGAAACGATAATAGGTACAAATCCTGGCATTAGATCGCCTTCCAAGCATAAATAGCATCATTCATATTAATAAATTTTAATCCTACAGATGTAACCGCACAAAAATCCTTACCAACGCAAATACCTACTGCATATTCATTTTTATAATTGTTAGTTGCATACATAACAACATCCCCTTTTTGTGCTAATTTTGGATTTATTTTTTGTAAATAACGATCAATTAATTTGTCATAATGACCACCAGTTTCTTCAACTAAGGCTCGCATTGCTCCAAATTCAGTCGTATAACGATTAACAGCTTCGGGTACTAAAACTTTATTGTATAAACTTAAATAACAATTATTAACAAAAGAAATACAGTCGTGTTTACCCCATTCAAACTCATGTTTTCTTGCTTGTTCTATATACTGTTCAAATTTTGTAAAATTCACGTACTTTTACGACCCCAAGCAATCGGCATATCTTGTAAATCAACAACAAAATCTAAACCTAAATCATCTGGATAAATTGCTTTTTGTTCTTCAGAAGTATATCGTTTATTAGATGGTTTTTCTAAATCTATTAAACGACTTTCCACACTTAAATTTATACTGACTGTTTCTGTTCCTTCATCAATACTCATTACATCCATTAAACCCGAAAATATAGGATAAGGGTCTGCAACAACTGCACCGTTTGATAAACAACCCATATAAATAGTACATGATCTATTTTGATAATCTTCATTTAAAGCAACACTTAATGTACTACTTGGAATTCCACTCAAAACAACACTTGCTCCATTAGCTGTTACATTTGCAGTTTCTTTAACTGGTGATACAGTCATCAACGTACCCGAACCCGTATAAGTATTGCCATCAATAGTAATATCACCAAATCCAGTCCATAAATATACTGCACCATTACTAAATTGCATATTTACTGCTAAAAAAGGTTCTAAAACACTTGAAGTTAATTGTGTATTAAAAGCACCAGTAACAGAACGACTCATAATGCTTCCTCACAAGCAAAAGTTAATCCATACAAACTAATTGTATCTATTGACCAATCTGTTTGGTTACTTGTTAATCGCCATGTTCCTTTTGCACTTGCCACTGTTACAGTAGCATCATCCGCAGGTGACGTTCTTAAATCTGGAAATATTTCTACTGTAACTTCACCCGAACTATTAGAATTAGCATCATCTAAAACTTTATATAAACGAGTAGAAGTACCAGTACCTAATGAAATATAATCACCTGCTTTTAAATATCCCGTTGCAGAAGCAGGAACACCATCAATAATTAAACTTGAACCCGTTTGACTTGCACCTTTAACAACTGGTGTACCTGCGGAACTACTTGCTGAACCTCTTGCTGTTGCACCATTAGGGTCACCCATTAAAAAAGTTCCGTATTTACCTTTTAATTTTATTAAAAAACTAATCCAATATTCCGCATTTGCTCTATTCATAGTAGGTAAAGTCACTTCTGCTTCCCACTTTTGACCAGAATATTTTGTAACTTGTTGTGCGTAGGTAAATGCACTTTCAGATATACCTACAGTATTAACAGAACGAAAATTTACATTTTTAATACCTGCAACACTGGGTAAACTTAAAGGATAACTAATAGCCATTGAATATCTCGTATCTATCTAAATTGGTTAATGCGTCTTTTTGCACACATAATTGATTAATTTTTCTATGTTTAATATCTGGTGTTATGTCTAAAATTATTTGTGTCATTTCAAAAACTTTTGCCGAACATTCATCATAAGTTAATGGTTCAGAATGTACGTATTTTTCATATTCATTTACGTGAGAGCAATTTGTTAAACAAAATGTAATAATCGCATAATATAATAACATTAGTTTAGGTTTCCTCTTGCTTGTGCATCTCTTACAGCTTCGGTTGTCATTGAACTAATCTGTGGCATTAAATTTGCTATTTCGGCACGTACTGTTTGTGAAACACCAGTTGAAACATTAATGACATTTTGAATTGTAATACCACCCATCTTATTATTTGGTATTATTTCACCACTACCACTAGGCACAAATAACTCTGCACCTTTTTCACCTACAATATAAGGTTTACCGCCTTGAACTGAGCCACCATTAGCCATAAATGGTAACCCTGCACTTCCTGCTCCTACACTATAATTTCCTGCCATACTTGCATTAGCGGATGATGTAAAAAGATTTCCAAATATAGCATCAGATAAAAAATCAAAACCTTTTTGTGCGATATTACCAGTAAATTTACGCATCATAATACGTTGCATATCTTGTAAGATAGACACTGCCATTTCTCTAAATGCTTCTGAAGCAGTTTTAGTACGCCACGTAATATCTATTATAGCATCTTCAACACTACGCATTGCTTTTACTGTTTGATTTTCTAAAACATTATTTAAAAACATAAATTCTGTTTTAAATCTTTGCATGGGTGTCATTGCTGTTTGCCACCCTTTAACCATTACATCAGTTTGTTTATTATAATCAGCAAATTTTTGTGTTCCGACAACTGTTGTTTCACCTAAATCGTTAGTACTCTTTTTTGCTTCATCTTGTTTTTTTCTTAATTCTATAATTGCTTTATTAACTTTAATTATTTGGTCTTGATATATTTTAAGAATTTTTTTATCGGCATCAATAGAAACAGCAAAACTAATATTAGCTTTTTCAGCTTTTTGTATTTTTTCATTATATTTGACAATATTATCAATTAAAAATTTTTGTTCTGCTACTAATTTGTCCATTTCAGATGCAGGTGTCATTATTCTTATTAAAGCATCTGCAATATCTATTAAAATTGGTGACAACTCTAACATTGCATTCTTAAATTTAATGCTGAACATTGTAGTCATTATTTCAAATTGGTTGTTAGTTTGTTCTGCGTTTCTTAATAAATCTTCTTCTATTATTAACCCTAAAAATTCTGCTTCATCTCTAAATTTTTGTAATCCAACAGAACCATTTCTGAGCATATTAACTAATCCCGCTCCTTCAGAATCAAAAGATTTAAAAGAAATTCTTAATTGTTCTGTATTAGTTCCTGCTGTTTGCATAACGTCAGCAACATCATTTAACACTTCGTCTACAGTTCGCATCGAGCCATCTACATTTTTAACAGCTATTCCATAATCAATTAATGTCTGTTTTAATTCACCCGTACCCTGCTGTGCTTCACCTAATCTTCTGGAAAACCTTTGCATTGCCATATCAAGTGTTTTTGTTTCAACACCACTTAATTTTGCACCAAATCGTAACTCTTGTAAGGATTTTGTGGTTAAACCAATTTTATCGGCAGTTTTAGCAATAGCATCTGCTGTTTTAAACGCATTTTTAGCAAATTGCACCATAGCAACAGCACTGAATCCAACTGCTAACGCAGGCAACAATTTTGTTAAACCCATTACGGATTTTTGCATACGCCCTAAACCCGTATTAATAGAACGAAACGCTAGTTTAGTTTTATCTTTTGCG
>Ga0114932_10001820_pt1 | contig 23463 bp, 15 predicted proteins | sample 2SBtaG_2_FD_87286 | JGI IMG/M metagenome (GOLD analysis project Ga0114932, IMG submission 87286) | Deep subsurface microbial communities from Kolumbo volcano to uncover new lineages of life (NeLLi) - 2SBTROV12_ACTIVE470 metaG | ecosystem: Environmental > Aquatic > Marine > Volcanic ...
TCCTCGACCGGATGGCAGCGATGCTGGTTGGCCTGGCCAAGCGGCATCAGAAGCGCTGAGCCGGGAGCGGGAGCGGGAGCGGGAGCGGAAGAGCGGATCGCCATGCTCGCCGCGCACATCTAGAGCACCGAACAGCAATGCTTCTCGGTGCATGGTTGTTATTTGGTTGCGCTGCCGGGCTCGGATGGGGCCTCGGCGGCGACCCTTGTGCGACGTTGTCATTAGGTCCATCTTCCCGCCGCACAAGGTGGGACGCGTGGAGGCGGCAATGGTGGCCAAGCACTGTTATTTCTTTGGCAACGGCAACGCTGACGGCGACGGCTCAATGCGCGATTTACTGGGCGGCAAGGGGGCCGGGCTCGCCGAGATGACCCGCGCCGGACTGCCTGTTCCGCCCGGATTTACGCTGACTACGCGGACGTGCCTGGCGTTCTTCGACGCCGATAGCGCCTGCCCCACCGACGTCGATGCCCAGATGTGCGAGCACCTCGCCAAGCTCGAGCAGCTGCGCGGCCGTTCCCTCGGCGATCTCGACAAGCCGCTGCTGCTGTCCGTTCGTTCGGGCGCCGCGGTTTCCATGCCCGGCATGATGGACACGGTCCTGAACCTCGGACTGAACGACAAGACGGTGCTCGCGCTCGTTCGATCGACGAGCAACGCCTGGTACGCCTGGGACTGCTACCGCCGCTTCATCCAGATGTTCGGCAATGTCGTGCTCGGGATGCCGATCCGCCGTTTCGAAGAGCGCATCGCCGAAATCAAGCACGTGCGGGGCATCACGCGCGACACGGACATGACCACCAAGGACCTGCAGAAGCTCGTTGGCGACTACAAACAGCTCGTCCAGACCCACACCGGGCAAGCCTTTCCGCAAGACGCGCTCAAGCAGCTGCGCATGGCCCGCGACGCCGTTTACCGCAGCTGGTTCAACCGCGAGGCGATCGAATATCGCCGTCTCGAAGGCATCGCCGGCGATCTCGGCACCGCTGTCACCGTGCAGGCGATGGTGTTTGGCAACCTCGGCTGGAAATCCGGCTCGGGCGTAGGATTCACGCGTGATCCATCTACCGGAGAGAAGATCCTCTACGGCGAATACCTGCTCAACGCCCAGGGCGAAGATGTCGTCGCCGGCCTCCGCACGCCAAAGCCCCTCGCCGATCTCGTCACCGACATGCCCGCGGTCCACACGCAGCTCGCCGATATCGCGCAACGCCTTGAGGGCCACTACCGCGACGCCCAGGACTTCGAGTTCACGATCGAGCAAAGCACGCTCTACATGCTGCAAACACGCAAGGCCAAGCGCACCGGCAAGGCGGCGATCCGAATCGCGATGGACATGCGGCGCGAAGGCCTCGTCGACGATCGGGAAGCCGTGACCATGGTCGAGCCGCGGCACGTCGAACAGGTCATGCACAAGATCTTTGTGCCCGGCCAGGCTCGCAACGTCATCGCGCGCGGTTTACCCGCCAGTCCCGGCGCCGCGGCAGGTGCCGTTTGTTTCACGTCAGAAAACGCAGTCGCGCTCGCCGAACACGGCCCCGTGATCCTCGTACGCGTCGAAACCAGCCCCGAAGACATCGCCGGAATGGCCGCCGCGCAAGGGATCCTTACATCGCGGGGGGGGATGACCTCGCACGCCGCGGTCGTCGCTCGCCAGATGGGCACGTGTTGTGTTGCCGGTTGCAGCGATATCGAGGTGGATGAGCACGTCGGCGTGTTGATGGCCGCCGGCAGGGCCTACACATCGGGCGATTGGCTGTCCCTCGATGGCAGCTCGGGCGAAGTGATCACGGGGCGCCTCGACCTGAGCGACCCCGACGTCTCCGACCCCGAGTTCATCGCCTTCATGGACCTGGCCGATAGCTTCCGCAAGCTGGGGGTTCGGACCAACGCTGATCAGCCCGAAGACGTGCGAAAGGCCCGCGAATTCGGCGCGGAAGGTATCGGTCTATGCCGCACCGAGCACATGTTCTTCGACGCCGAGCGGTTGCCTATCGTGCAGAGCATGATCATGAGCGGCGACGCGGACATCCGCCGCACCTGCCTCGACGAGTTGTTGCCCCACCAGCGCCACGACTTTGCTGAGATCTTTGAGGCGATGGACGGCCTGCCGTGCACGATCCGCTTGCTCGATCCGCCACTGCACGAGTTCCTGCCTCGCTCGATCGACCTGACCCGCGAGATCAACGCCCTCGAGCGCGGACTGCGACGGACCGGTCCCATCGCCGAGATGATCCGACTGCTCGAAGACGACGAGGTCGAACAATCCCGCGTGGTCCGCGCGAACGAGACCGCCAAGGAGCTTCTGGAAGCGCGAACCGAATTGTTGGCCCGGTCTGAATCGTTGCAGGAGATGAACCCGATGCTCGGCCACCGTGGCTGTCGGCTCGGGATCTCGTTTCCGGAGATTACCCAGATGCAGGCCCGCGCCATCCTCGAAGCTGCGTGCGATGTGGTTGAAAAGGGCATCGATGTGCGCCCCGAGATCATGATTCCGCTCGTCGGATCCGCCGGTGAGCTGGCCCACCAACGCGCCATCGTCGAAGAGACAGCGGCCAAGGTGTTCGCGGAGAAGGGGCGCAGGGTCGAGTTCCTCATCGGCACCATGATCGAGCTGCCGCGCGCCTGTCTGACCGCCGACAAGATCGCCGAGCACGCCGACTTCTTCAGCTTCGGCACCAACGACCTGACGCAGACAACGTTTGGCTTCTCGCGCGACGACAGCGGCCCGTTCGTTCGCATCTACAAAGAACAGGGCCTGATGGAGCACGACCCCTTCGCCAGCATCGATATCGATGGCGTCGGCGCGCTTGTTCGGCTCGCCGTTCGCAAAGGTCGCGGCCGCAAAGAAAGACTCAAAGTCGGCATCTGCGGCGAACACGGCGGCGATCCCACTTCGGTCGGCTTCTTCGCGGACTCGGGCCTCGATTACGTCTCGTGTTCGCCGTACCGCGTGCCCGTCGCGCGTCTCGCCGCAGCCCAGCACGCGCTGGCTCAACTCGCAGACGCTGGGTGAATTGTTTGGCGGGAGGCGCCCTTGCGCGATGATTGCGGCGTGAATTGCCGGCCTACCCGTTGTCTGTCCATCGCCTACATCGCGGTGGTCGTCGTTGCGACAGCGTGGGTGACGCCCGCCTCCGCAGCCCGCCATCGTTGCCCCAAAGACGCCTACCGGTCCACGACTCGCGAACGCGGCGGGCTCGTCCGCCTCTGTCTGCGCAAAAAGAAGGCCAAGACCGACCCCGACGTTCGCCACGGCCCGATGCGCGCGTTCTACAACAACGGCCGCAAGCGCGTTTTCGCCGCCTACAAGGACGGCCACCTGCACGGCCCATGGAAAGCCTGGTATCGGCGCGGCAAGACCAAAGCCGTCGGCGCTTACAAGGACGGACAGCTGCACGGCGAGTGGACGCGCTGGTTTCGCAACAGCCTCGATCGCGGGCCGTACCTCGATGGCGTGCGTCACGGGGTGTGGACGACAGAACTCTACGAGGGTGGCTCCATCGTCGGACGCTACGAAGCCGGCAAGAAACACGGCGAATGGAAGACGACAGCGGCCAACGGTCGGTTAACGCTGCGCCAGTTCTTCGAGTCGGGTCGGCGTTTCGGGACGTGGGAAGGTTGGTACGCCTCGGGGGCCAAGCGCCTCAAGGGCAGTTTTGACAACGGTCGCAAGACCGGCACGTGGTTGACGTGGTTTCAGTCGGGCAAGATGCGCAGCCGATCGGTCCACGGCGGCGACCACTCGCTGGTCGAAAACTTCCACGAAAACGGCAAGATCGCGTCGAAATATGGCACCCGACATAACGCCAGGCATGGCGCATACGAGTCGCGCTACGAAAACGGCCAGCTCCGCTCCAGGGGGCGCTACATCGCCGATCGGAAGCATGGAACGTGGCACGATTACGGTCGCAAGGGGCGCGAGTTGGCCGTGAAGACCTACCGCAATGGCGTCCTCGATGGGCCCTATCGGAGCTACCGGTCGCCGGTCGAATACGTCGAAGGAACGTTCACCAACGGCAAGCGGACCGGGCAGTGGCGGGTCGTGGTCAAAGGCAAGGTCACCAAGACGACGGTGTACGCGCTCGAGGCGCCGCCAGCTGCGACACCGACCGACGCGATCGCCAGCCCAAAAAGCACCGGGGCCGCCCCGTAGGACGACCCCAGCGTCGTTTGTAGACCGCTTGTTGGCGTCTTTTCGAAGCGATTACGCAGCCTTGGCGCCAGCGGCTTCAGCGGCGCAGACGCCCTCGGTGATAAGACGTGTCACCGTGTAGGGATCGACGTTGGCGTTGGGGCGACGATCTTCGATGTAGCCCTTGCCGTCGCGCGCCACCTGCCACGGGATGCGGATCGACGCGCCACGATCGCTCACTCCGACCTTGAAGTCCTTGTAGCTGCAGGTCTCGTGGTCACCGGTCAGGCGCAGCTCGATGTTGGCGCCGTAGTTGTCGATGTGCAGGTCGTGACGGTCGCGCAACGACTCGGCGGCCGCGGTGCACGCGTCGATCGACTCGCGCATGGACTTGGTCGAGAAGTTGGTGTGTGCACCCGCGCCATTCCAGTCGCCCTTGACCGGCTTGGGATCGAGGGTCGCGCTGACGCCGTAGTCTTCGGCGATGCGGTAGAGCAGCCAGCGCGCGATCCACAGGTGGTCGGAAACCTCGGTCGGGCTGCTCGGGCCAACCTGGAATTCCCACTGACCGGGCATCACTTCGGCGTTGATGCCGCTGATGTTGAGCCCAGCCGCGAGGCATGCGTCGAGGTGCTGTTCGACGATCTCGCGACCGTAGACCTCGTCCGCGCCGACACCGCAGTAGTAGCCGAACTGCGGCGCGGGGAAGCCGTTGTCGGGCCAGCCGAGGGGCTTGATGCCGTCGAAGAAGGTGTACTCCTGCTCGATGCCAAACCACATATCGTGCGACGCGTACTTGTCGGCGGCGACGGCGCAGGCGGCGCGCGTGTTGCTCCAGTGCGGCGTCATGTCGGTGTTCATCACCTCGCAGAGGACGAGCTTGCTGTTGCCGCCACGAACCGGGTCGGGGCACATGAAGACGGGCTTGAGGACGCAGTCGGAGGCGTGGCCTTCCGCCTGGCCGGTTGACGAGCCATCAAAACCCCAGACGGGCGGCTCGGCGCCTTCCGCGACGATCTTGGTCTTGCAGCGCAGGTGCTGGGTCGGCTTGGCGCCGTCGATCCAGATGTATTCGGCCTTGTAGACGCTCATGTTCTCTCCTGTTTTATCGGGCCCCGGGGGCGGCTTCATTGCCGTCGCGGGGGTGGCCCGATTTCGATGTTTTTTCCGCCGGTTTCCCTGTGGTTCCGGACTCTGTTTGGCACCGCCCGGGGTCGATGGCGGCGCAGTCTAGCCCCGCTTTGTTTCGGTTCTGTTTCGACAAATCGTCCGTTTGGCTTTTGTCGACAATGCCGCCGCTTTTTTGCCCGCGATCGGCGCCCGGCTATGCTTTCGTCGCGCTCCGATCGAGCCGCACTTTCGGTTGCCCAGGCGGCGCCGACGGATCAATCGACGGGGACGCCAACCGGGGTGTCGCATGGAACAAGACGTCGCGATTCGTGTCGTTGTACAAGGGCAAGCACCCGGATCGGCCACCGTGAAAGTGCGCGCCCTATCGGCCGAGCAACGCGGCAATCGCGCGTTCAAGGCGGCCGCGATCCTCGCCGCGATCGGCATGGGCAGCGTGTTCATCCCGGTCGTCCACTTCTTCTTGCCGTGGATTATGCTGATCAGCGCCGTCGTCGTGTACACACGCATTCGTGGCCAGTCTGCCGTGCTGCTGGCGGCGACGATTCAATGCCCGGCCTGCAACGCCGATGTGGCGATCGACGAACAACCGGCGACCTGGCCGATCGAGTGGAATTGCGGCGGGTGTCGCAAGCGTTTGCACCTGGACCAGGCCGCGCCGCAATGAGCGATCGCCGACGACTTCTTCGACACTCGAGGTGATGTGATGGTCGATCCCAAGCGCACCCCCGCCGGCGACCAACAGCTCCGCCTCGCCGTGCTTCATGGCGGGCCGTCAAGCGAACACGATATCTCCGTCATCACCGCCCGCGGTGTCATCGCCGCGCTGCGCGGAGGCGGTCACGTTGTGCATTCGGTGTACGTGGATCGCGACGGTCGTTGGCACAACTCGGGGACCGGCGGCGGCGCTGGCGTATCGACCGCGGAGGGTTTGGACATCCCCGAAGCGCTGGCGATGTTGCGGGGACTCTACCTCGATTGCGCGTTCCTCGGGTTTCACGGCACCTATGGCGAGTACGGTCGCATCCAGGCGGCGCTCGACCTGACCGGCGTGCCCTACAGCGCCTCGGGGGTCACGGCAACCGCCGTCGCGATGGACAAACCGATGGCGCGCTACCTGCTCGCGGCCCACGGTTTGACGGTCGCCAAAGCGAGGCATATCGCCACGCTCGAGCTGGCCGATCGCGAACACGCCGAGCGCGCCGCCGCATCCATCGTGGCGGACCTGGGCGTGCCCGTCGTGGTGAAGGTTCCGGCCGGCGGTTCCAGCGTCGGCATCGAGATTCCGCAGACCGAAGCCGAGCTTATCGAAACGCTCGGAAGGCTGCGCGAAGGCGTACAAACGTTGCTCTGCGAACAGTTCGTGCACGGTGTCGAGCTGACCGCCAGCGTGCTGGCGCGACGCGATGGCTCCCTCGAAGCGCTCCCAGCCGTGGAGATCGCCCCAGTCGGCGATCGGTTCTTCGACTACGAAGCCAAGTACGATCCGTCTCTCACCAACGAAATCGTGCCCGCCCGAATCCCGCCGGCCATCGAAGAGCGCGTCCGCGAAATCGGTCTCATCGCCCACAACGCGCTTGGATGCCGAGGTGTCTCGCGCACCGATCTGATCTGGGACCGGGGCGGCGAGGACGGGGGCGAGCAGCTCGTCGTACTCGAAACCAACACATTGCCAGGACTGACCCCCGCTTCGCTGCTTCCCAAGGCCGCCCTGGCCGTCGACTGTGACTATCTCGAGCTGCTCCATCGCATCATCGGCGCATCTCTGCGGCAACCCGTTGTGCCTACCAAACAGAATTCGTCGGCCGGCAAGCACCTTTGTTCGCGCTCCTGATCGAGAGCCGGCACCGCTGTTGGGCGTTTGCTATCGCGCCCTCCATAGACCGATTTTTCGGCCTCGATCATCGTTGCGTCCATTCGAACTCCACGATGGTCTCGGTTGTTGTTTCGTTGAGCGGCCGGCGCCGGCCCCTGGTGCCCCCAAAGTGTCATTTTTCGGCACCTTCCCACAGCGTGCGGCGCACTTGCGCCTTGCGTCCCTCGGCCTCTCGCCTCGGTCCGTGGACCAAACGGTGATCGCCGCCGATTTTTCCCTTGACCCGTCCGTGCCTGTCATGGAAGGTACGCGACTTCGCGCTCCAAGGGGCCGGATTCGCCTCACCGGATACGGTATAATCCTTTGAATCCACAGGAGATTAAATGCACAGCGTCAAGCCGGTCGTCCGCATCCACAGCATCGAACCGCCCCTCATCGAAAAAGAGGTCCCGTTCAAGGCCAAGTGGTCCATCGCCGGAATCGACCTGACCGAGCAGCAGACGATGCAGGTGACGTTCCTGACCGACGACGCGCGCTTGCTCCTGTGCGACGGCGCAACCGACGAGACCCCCGCCGAGCACACCGTGACGATCCAGCCGGGCGCGAAGCTCGAAAAAGAGACCGTGCTTTTCGTTAAGCTCCGCAAGGGCCTTCGCAACGAAGACAGCCGCGATGGAACGCCCGCGCCGCTGACCCTGCACGCGCGAGCCCGCGGCGGCGACGACCTGCTCGCGATCAGCCCCGGCTACGACATCGAGGTCGCCAACCTCGCCAAGCGCACCAAGACCAAGATCTTCACCTGAGCTGCCCGACGTGATCCGCTCGCGCCGCTCTTAGCCGTCTACTTTGTCGATTTCTTGTCGCGCTTCTTGTCGCGCTTCTTGCGCGCTTTCGCGGGGGCGGCTTTCGAGGCCTTGGCCGCCGCCCTCTTGCACATCACGTCCTGCAGCCGGCCGCGCTTGCCATCGTGCAACAGTGCCCACGCTTTGCCGTTGCGGTCGGCGCGCGTCATGGCCACACAGCGGTACTTGCTCCCGGACACTTGCCCGAGGTGATGCGCTGCGGTCGCCGACTGGGAGACTGTTGAGCCGCGCACCGAAAGCATAGGGCGCGCGACGACGACCGGCAGCACTCCAAGCGAAATCGGGCACATCGCGCCAGGCTTGATAACGGCGGACGACGCGCTCGCTTTGCCGGCGGCCCGAACTCCCGCGCGAAGGTTGCCGTCTTTGGACACTGCCTTGCCGTTCTTGCCGCGCACGGCCGCATAGATCTCGATGTTCTTGCCCTTGGCGCGTCGCCGCATCCACGCGACGAGCTTGCCCTTCTCTTTGCCGAGCCCGACCGCGTCGAGGCCGGTGCCCGCGATGCGCTGCTGGCCGAGCATTTCGCTGCTGCCGAAGTCGATCACCGTCCATTCGAGCGCGCCCTTGGGAAAGGTGTTGGACGCCCCGATCGTATCCACAACAGCGAGCACCTCCCCATACCGCGCCGCGGCCGCCAGGGTGCCCGACGATTCGAGGACCAGGTCAGCCTTGCGCGTCGTTGGATCCACGGCCGCGATGCCGCCCGAGAACACGTACAGCGGGAACGCGCCGCCGATGACCTGCCCGACCGCGGGCAAGGGTGTGGTCTTGGTTGCGCGCTTGGGACGCAGCGATGACTGGCCGCGTTTGGCCCCCGTTTTCGCGTCTCGGACTTCGATCGTGTGGCGATCAACGAACCCGCCGTCCAGCGGCAGGCGACACGCCTTGGGCAGCAGGATGACCTTCCCGACAGCGACCGGGGCGCCGAATGCACAGGCGCCAACCGTGCGGGCTGCCGTGCGGGCGCCGACAGTGCACACGACAGCCAGTTTCTTCATGGAGGCGGGTTTCTTGGCCGCGGCGTGGGTGGACGGGGCCGCGAGCGATGCGACGAGCGCGAACGCCACGGCGAGCATCAACCTCGACCGGGAGTTGGGGTGTGCTCTGTCGTCGCGCGGACTGGTGTAGCCTTGCATGGTTTCTCCTTGGTGGGCCTCGCCGGACATATCCATGATGTCCGGGCGTCCATCGAACCGGCTTGTCGCGCGACGCTGCGCAGGCCACGATGCCTCAACGCCTTCACCCCTACAATTGTTCGGTCTGTGCCCGATCGCCCTGAACGGCTGCCCATGCAACCCCCCCTCACGAGCCACGCGCCGCCGATTCGCCGCTCGAGACGCGCCCGTCCACCGATGTCCGCGCCCCGCAAGCTGGCCGTGGCGCTGGCCTTGGCTGTGCTCCATGTCGCGTTTACGGCGTGGGCCATGGCGCTGCTGCCGTGATGGCCAATCCGATTGGGTCCATGGTGCTCTCCCCCTCCCTCGTCCGTGCGCGTGCCGGTGTGATCGCGACAGAACACGGGCTCATCGGCATCGCCGCGGGTTTGCTCCTCGCGATCACGCTCGTGGGGCTGATCCACGGTGAGGCGTCCGCCTTGCCCCTCTTCGCGCCGGGCCTGTGGGTGATTGTCGGACTCGGCGGCGGCGGCATGGTGATTTCGGTGGCGTCCCGCGTGCTTGAAATCGGCGAGGCCCCGCGTCAGGCGCCGCGGCTGGGGCTGTGGTGGCGTCCGGCGATGGCGTCCGCTGCCGCATTCCTGGTTCCGTCGATCGTGGCGATCGTGCTGCTCGATGATGAAGCTCAGTCGTTCGCGACGGCACGGGCTTGGCAGGTCGCTGGCACACCGGGGGCGCTGCTCGCATTGGCCACGCTCTCGATCCGCGCCCAGACGGCCGCTCGCATCCGAAGCCATCGCGTCGTCGCCGAGCTCGCCCAACCGATCGCCCATGCCGTGCTTGCCGGCGGTTCAACCGCGCTGCTGGTCGGCCTGCTGACCGGCCAAATGTCTGCCCACACCACCTACCGGCTGGGCGCAGCGGTGTGCGCTTCGGCGGCTCTGACGGTTGCGTCTACCGGCCTTTGTGTGCGGCGAGTCCGCGCTGAGTTGCATCGGATGAGAGCCCAGGGCGCGCGCTTTCCAGTGGCCGAACAGGCGTATCGGCTCGCGGCCGGGGCCACGATGATCGGCTTGCTGGTTCCTGCGGTCGTTATCGTCGCCGACCTTCTCGCCGCGCGACTCACCGGGATGGTCCTCGCCGCCGCTGCACTCGCCGTCTCGAGTCACGCGCTTCGTTACGCTCTCACGGCCTCTTCGCTCGCCCTGCCGGCACCGGGCGCGTCCAATCGCCGTGGACCGGTCGCCAACGTGCCGCCTTCGTCCGCGGTTGCACCCTGGCCGGATTGATTCGTTCCGACGCCGTCCCGTACACTCCGGGCGAATCGGGAGCCAACAGTGCACAACCGCTACACCGCGCCCGCGCTTGTCGGGCGCATGGCAGTCGCCGCCGCCGTCGCTGTGACATGCGCGGTGGTGCCGTTGCGGGCGCAAGCGCAAAGCAACGAAGACCTGAAGCGGGCTGAAGCGCTGGCGACCGAGGGCAAGGTCTACTTTCGCACCAAGCTCTACAGCAAAGCGGCCGACAAGTTCATGGAGGCGTTTGGCATCTCCCGGCGCCCTGCGCTCGTCTACAACGCGGCGCGTGCGTTCGAGGAAGCCGGCAAGTTCGGCGAAGCGATCGCCATGTTCGAACACTACCGGACGCTCAAGGAGACAGACGCGGCAGGAAAATCGGCCGCGGCTGGGCGCATCGCCGCGTTGCAGGCCAAACAGAAGGTCGCTGCAGCCAAAGCTGCCAGAGAAGCGGCTGCCGCCAAGGCCGCGGCGGCTGCCAAGGCGCGCGAGGAAGCCAAACGCAAGGCAGCTGCCAAAGCTGCCGCGAAGGCTCGGAGCGGATCGCACAAAACCGGATCGATCAAGACACGGAGCGGCTCAACGCGTTCGGGCGGCAAGCGCGTCTTTCCGCTGGTCAAAGGTGTTGGCGCCGGCGTCGCCCTCCTCTTTTCGGTCGCCGCCTACGTCAACGCGCAACGAATCGCGTCCGAAATAGCCAAGGAAGACGTCATCGACGACAAAACCAAGAAGCAGTACCTCGACAACTCCAGCAGCGCCCAGACGTGGCGCGGTGTGGCGGTTGGAGCAGCTGTAGTAGGTGTTGGTGTGGGGGCCTGGGCGGTGTGGGACTGGCTGAACAGCGGCAAGAAGCCTGCCCAGAAAGGCGACACTGCGGCACGTGCGATGCCGTGGATACCCGATCGCGGCGAAGGCCTCGGGGTCGGATTCGAGGTGGCTTTCTAGGTCACCGGAACAGAAGGCAGCGACCGGTCGTTGTGGACAAACAGCCACGGGACTGAGCGGCCGATCCGCGGGGTGCGGTGTTGCGAAAACAGAGCTTTGCGGATATGTGTTGCGGACGGGCATTGGGCCGAACGCATCACGTTTTGGCGAGACGTCCTGAAGGGCCGATTCGCTGGATGCCTACCGGATTGCCCCAGCGGGTAGATGGATGACCATGGAACGCGTCTGTCCCGAATGCGGTGAAAAAACAACGGAGTTGACCTGTCCGATCGACGGGGAGATGACCCTTGTTGTTAAGCAGGAGTCCCGCGCCGACGCCATGGTCGGCAAGGTCATCGGCGGTCGCTACCGCATCACGAAAATGGTCGGGCAGGGCGGATTCGGTGGCGTTTACGCGGCCGAACACACCGCGACCGGCGATACCCTGGCCATCAAGGTGCTGCGCGCCGACGTCGAAAACAACAACGACGTAATCATGCGCTTCCGGCAGGAAGCCAAGCAGACCAGCAAGCTCAAGCACCCGAACACAGTACGCGTCTTCGACTTTGGTCAAATGGACGACGGCAACCTCTTCTTGGCGATGGAGTTCCTCGACGGGACGCCGCTGACCGACGTGATGCGCGACGAGGGGCCGCTGGATTACAAGCGAGTCGTCAAGATCTGTATCCAGGTGCTCAAGTCTCTTTCCGAGGCGCACAGCAAGGGCTTGGTTCACCGCGATCTCAAGCCCGACAACATCTTCTTGCAGCAGATCCACGGCGAGCCGGATTTCGTCCGCGTGCTCGACTTCGGCATCGCCAAGTCCTTGTCTGATGAACAGCAAGACATCACTTCGACCGGTGCTGTTATCGGTACGCCCAAGTACATGAGCCCCGAGCAGGCGCGCGGCCAGCAGGTTGACCCGCGCACCGACATCTACTCGTTGGGTGTGATCCTGTTCGAGTGCCTGTCAGGCACGCCACCCTTCGTGGCTGAGACGCCGCTGGCCATGATCCTGCGGCGCGTAACGGAAGAGCCGCCGCGAATTCACGACAACGTGGCACTGCCGACGCCCATGGCGTTGTGTGACGTGACGCTCCGGTCGCTGGCGCGCAATCCCGACGAACGCTACCAGTCGGCCGATGAGTTCGTTGCGGCGCTCAACGGCGCGCTCGAAAAAGCGACCGGGGTTCCGCTCGTGCAGCCTCGTGGTGCAGGCGGAGGTGCGGTTGGTGCGGCTGGCAGCACAACCGCCGCATACGGCGCTGGCGCGATGGGTGCCGGGACCGGGGATGAAACCGCCGCGTTTGACGCCGATGATGTGAACATGACCGCCGATGTGCAGGTCAACGTCAGCGGCACCTTCGACGACGCGACCGTCGCGGCTTCGGCCGAGGACATCGCGCTTGCAGCGTCCCAGGAAGACGTCACGATCAACACCGCGGCGCCGTCGATGCCACCGCCTGGTGCCAGCGCCACGGTTGTTGCCCAGCTACCAGCTTCGGTCGCCCCATCGTCGGTCACCGGCGAAATGCCAGCGGGTGTCGCGGGCGGCACCATCTCACAGACCGCCATCCCGATGCAGTCGATGCCGCCTCAGCAGCGCAGCATGGCGCCGTGGAAGGTCTTCGCGATGGGCGCAGTCGCGGTCATCGTTGGGTTCGCCCTGTTCGGCCTCGTGTCCAAACAGTCGGTGAATGCGCCTGCTGGTTCGGGCACAACGACCGCCGGATCGGTCCAGCCGGCAGCTGTCGCGAGCGCCCAATCGCCACAACCCAAGGCCGCACCGCCCCCGCCTGCCCCAGCGCCAGCGCCAGCGCCACCCCCGGCTGCACCTGCTGCGCCGACAAAGGGCAAGCTGAAGCTGGAAAAGAGCCCGGCCGACGCAGAGGTGTTCGTCGACGGCCAGCAGAAAGTCGGCAGCATCATCGTCTTGTCCGCGGGCGAACACTCGGTGGTGTTCAAGAAGTCGGGCTTCAAGAACCAGGAAAAGATCCTGACCATCGTTGGCGGCGAGACGCAGACCCTTGCGGTCTCACTCGAGAAGCTGCCCAAGGCCAAACCGCGCCCACGACCCCGTCCACGTCCGCGTCCTCGCCCGTCTGGCAGCAGCGGCGGCACCAAGGTCAAGCCCAAGCCGCGCCCGCGACCCAGTCCGCCGCCCAGTTCAACGGGTCTCTTGATCGACTAGCAGCGGGCAATCGCCCCCTTTTGTGGGGTTGAGCGTGACCCCGGCTGCCTGTAGATTTCTGGGGCTGACGTCTCGTCACCTATCCGTCTGGCGATCGAACGGCGGCTCGCGCATTGACTCGAGCCCCTGTTCGAACGACCGCGACGTCCACTTGCCGTCGCAGTTGCGGCGCGCCAGCACCATCGCGCCACGAGCGCGCCCAACCGTGCGGAGAGCGAACATGTCCCGAGGCGCCGTCAATCGCCCCCGCTCGGCCATCGCCCGGCCGATCAGCGCCATCATTTGTGCGCTGGTTGTGATCGGATGGTCGCTCACGGCCTCCGGCCAGACCCCGGCCGAACGCAGCATGAAACTGGCCCAAGAAGGCGCACAGCACTTCAAAGCCAAGCAATACCTCCAGGCGGCTCGCAAGTTCGAGGAGGCCTACCGACTCAACCCGTCCAACCCGGTTTTCCTCCGCTACTCGGGCCGCGGCTGGCAGGAGGTCGGCCACTGGGAGCGCGCCAAACAGCTGCTTGAGCGCTACTACCAGGTCGAAAAAGACCCCAACCGCAAGGCCACAATCCTCAAGCATCTTGCCGTACTCAGGAACGCCAACGGCCTGGTCATAGCCGAGCGGCTGCGGTTCGCGACCGAGGCCTACCCGGGTCAGGGGCTTGAGCTCGACGCGGGTTTTGCTTTCGAGAAGCTCGGCGAAATGCAGTGCAAGCAGGGCAAAGGCGAAGACGGCGTCAAGCGGCTCAACCAGGCCAAGCAGTTCTTCGAGGTCGCTCGCCTTTCCGCGCGCACTCCCGGCGAGCGCATGGAGATCAGCACCGCCGTCAAGCGCATCGAATCCAAGATCGACAAGTGCAAGCCTTTCTGCGCCGACAAGCTGGACGGACCGTGGTGCGCCGACGCCAAGACGCTGATCACGTGCGTTGGTCGCAAGGCCAAGACCACCCAGACGTGCGCGAATCGTTGCACCACCAAGGGAATCGGGCAGCCCGGCAAGTGCCTCGCGGCGATCACGAGCGGCGGGACGGGACCCAAGGGGCCGATACCGACAGCGCCTTCGTCCGGCGGTGCGCTCAAGTACGTGCTCGGCGGGCTGCTTTTTGTCGCTGGCGGCGGGCTGACCGGCTTTGGCTATGTGCAGGCCACGACCGCAAACGACGAGCTGAACCGCGACATCAAGAAAGCCAAAGAGAACAAGACCAACTTCACGTACGACACATACGACGAATATGAAGCGGACAAGGCCACGGCGACGTACATGTTCTATGGCGGCGCGGCCGTGGCTGCCGTGGGTGCGGGCGTGCTCGTCTGGGCGATCACGTCCGGCGACGACAAGCCCGCTGCGAAGAAGACCACGTGGCTGCTGCCGGTCGCATCTGATCGGCACGTTGGGCTCTCGTTTGGCACCCGCTTCTAGCCAATACCTGGACTATGAACATCATGTTTCGAAATCGCCGGTTGTGGCCGATGGCCGCGCGGCTCACCCAAGCCGTCCTTGCACTATCGCTCACGGCGCTCGCGGGTTGTTTGCCCGAAACGCTCGACAAGCCTGTTCACCTCGAAGACGACACTGCAACCGCAGACGTGGGGACGGACACAGGCGGCAAGAAAACCGACGGCGGAACGCAAGCCGACACCGCCGATCCGGACACAGGCACCAAGGTCGATGGACCGTGCAAGGTGGACGGGGATTGCAGCCCGCAGCAATGTGGCTTCGTCTACTGTGACACCGGCGAAAAGAAGTGCAAGATCAAGCAGTTCAAGGAGGCTGGCAAGGCGTGCGACGACGGTGACCAGTGCAACGGCGGCGTGGACGAGTGCGACGGCAACGGCAAATGCGAAGGCACGATCAAAGACGTCAAGCTCGCGTGTGTCGCGGACGGCAACCCGTGCAAGCAGGCGAAATGCAGCGGTAAGAAGTGCGTCGTCACGTTCAAGACCAAGGGCTCCAACTGCGACGACGGCATCAAGTGCACCCAGGCATCGCAATGCGACGAAAAGGGCGAATGCACCGGCGGCGAATTCACGTGCGGTTGCCTTCCCAACCACTTCCTCTGGTTCGACAAGGCGAAAAAGAAGAAGAAGGACTCGCCCTACTGGAAGATGCAGGACATGCCCGAGGACGTGACCAAAGTTACGTGCCCAGACTGGGAAAACGACGACGACAAGTGTCTCGGTGAGCGCTACTGCGACACGTCTGGAGACTTCTGGCTGTGCAAGACCAAGAGCTTCACCAACAAGTACAAAAACCCGTGTCCCAAGTCCGCCAACGAGTGCGTCAACAACAAGTGCGATCCCAAGACCGGCCAGTGCACCGTCACGTTCATCCCCGAAACCCAGGCGAAGAGCTGTGAGGACAACAACCCTTGCACGCTACCGGGCAACTCGCTGTGCAATGGAAAGGGGGAATGCGCGTCCGATCCCCTGGCGAATCTGTGCGAGTGCACACCCTTCAACTACAAGGAAAAGTGCAAGCACCTGACGGGCAAAGACCTGTGCAAAGGCACGTATTGCGACACCACCGGGCCCGCCACGGCTTGGAAGTGCAAACTCAACAAAGCGACGACGGTGAAATGCTCAACCAACAAGGATGACGCGTGCGTCCATAACGTGTGCGACCCGGCGAAAGGTATCTGTGAGCTGGTCAGCAAGTCCAAGAAGGACGGCACGCAGCAGTGCGACGACGGACAGAGCTGCACCGCCAACGACTTCTGCACCAAGGGCGTGTGTGTCGGAGAGACGAACATCTGCAAGTGCAGCAAGGACGCTGACTGCGCCAAACACGATGACGGCGATCGCTGCAACGGCACGATGTTCTGCGAAAAGAAGACCGGCGACTGCATCCTCAACAAGGCAACTGAGATCAAGTGCGCATCGTCGAAGAACACCCAGTGCGTCGAGAACTTCTGTTACCAGTCGACCGGCGAGTGCAAAATGACGCCCGCCGAGAACATCTTGACGACCAAGATCTTTCCCAACGAAGCGGCCGCGTCGAAAGGCCAGAAACCCTACTTCCTGCGCCGGGCCTTTCCGTATCGGGTGGTCGACTTCCTCAGCTGTGAAGACGGCGCCGCCTGCACCGTCAACGACAACTGCGCAAACGGAACCTGCAAGTCGGGCAACACGAATATCTGCGCCTGCGCGAAGGACTCGGACTGCGTCGATGACGGCGACTTCTGCAACGGCAAACCGTACTGCGACAAGCTGAATGGCTCCTGCAAAATCAACCCGGCCAGCCTCAAGGTCTGCTCTACGCTCAACGATACGGTGTGCGCCAAGAGCGAATGCGAGAAGAAGACGGGCAACTGCAAGCTCACCGCCGTCAAAGAGAAGGACACGCTGTGCTCCGACGGCGATCCGTGCACAAAGAGCGACACCTGCAAGAACGGCAAGTGCGTGGCAGGAACGAACACCTGCTCGTGCGCCAAGGACAGCGATTGCAAGGACAAGGGTTCGGGCGACGCATGCGAAGGGACTTTGTACTGCGACAAGGGCGGGGGGGCGGACTTCACCTGCCGCATCAACCCCGCGACCGTGGTCAAGTGCAAGACGGGCAATGACACGCAGTGCCTCAAGAACACGTGCAACAAGAAGAGCGGCACCTGCAGCCTGCAGCCGGCCAACGAGTTTGTGTTCTGCGACGATGGCGACCCGTGCACCGCGTCACCCGTTTGCGTCCAAGGCACGTGCTACAGCGAAACCAACCTGTGCGACTGCGCTACCAAAGCCGACTGCGCCAAATTCGAGGACGGCAAGAACCTCTGTTCGCCCAAGTACGACTGCATCTTCGACCAGGCCAGCAAGCTGAAGAAGTGTCTGCCGGTGACCAAGCCCAAGTGTCTCGGTTCCGCCGAACAGTGCTCCACGTTCGAGTGTGACCCCAAGACGGGCGAGTGCGCGACCAAGCCGCGATCTCCGTTCAACGACTGCGACGATGACAACCCCTGCACCGTCGGCGACAACTGCGACGGCAAGGGCTCATGCAGCTCCGGTGGCAACATCTGCCAGTGCAAAACCGACGCGGACTGCGCCAAGTACGATGACAAGAACGCGTGCAACGGCACGGCGATTTGCGACAAGGCGAGCGGCACAAACACCTGCATCGCCAAGCCAGGAAGCGTCGTCGTGTGCGCGTCGCAGCATCCCAAGGCGAGCTGCCTGATCAACGTTTGCGATCCCGCCGACGGCAAGTGCAAAGACACGACCAAGCCCGGCGCGTGCCCTGACGACGGCGATCCCTGCACGCTGCAACGATGCCAGACCGGAGACAAGACCGGCACCTGCGAAACCGTCGCCGCGCCAGACGGAACGCCCGCGGGTACAGCTATCTCGGGACATCCGCTCGTCTGCCGCAAGGGCAAGCCCGTCAAGGGACCCAAGGGCATGCGCTACGTGCCGCCAGGTGTGTTCATGATGGGTTGCAGCGACAATCCCGCACCCGGTCCGCTTCCCGGAGATGTCCAGGCAGCTGCCGCTGAAGGAACCGCGTGCAAGGGCTCGTCCAACGAAAAGCCCCAACACCAGGTGACCATGAGCGCGTTCTGGATCGATGAGCTCGAGGTCTCCGTCGAAGAGTTCCACGCGTGCGTCACGGCCGGGGCGTGCAAAGCACCCGACAAGAAGCTCGATAAGTGCATGTACAACCGGTGGCTGTTCCGCAAGGACGATCCGGGCTTGGACAAAGAGAGCAAGGAAGCGTCGTCGGCCGCTTCGATGACCTGCATCGACTACAAGTCCGCTCAAGCCTACTGCGCGTGGACCGCCAAGAAGGATGTCCTGCCCAACGCTGGCGGCGGCGATTTGCCAACGGAAGCTCAGTGGGAGTACGCGGCCCGAGGGTCGTGCGCCACAGTCGCGAGCAAGAACTGCGGCGCCGCGCTCCGGGTCTATCCATGGGGACTGCAGCCCCAGGTGCCCGATTGCGATTCGGCGTGGGTCAAGCGCGCTGTCCAAGGCCTGCCGTGCGCGAGCACCGAGACGCAGGCTGTCGGCGGCCGGATCAAGGACCGCAGCGTCTTCGGCCTCTACGACGTGGTCGGCAACGCCCGCGAGTGGGTCCGTGACGGATACGACGCGAAGTTCTACGCGAGCGCGAACGCGACGAAGAAAAACCCCTTCAACGCTGCTGGCGCCGATGCGGTGTTGCGTGGCGGCGCGTTCAACAAGGCCGGAATCGAGGGTCGGTTGACCGCGCGCTACAAGTTGGCCAAGTCCACCGGGGCGGCCGAGTGGGTCGGATTCCGGTGCGCACGGGTGCTGGTCACCACGCCCTGACGTCGCCGGGCGCACCACGCGACGAGACTGGAGGGCACATGGCGGCCCCATCACACGTCCCAAGCGACTTGAAATTCTACGCGGCTCGCTTGCACACCGCGGCCCAGCGGGTTGTTCGATCCGCGCTCTTGTGCGCCGTCGCCGTCGTGGCCATCTGGGCGACACCTGCCACCGCTTTGGCCGATGGCTGCAGCGGCAAGGTCAACGGTTTGTGGTGCGTCGGCAGCGACCTCGCCATGTGCAGCGGCGGCAAGATCAGCTGGAAAGTCACGTGCGACACGGGCTGCAAGTCGATGCCAGCGGGCACGCCTGACCGGTGCAACAACGGACATTGCACAGGCAAGCAGAACGGGCTTTGGTGCAAGGGCAACGACCTGGTGTTCTGCAAGACCGGCGGGATCACGTCGACCAAGAAGTGTTCGTCCGGCTGTCAGTCGATGCCGCCCGGGACGCCGGATAAGTGCAAGTCGGGCTGCTCGGGATTTTGCTGCGGCAAGGCGAGCGGGCTCTGGTGCGACGGCAACAAGCTCGTGACGTGCAAGTCCGGTGCGGTGACGGGAAGCAAGACGTGTAGTCAGGGCTGTAAATCGATGCCCAGCGGTGTCAACGACGCCTGCAAGGCCGGCTGCTCGGGGTTTTGCTGCGGCAAACAAGACGGCGCGTGGTGCGACGGGAGCAAGCTCGTCCAGTGCAAGAAGAGCGCTGTCGCGTCGTCGAAAGGATGCGCGCATGGTTGCCAGGGCATGCCCAGCGGGGTGCCGGATAAGTGCAAGAGCCCGCCGAACAAGGGCTTCTGCTCTGGCAAGAGCAACGGCTTGTGGTGCGAAGGCAACAACCTCGTGGCGTGCAAATCCGCGAAAGTCGTGTCGTCCAAGGCCTGCGTTCACGGGTGCAAGAGCAATCCGCCGGGCGTCGCCGACGCGTGCAAGTCCCCGTCCAACAGCGGCGGTGGTGGTGGATCGGGCGTGAGCGGCAAGCTCGTCATGTGCAATCCGTTCAAACCTGCGCGCAAGGTCACGTGTGCATTCGCCTGCTACGCCGGACACCTCGGCAGCGACTATGCGTGCCCAAACGGTACCCCCGTCTACAGTCCGATCGCTGGCAAGGTGACCTACGTCAAGAACAGCGTCCCGGGACAGACCTGCAAGCCCGACTTTGGCAACTACATCAAGATAGGCACCGGCAGCTACGAGGTCTTCCTCGCCCACCTGAGAAAGGACATCAAGGTGTCCAAGCACCAGCCCGTCAAAGCCGGCCAGCACATCGGATACGCGTCCAATACCGGCTACACCATGACCCTCAAGGGCGGTAAATGGGTGTGCAAACAAGGAGGCGGCTACCACCTGCATCTCGAGACGCGAAAGTCCGGCAAGGCCTTCAATCCGTACAAGTCGTCCAACGTCAAATGGGAAAGCTGCGCCAAGGTCAACGCCGCGGGGACGTCGAGCTCGGGCGGCTCGGGCAGCAGCAGCGGTTCGGGTAGCGGCAGCGGTTCGGGTAGCAGCAGCGGTTCGGGTAGCGGTAGCAGCGGCTCGGGTAGTAGCGGCAGCGGTTCGGGTAGCAGCAGTGGTTCGGGTAGCAGCAGTGGTTCGGGTAGCAGCAGTGGTTCGGGTAGCAGCAGTGGTGCGGGTAGCAGCAGTGGGCCCGTGAAGATCGACTGGTGCAACGGCAAGAAGAGCGGCCTGTGGTGTCGTGGCAAGGAGCTGGTGCGCTGCCTGTCCGGCCAGACCAAGTCGATCGCGGACTGCAAATATGGCTGCCAGGCCAACGCTCCGGGCGTGCCGGATACCTGCAAGCCGCCGACCGGATTCTGCTCAAACAAGGCCAATGGCAAATGGTGCGACGGCAACAAGCTGCTGACGTGCAAGGGCAAAGAGGTCACGGGCGAGGGCGTCTGCCCGTTCGGATGCCATCCACAGGCGGCGGGAGTGGACGACAAGTGCCAGGCGCCGCCAACCTGGTGCGACAACAAATCCGACGCCATTCATTGCGACAACAACGTCGCGGTGACCTGCAAAAACGGCAAAGAAGTCGCCAAGAAACCGTGCACACAGGGATGCGGAGAGCTCGGTTCGGGCAAGGGCGCCGGCTGCTTGGCGCCGGTTCTTGACGCGTTCTGCGGCCCCAAGAGCGACGGGACCTGGTGTGGCGACGGCGGGATGCTGGTCTCGTGTGTGGCTGGCAAGAAGAAGAAGACAACGCTGTGCACAAACGGATGCGACGGCAAAGGGCCCGGTGGCGACGACGAATGCAAGCCGCCCAAACCCGCCGATGACTGCAAGATCAAGGCCGACGGCATGTGGTGCATGGGACAGCTGCTTCGCGTGTGTGCGGCCGGCAAGACGGTGCTGGTCCAGGCGTGTCTCTTTGGATGTGTCGGCACATCGGGTGTCGCTGGCTGCAAGTCCGATCCGAAGCCCCAGCAGGACTTCTGCGAGGGCAAACCCAACGGCCTTTCGTGCAACAACAACGTCCTCACCACGTGCAGCAACGGCGTTACGTCGGCGGCGAAGCTCTGCACGCTCGGATGCATCGCGACCGGCGATTCAAAGCCCGACCTGTGCAAAGAGCCACCGTTCTGCCCCGGCAAACCCGATGGCACCTGGTGCAACGGCGATAAGGTCGTCACGTGCAAGGACAACGCGCTGGTTACGTCGACCGTCTGCGCACACGGCTGCGTCCAAGACGGCTCGGCGGTGTGCAAGGACAACCCCGACGCCGGGGCGGTTGGTGACGCGAGTCCGGGTTCGTCCGACATCAGCGAGGGGCCCGACGCCAGCGGAACACTGTCCGACAGCGAGGAGCCGGTAGGACTCGACGGGCAGCAACCTGCGGACCTCGACAGCTTCGACTTGAAGAAGCAGGCCGATCCCGACAGCGGCTGCGCTGCGTCTGCCACACCGGCTGTCCCCATTTGGATGTTGCTCTTGGCGGTTTTCGTGCTTCTTTATGGACGGCTGCGCGGGCCGAACCAAGCAAACGCTCACAACGGACCACGCGCGAAGCCGTCGGGTGGTCTGCTAGACTGAGCGCCCACAACACGGCCCTGCCGAACCGCCGGAGCTTCAGAAATGGCCGAAACCGCCGTCGCGCAACCGCAAGTCGCGCCCCCCGTCGCGCGCAAGAAGAGCTTCGCGCCGCTGATCATCGCGGCCGTTATCGCCGTCCTCGGCTTCTTTGTGATCGGCACGAGCACGTCCGGTGGCGCCGGCAACTACAACTACACGCTCGCCCAATTGGTCGCTGATAAAGACGAGGTGAGCGGGCGCAACATCAAGGTCTCGGGAACGATCGCGACGGGCAGCGTACGTGGCGAACCGGCCAGCAAATCATTCCGGTTCGACCTGACCGATGGCGAAGGCAACAAGGTCTCCGTCGGCTACACCAAGCTGCTGCCCGACCCGTTTGAAGAGGGGCGCGAGGCGATCGTTCAGGGGCAGATCGAAGACGGTGTGCTGCGCGCGACCAACCTGACCGTGAAGTGTCCGAGTCGCTACGAGGACTCCGAGAGCTTGACCCCCGAACAGCGCGAAGCGTTCAAGGAAGCCGACCCCAGCCAACACGAGAAGATGCTTGAAGCGTACCGCGGCAAGTAGCGACCGATCTGCGGCCTATCGACCGTCGCTGCAGCTGCCGACATCGACAACCTGGATATCGTCGCGTTCGCGGTCGACCGGTACATGGCTGAGCGTCCACGTCGTTGCGTCGCCGCCGAGATTGAATCGACATTTGACCTCGAGTTGCGTCACACCGCTTGGGAGCTCGAGCGCGACGGCAGACGTTGCCAGTGGAGCCGAGCCGAGCCGGAAATCGATGGTATGCGTGAACGCGGCGACCGATGCGTCTTCTGTCGGAACGATAATGCGGAGCGCGGTTAGCCTCTCACGCCCACCATCAACGCCGGTGATCGGCGTCACGCGGGACAACAGAAACGACGCCTGCACCGTCTCCTGCCCCCCCGACGACTGCCACCACGCGGCTCCGAGTCCGGCACAAAGCGCGGCGATGGCGAGGAAGCGGCGCGTGTTGCCGGGTCTGAGCGCCGGATTGGGTGGACGGTTCATGAGCGCGCTTGCTCCCACCGGGCTCGAACCTGGCCGAGCCACTGTGCCGATGATGTGGTCTCGGTGACGCGCCCGGCGTCCATATGCATGACGCGCGCTCCCAGGTGATGGGCGAGTTTTGCGTCATGGGTGACAACCACAAGGCCCAGGCCGTGTTTTTCGACGAGCGAACGCAGCAACAACGCCACATGCATACCTGTCACGACGTCGAGCGCGGAGGTCGGTTCATCCGCCAGCAAGACGCGTGGCTCGCCGATGAGAGCGCGTGCGATCGCGATTCGTTGCAGCTGCCCACCGGACAACTCGTGGGGAAAACGCGACAAGAGCTCGGGCCCAAGTTCGACCTCTGCCAGCGCTTGGACGACCCGTGACTCGATTTCCGCCCCGCTTGCAAGTCGGTGGATACGCAGGGGTTCGGCGACAAGACGACCGATTCGCATGCGCGGTGGCAGCGATGAGCCAGGGTCCTGCATGACCGGCTGTACGGTTCGCCGGTAGCGCTGCTCGGCCGTCGCATCGAGGGTAGAAAGCGGCTCACCGTCGAGTAGGACCGTGCCCGAATCGGGCCTCTCCAGCCCCAGCAGACACTTCAATAGCGTCGACTTCCCGGCCCCCGAGCGGCCCGCCACTACGACGATTTCACCCGCGCCGACCTCCA
>Ga0114932_10001821_pt1 | contig 23452 bp, 18 predicted proteins | sample 2SBtaG_2_FD_87286 | JGI IMG/M metagenome (GOLD analysis project Ga0114932, IMG submission 87286) | Deep subsurface microbial communities from Kolumbo volcano to uncover new lineages of life (NeLLi) - 2SBTROV12_ACTIVE470 metaG | ecosystem: Environmental > Aquatic > Marine > Volcanic ...
GACCAGGGCAGCTGCTGATAAGCTCGGCCCGTGCAGTCGATGACGGGCTACGGGCGCGGACACGCAGCCCATGAAGGTGTCGGAGTGACCGTCGAGGTCCGTTCCGTCAACAACCGCTTCAAGGACGTCCAGGCGCGTCTGCCGCGTGAGCACGCCGCGCTCGAGCCGGCCATCACCGGCGCCGTGAAGAAGCGCTTCGCCCGCGGGCGTTTCGACGTCTACGTGCGCCGGAACGCGGCCTCGTCCGAAGGCGCCGTCGAGGTCGACACCGCGCGTGCCGAGCTCCTCCACAGCGAGCTCGATCAGCTGGCGACCCGCCTCGGGCTCGAGGGCGCGGTCGACGTCGTGGCGCTGGTGGGTCTTCCCGGCGTCCTGGTGCCGGCGGAGGCGGAGGTCGACACCGATGCGGAGTGGCTCGTGGTTCGGCAGGCCCTGGAGGCCGCGCTGGACAGGCTGGCGGCGATGCGTGGTAGGGAGGGCGCCGCGCTCGCCACCGACCTGAACGGGCACCTCGACACCCTGGAGCGCATCGTCAGCATGGTGGATCTGGAGGCTCGCAAGGTGCCGGAGCGCGTGAAGGCGCGGCTCGACGAGCGCCTGGCGCGGCTGGCCGGGGAGCGTGTGGACCCCTGGCGGCTCGCCCAGGAGGTGGCCGTGCTGGCCGACAAGGCGGACGTCTCCGAAGAGATCGCCCGACTCAACAGCCACGTCAGCCAGTTCAAGAAGGCGGTGCTCGCCGACGAAGCCGTGGGACGGCGGCTCGACTTCCTCATCCAGGAGATGAACCGGGAGGTCAACACGATCGGCAGCAAGGCCGCCGACAGCGCGGTCTCCGGACTCGTGGTGGACGCCAAGTCCGTCATCGAGCGCATGCGCGAGCAGGTGGCCAACGTCGAATAGGTCGATTACCCCGCCGCCTCGGTAGGGACGGCATGGAACTGCGCGGCTGGCAGGCCCCGGATCGGGGCGCACTCTTCGTGGTCACCGGCGCGTCCGGCACCGGCAAGACCACGCTGGTGAAGGCCGCCCTCGAGGCCATCCCCGAGCTCGAGTTCTCCGTGTCGGCCACCACCCGGAGCATGCGCGAGGGGGAGATCGACGGCGTCGATTACCACTTCGTGGGCATCGAGCGGTTCGCCGCCCTGGTGGAGGGCGGGCGCTTCCTGGAGCACGCGACCGTGTACGGGAACCGCTACGGAACGCCGCGGCGCCCCGTCGAGCGCGTGCTGGACCGGGGGGGATCGGTGCTCCTGGAGATCGACATGGCGGGTGCGCGGCAGGTTCGCGAGGCGATGCCGGACGCGGTCTCGGTCTTCGTGTGCCCTCCCAGCCTCGAGGTCATCGAGCAGCGGCTCCGCGGTCGCGGAACCGACAGCGACGCCGTGATCGAGCGACGTCTCGCTGATGCGCGCATCCAGCTCTCGGCCTGCGGCGAGTTCGACTACCTGGTCGTCAACGACCACCTCGAGAGCGCCCATCGCGTGTTCCAGGGGGTCCTGCTGGCCGAGTTGTCCCGTCGTGCACGGCGTGCGTCCCTGGTCGATCAGATGACGTCCCAGTAGCGGTGCTAACCTTGCCAAGGGGCGGGATGCCCCTTGACGGTGCGCGATGAGTGAACTGCCGGCTCCACAACAGAGGCTGGACGAGTTGCTGACGAGTGTGACGGCGTACGCGCCGGACGCCGACGTGCAGCTGATTTCCAGCGCGTACCTGTTCGCGGCCCGGGCCCACGAGAAGCAGACCCGCAAGAGCGGCGAGGCCTACCTCACCCACCCGCTGGCGGTGGCCTTCCTCACGGCCGAGCTCGAGCTGGACGTCGACGCCATCGCCACGGCTCTGCTGCACGACACGATGGAGGACTGCCTCGTCACACGGGAAGAGCTCGTCCGGTCCTTCAACCCTGTGGTGGCAGAGCTGGTCGACGGCGTCACCAAGATCGGCAAGCTCCACTTCCGGAGCAAGGAGGAAGCGGCCGCGGAGAACTTCCGCAAGATGCTCATCGCCATGAGCCGCGACGTGCGCGTGATCCTGGTGAAGCTCGCCGATCGTCTGCACAACATGCGCACCCTCGGAGCCATGAGGCGGGACAAGCGGGCCCGCATCGCAGCGGAGACCATGGAGATCTTCGTCCCCCTGGCAAACCGCCTGGGCATCCAGTGGATGAGGAGCGAGCTGGAGGATCTGTGTTTCGAGAACCTCCACCCCGAACACCACGCCGAGCTCGCTGCGCAGGTCGCCGCGTCGGCACCGGATCGCGAGGCCTACACCAAGCGGGTGGTCGAGAAGCTGACCGCGGCACTCGGCGACGCGGGTGTCGAGGGGCAGGTGTCGGGGCGCGCCAAGCACCTGTGGAGCCTCCACCGAAAGATGGTGCACGGGCATCTGGAGTACGACCAGGTGCACGATCTCATCGCCTTCCGGGTCATCGTGGGCGACGTGGCTGACTGCTACGCCGTGCTCGGGCACATGCACGGAGCCTTCAAGCCAGTCGCGGGTCGCATCAAGGACTACATCGCGATGCCGAAGCCGAATGGCTACCAGTCCCTGCACACCACGGTGTTCGGACCGGAAGGTCGGCGCATCGAGATCCAGATCCGAACCGCCGAGATGCACCGGATCGCGGAGCAGGGCATCGCGGCCCACTGGCGCTACAAGGAGGGACACCTCGCGCTGAAGCCCGAGGACGTTGCCCGCATGGCGCAGCTCCGCGAGGTGCTCGCGACCGCCCAGGAGGTCGCCGACCCGGACGAGTTCATGGAGGCTGTGAAGTACGATCTGCACTCCGAGGCCGTGTACGTCTTCACTCCGGCGGGCGATGTGCGCGAGTTCCCCGAAGGCGCCACCGTGCTCGACTTCGCCTACGCCGTGCACACCCAGGTGGGCAACCGGTGCACGGGAGCGAAGGTCGACGGGCGGATGGTGCCTCTGCGTTACCAGCTCCGAAGTGGCGACACGTTGGAGGTCCTGACCTCGCCCACGCAGACCCCTCGTCGCGGGTGGCTCGAGCTCGTGAAGACCGGGCGCGCTCTCCGCGCCATCCGGAAGTACGTGCGCCTCCAAGAGCAGGAGACGGGACTCCGGATCGGCACCGAGATGCTCGACGGCGAGCTGAAGAAGTGGAGCTCCAGCATGAAGGCCTTGAGGAAGGAGGGACGCCTCAAGGCCTGGTCGAAGGCCCACGGCTTCCGGGACCTCGACCCCTTGCTGCTGCAGATCGCCCGCGGCCACATGCCGCCCCTGAAGGCGGTCAAGGAGCTCCTTCCGGAGGTGGACTTCGAGCCGCAGAAGAAGGAGGGGGAAGGCCCCTTCAAGCGCATCATGCGGGCCTTCCGCAAGGCGGGCTCGAGCCCCATCCAGGTGCAGGACACCGAGGACGTCCTGGTGAGCTTCGCCCGCTGCTGCAACCCACTGCCTCGCGAGCCCATCGCCGGCTACATCACCCGGGGTCGCGGCATCAGCGTGCACCGGCGCAGCTGCCCGCAGCTGCTCGCGTTGGAGCCGGAACGGCGCATGGCCGTGGAGTGGTCTCCCGAGGTCCAGGGGCAGCAACACCAGGGCGAGATCCGCGTGGTGTGCGTGGACCAGCCGGGGCTTCTGGCGACCATCTCGAACGCCTGCTCCGAGCAGGGCATCAACATCAGCCGCGCCGAGGCGCGCGGCCTGGGGGACGCGAAGGCGGAGTGCTCGCTGGAGGTCGGGGTGCGCAACCTCGACGAGCTCCAGGGTCTGATCCGACGGCTGGAGGGCATCCCGGGTGTGATCCGAGTGGACCGCGCGGGATAGGCGGGCGCATGCTCCTCGTGGTCGACGTCGGCAACACGAACACCGTGCTCGGGCTCATGGACGGCGAGACGGTCGAGCAGCAGTGGCGGGTGAGCACCATCCCGCGCACGACCGACGAGGTCGGACTCACCATCACCCAGCTGCTCGGGCTGCGCGGCCTCGGCGTCGACGACGTGCGGGGCGTCATCATCAGCTGCGTGGTGCCGAGCACGCTCTACAACATCGAGAAGGCCGTTCGGCGCTACCTCCACGTCGAACCCCTCGTGGTCGGAAGCGGCATCAGGTCGGGCATGCGGGTGCGCACCGACAACCCGAGGGAGGTCGGCGCCGACCGCATCGTGAACGCGGTGGCGGCCGCAGAGCGCTGGGCCCCCCCGCTCGTGGTGGTGGACTTCGGCACCGCCACCACCTTCGACTGCGTGGACGCTCGCGGCGACTACGTCGGTGGCGCCATCGCCCCGGGCCTCGCGATCAGCGCCGAGGCGCTCTTCACCCGGACCTCCAAGCTCCCGCGTGTGCCGGTCAAACGTCCCGCCACAGCGATCGGCACCAACACCGTCACCGCGATCCAGTCCGGTCTCTTCCACGGCTACGTCGGGCTGGTGAACGAGCTCGCCACGGTCTGCAAGCAGCAGCTCCAGGGTCAGGCCACGTCGGTCGCAACGGGCGGCTTCGCGAACCTGATCGCGCGGGAATGCCACGAGATCGACCACGTCGACGAGCACCTGACGCTGCGTGGATTGAGCCTGCTCTGGCATCGAAACCAGCGCTGACCGGGGTCGATTGACCGGGTTGGGCAACCCGTTAGGGTTCCTCCTCGAACCCTCCCCGGAGCGCCCCACATGGCGAACGCCAACTTCCCCTCCGCCGACATCCGCAACGTAGCCCTCGTCGGCCACGGTGGTTGCGGCAAGACTGCGCTGGCGGAAGCCATCCTCTTCGACACCGGAGCCACCAGCCGGCTCGGGATCACGGTCGACGGCACGTCGGTGTTGGACTTCGAGCCCGAAGAACAGAAGCGCGGGGGCTCCATCGCGACCTCGTTCGCGTGGGTGGTGCACCAGGGCAAGAAGGTCAACCTCCTCGACACCCCGGGCGACGGCAACTTCATCTACGACGCCCTCACGGCCGTGCGAGGTGCCGACGCCGCCATCGTGGTCGTCTCCGCGCCGGACGGCGTGGAGGTCCAGACCGAGCGGGTCTTCAACGAGGCGTTGAACCTCGAGCTGCCAAGGGTGGTGGTCATCAACAAGATGGACCGGGAGCGGGCCAACGCCGATGCGGTGCTGGCGGAGCTCGCGGACACCTGGCCGTCCCAGAAGTTCGTCCCCCTTCAGGTCCCCATCGGGGCCGAGGCCGACTTCTCCGGAGTGGTGTCGCTCCTGCAGCGCAAGGCCCTGAACTACGGGTCGGATGGGTCGGGGAGCTTCGAGAAGACCGATGTGCCCGCAGCGCTGGTCGACGAGGTCGAGGCGGCCTGGGAGGCGCTGGTCGAGCACGTGGCCGAGACCGACGAGGAGCTGCTCGAGCAGTACCTCGAGACCTTCGAGCTGAGCCAGGACCAGGTCCGTGCGGCCCTCCGTACCGCGGTGGATGCCGGAGACCTGGTGCCGGTCCTGTTCACCGCGGCCGCGCCGAACATCGGTGCGCAGGCCGTGCTCGACCTGATCACCTGGGCCCTGCCCAGCCCGATCGCTCGTGCCGCCTTTCCGGGCATCGACAGGGCTGGCGATCCCACCGAGATCGAGGCCGTCGCAGGTGGCCCGTTCATCGCGCAGGTGATCCACACCTTCATGGACGAGTTCTCAGGGAAGCAGACCATCTTCCGCGTGGTCAGCGGGCAGGCACCCGCCGACGGCGGTGTCGACAACCAACGCACGGGTCAGCACGAGCGGCTGGGAGCGGCGTACTCCCTGCGCGGCACGGACAGGACACAGGTCGACACGGTCGTCACCGGTGACATCGTGGCGGTCGCCAAGCTCAAGGACACCCACACCAACGACACCCTGTCGGCGGGCACGGACCTGAGCGTCGCGCCCACGCGCTACCCGCCCCCCATGTTCAGCTACGCCATCCACGTCACCGGGAAGGGCGAGGAGGACAAGCTCAAGGGCGCCATCGAGCGCTTGATCGACGAAGATCCCACGCTGTCGCTCTCCTACGACGAGCTGAGCCACAAGATGGTGCTTCAGGGCATGGGCCAGCAGCACCTCGACATGTCCATCGCGAAGATGGCGCGGAAGTTCAAGGTGTCCGTGCAGACCGCGCTGCCAGCGGTGCCCTACAAGGAGACCATCAAGCGCAAGGTCACGGGCATCGAGGGCAAGCACAAGAAGCAGACGGGCGGCGCGGGCCAGTTCGGCGTGGCGTACATCGATGTCGAGCCGCTCTCGAAGGGCGGCTCCTTCGAGTTCGTCGACAAGATCTTCGGCGGCTCCATCCCGAAGCAGCTCATCCCTTCGGTGGAGAAGGGCGTGCGTGCCCGGATGAACAACGGCTTCCTCGCCGGCTACCCCATCGTCGACCTGAAGGTCACCCTGGTGGACGGCAAGTACCACCCGGTCGACTCCAAGGACGTGGCCTTCCAGATGGCGGGCTCCAAGGGGCTCAAGGCGGCGTTCATCAAGGGCGGCACGAAGCTCCTCGAGCCCGTGTACAAGCTCCAGGTCATCGTGCCGACCGACGCGATGGGCGACATCATGGGTGACCTGACCAGCCGGCGCGGCCGCATCCAGGGCATGAGCCCCTCCGGCAAGAAGACCTCCATCGAGGCGGTCGTTCCCTTGGCTGAGATCCAGCGCTACGCGCCCGACCTGCGCGCCATGACCGGCGGCCAGGGCACGTTCACGATGACCTTCGTGGGCTACGAGGACCTTCCCGGGAACCTCTACGACAAGGTGGTCGGTGCGAGTCCCTTCCGGAAGGACGACGACGAGGACTGATCGTGGCGACCTACCCCTATGAAGCGCTCGGCATCCCCGAAGCGCATCGCCACGCCCTCCAGGAGGGAGCGCCCAAGAAGATCAAGCTGGCCGTGGCCAAGGCGCTCGTCCCGTCGATCCCCCCCCGGGTGTACCTGGCCATCTGGTATTGCCAGCTCGGTGACCCCGACGCCGAGGTCGCCGACGCTGCACGCCGCAGCCTCACCGACGGGCTGACCGAGGACCAGGTGCGTGGCGCCATCGGCAACCTCACCCACCCCAAGGTGCTCGAGGTGCTCGCCGAGTTCCGCAGGGTCTACGACCAGCAGCTGATGGCCGACATCCTCCGCATTCCGCACACCAACGACCGCACCGGCCACCTGATCGCCGAGGTGGCCGTCGGCGAGCTGTTCGAGAAGATCGTGCGGAACCAGGAACGCTTGCTCATCACGCCCACGATCTACCTGTACCTGGCGACCAACGAGAACGCCGACCAGGAGCTGCTCCGGCGGGCATCCGACTACCTCCGGCTGAACCGGGCGCTGCCCGAGGGCGTGGACCCAGATGGCACGGTCACCATCGAGGTGCCGCCTGTGCTCGGGTTCGAGAAGGCCAAGCGCAGCGGGCCCAGCGCCGCTGAGCTGGAGCAGAAGCGCCTCGAGGCCGAGGTCGAGGCGGCGCTGATGGGGCTGCCGTCGCCGACGACCAACGAACACGTCGCCGAGAAGTTCGAGCTCGACATGTTCGACCTGGGCGACGTCGAGAAGGGCGGCCTGGGCGGCTTCACCTTCGACTTCGCCGACGAGCGCTCGGACTTCGGCTTCGACCTGACCCGCGATCCCGGCGACGGTGCGAGCCGTGAAGAAGTGGTCGAGGCGCGTCAGAACATGAAGCAGAAGATCGCGCTCATGACCCCCGGAAAGAAGATCAAGCTGGCCTACCTCGGCAACAAGGAGGCGCGCAGCGTGCTCGTGCGCGACCGCAACAAGGCCGTGGCGTCGGCGGTGGTGAAGTCGGGGCGACTGACCGACACCGAGGTCCTGAGCATCGCCGGCAACAAGAACCTGGACGGCGAGGTCATCCGAGAGTTGACGCGGAACAAGGAGTACATGAGGAAGTACCAGGTCAAGGTTGCGCTCTGCAACAACCCCAAGACCCCGGTCTCGTCCGCGATCGGCTTCGTCAACCAGCTCCAGCGCCGCGACCTGGAGATGCTCGCGCGCAACAAGAACGTGGGCGGGGCCGTCACGCAGCTCGCGCGCCGGAAGGTCATCGAGCTCAAGCGGAACAAGGGCTGACTCGCGCCAGCGCCCTCGAGCTTCAGGCGGACCACGGCTCGAAGGGGTAGCCGCGGGCCTCCGCGACGGCCCGGTTCGTGACCTTGCTGTGGAGCACGTTGAGTCCCTTGGCCAGGCAGGCGTCGTGCGCGAGCGCGTCGTGCCAGCCCATGTTGGCGATGCGCACGCCGTAGGGGATCGTGGCGTTGTTCAGCGCGAAGGTGCTGGTGCGCGCCACGGCGCCCGGCATGTTCGCCACGGCGTAGTGCACGATGCCGTCCACGTCGTAGGTGGGCTTGTCGTGCGTGGTGGCCTTCGTGGTCTCCACGCAGCCACCCTGATCGACCGCCACGTCGACGATGGCGGCGCCGGGTTGCATCAGGCCCAACATGTCGCGCGTGACGAGGTGCGGAGCCTTGGCGCCCGCGATGAGGACGGCACCCACCACGAGATCCGCCGTGCCGAGGGAGCGCTCCAGGTTGTAGGGGTTCGAGAACACGGTCTTCACGCGCCCGTTGAAGATGTCGTCCACCTCGCGGAGTCGGTTCAGGCTGATGTCGAGCATCGTCACGTCAGCGCCGAGGCCGACGGCCATCTTCGCGGCGTTGAGGCCGACCACGCCCCCGCCGATCACGACCACGCGCCCTGGCTCCACGCCCGGAACGCCGCCGAGGAGCACGCCACGGCCGCCGCGGTGCTTGGTGAGGCAGTAGGCCCCCGCCTGGATCGACAGCCGTCCGGCCACCTCGCTCATCGGGGCGAGGAGCGGCAAGCTGCGGTCGGGGAGCTCGACGGTCTCGTAGGCGATGCCGACCACGCCCGCCTTGAGCAGCGCTTCCGTCTGGGCCTCGTCCGGGGCGAGGTGAAGGTAGGTGTAGAGGATCTGGCCGTAGCGCAGCAGCGGGTACTCGGCGGGCAGGGGCTCCTTGACCTTCCAGATCATGTCCGCGCGGCCGTAGACCTCCTCGGCGCTCGGAACGAGCTCGGCGCCAACGTTGATGTACTCCTGGTCGAGCACGCCACTGCCCATGCCTGCGCCCTGCTGGACGAGCACGGTGTGGCCGTTGCGCACGAGCTCGCGCACGCCGCTCGGCACCAGGCCGACGCGGTTCTCCTCCGACTTGATCTCGCTGGGGACACCGACGATCATCCGACACCTCCGGAAGGGGACGCGCGCTCTATCCAGCGGGATGCGGGCTGGCGAGCGTGCTAAGCTCGTGGTGTTCGGGTCGGGCGACAGCCCCAGGCACTTCACGACGGAGGCGCCATCCAGGCCCCAGAGGACATGGTGGTGCAGACCCTCGAGTACGACGACTCGGCGCGCGTGCGGGAGCTCTCTGGCGAGCTGGCGGTGCACCTCAAGGTGGTGGGCCGGGAGCTCGAGGTGCGCGTAGCGCATCGAGGAGGCCGGTTCACCCTCGAGGGTTCGGCGGCCGCGGCTGCGCTCGCCGGGTCGCTCCTCGACCAGCTCTACGACCTGGTGGGCCGCGGCGTGTCGCTGCACCCCACGCTGGTGGAGCACGCCTGCCGCCTCGTGCGCAGCGACCCCGAAGCACGCCTCGCCGACTACTTCCTCGACGTCGTCTACGTGGGCCATCGGCAGAAGGCCATCTTCCCGCGCTCCGTGACGCAGAAGGCCTACATCAAGGCGATCCGCGAGCGCGACGTGGTGTTCGGTGTCGGGCCCGCAGGCACGGGGAAGACCTACCTGGCGATGGCCATGGCGGTCGGCGCCCTGATGAGGCAGGAGGTCTCCCGCATCGTGTTGTGCCGACCGGCTGTCGAGGCGGGCGAGAAGCTGGGCTTTCTCCCCGGCGACATGGCGGAGAAGGTGAACCCCTACCTGCGGCCGCTCTACGACGCGCTCTACGACATGGTGGACAGCGCTCGAGGCGGTCGCCTCATCGAGAAGGGCGTGATCGAGGTCGCGCCCCTCGCGTTCATGCGCGGCCGCACCCTCTCCGATGCCTTCGTCATCCTCGACGAAGCGCAGAACACGTCCGTGGAGCAGATGAAGATGTTCCTCACACGACTCGGCATGGGCAGCCAGGCCGTCGTGACTGGCGACGTCACACAGGTCGACCTTCCGGGCCACATCACCTCGGGGCTGGTCAACGCCCGTCGCGTGCTGGACGGCGTGCCTGGAATCGGCTTCGTGACCTTCACCGCCGACGACGTGGTGCGCCACGGACTGGTCACGCGCATCATCCGGGCCTACGAAGCCGACAGCCGGCGCGGAGGGGAGCGCTGATGGTGCGGCCCACCCGTCGACAGCTCATCCGTGCGTTGCTCCTGGTAGCCGTGTGTGCGCTCACGGCGTTGGTGATGGTGCCCGTCGTGCGCTTCCCAGACGCCGACCTGCCTGTCGGCGCCGTGGCGCCCCGCAACATCTCAGCACCGACGACCTTTGCCTTCGAGGACGTGCAGGCCACCCTCGACCGGCAGCAGGAGGCCGCCGAGGCGGTCGTGTCCGTCTACGACTTCGACGGTGGGCTGGGTCCCCGCCTGCAGGGCCGGGTCTCCGATGCCTTCGATGTGGTCCGACGTGGGCTCGCGACGGCACCGAAGAGCGAGGAACCGGAGACACTGGGCGAGGTGTCTCCCGAGCTGGTGAGGCAGTTCCAGGCCCAGCTGCAGGAGCGTCTTGGGGTGCGACTCGCGGACGAGGAGCTCGAAGGTCTGTTCGACGAGGGCTTGAGCCCCGCGCTGGAGGCGATGACCAACCAGCTCCTGGGCACCCAGCAACGCCGCTACCTCGTGGCCGACCGGTCGCTCCTCCCCGTGAGCGCCCCCATCCGGGTCATCCGGCTTCGGGAGAGCCGGGAAGAGGTGCAGCTCGACGACTTCAGCAGCGTGCACACCCTGGACGAAGCTCGGAGGAGCCTGTCACTCGAGGTGCTGGACCGCTTCGAGGACGGCCCCGCAGGGCAGCGCCTCCGGCTCGCCGCCAGCATCGCCAAGGTGATGCTCCAGCCCAACTTCGCCCGCAACCAGCTGCTCACCGAGGAGCGTCGGCTGGAGGCCATGTCGTCGGTCGCGCCGGTGCAGCTCCGCATCAGCGAGGGCACGACGATCGTGCGAAAGGGCGACGTGGTGGACGAGCACACCGCGCGCGTGCTCGGCGCGCTCGAGGACACCCGCGGCGACGACAACATGCTCGCCGCCCTCGGGGCCCTGTTCGCGTTCAGCCTCCTGCTCTACGGAGCGGTGTACTCCTTCGCGGGCCTGTACATCCGCAAGTTCTCCACGCGCACCCGGGACCTGGCCGCGCTGGGTTTCTTGATGATCCTCACCCTCGCCTTCGCGAGGGGGCTCACCGAGATCGCCGTGCCGTTGGCGCAGGCGAGCCCGGAGCTCGAGTCCGGGTCCTTCTTCTACATGCTTCCGCTGGCCGGCGTGGCCCTGCTGGTGCGCATCCTGATCAACTCGGAGACGAGCCTGGTCTTCTCGGTGGTCGCCGCGGCGCTCGTCGCGTTCCTGATGGGTCAGCAGGTGCACTACGCTGCGTTCTTCGTGGTGTCTTCGGTGACCGCAGCGGGTTCGATCGGCAAGGACCGGGAGCGCAAGGGCATCCTCCGCGCGGGCATCTACACCGGGTTGATGAGCGCGGCGTTCGTGCTCTTGTTGGACCTCGTTCGGATGTACCTGCCGGAAGCGGCCGTCGGCGGTGGTCCCATCCGTCCTGTGTGGGACGCGGTGTTCGCCTTCACCGGTGGGCTGCTCTCGGCGTTCTTGGTGCTCGGGCTCGTGCCCTTCTTCGAGCTCTTCGGGTTCGTGACCGACTTGCGGCTGTTGGAGCTCGCCAACCTCGACCATCCACAGCTTCGCAACCTGATGCTCAAGGCGCCGGGCACCTACCACCACTCGATCATGGTCGGCACGCTGGCCGAAGCAGGGGCCGAGTCGATCGGCTGCAACGCGCTCGTGTGCAGGGTGACCAGCTACTTCCACGACATCGGGAAGGCGATCAAGCCCCAGTATTTCGCCGAGAACCAGGGCCGGGGGATGCCCAACATCCACGAGAAGCTGACCCCGCGGATGTCGGCCCAGCTCATCATCGACCACGTCCGGGAGGGGGCGGCGATCGCCCGGAGCCAGGGCCTGCCGAAGCCCATCGTGGACGCCATCCTCACGCACCATGGGACCGGCCTGCTGAAGAGCTTCTGGGTGCGCGCCCAGGAGACCGACCCCGACATCTCCGAGTCCGAGTTCCGCTACCCCGGGCCGAAGCCGTCCACCCGCGAGATGGGCGTCATCATGCTCGCCGACAAGACCGAGGCCGCCTGCCGCACGCTCCGGCAGCCGACCGCCGAGAACATCGCTGCGATGATCCAGAAGATCGTCAACAGCACGCTGCAGGACGGCCAGTTCGACGAGTGTCCGCTCACCGTCGCGGAGATCGTGACCATCGCCGACGCCTTCCAGGGCGTGCTCGCCGGCGTGTACCACCACCGCGTGGACTACGCCGAGACCCGCGCGATCTCCACCGCGGGGACGGGCGACGAGCGCGAGAAGCCGTCGCGAGAGGCAGTCATCACCCTCGAGATCCGGCCGGGGGAGGTCGATCTGGATCCCTCCTCGGACTACGAGAGCGTGCAGAACCTCCCGGGCATCGGGGGCTCGGACGACGGATGAGGGTGCACGCCCGCCTCGAGGCGCTCCCCGACGAAGACGCGGCGTTGGGCCATCTCGAAGAGGACGCGCGCCTCCTCCTCCAGGCGGCGAGGCTCGAAGATGTCGAGCTATCCATGGTGCTTACGTGCGACGTGTTCATCCAGGACCTGAACAAGTCGTGGCGGGGTGTCGACGCGCCGACCGACGTGCTGAGCTTCCCGCAGCAGGACGAGGTGGTGCTCGGCGACCTCGTGATCTCGCTGCAGACCGCCCGCCGCCAGGCGGAGGAACGTGGACACGCCCAGCGCAGCGAGCTTCGCATCCTGCTCGTGCACGGCCTCCTGCATCTGTTGGGCTACGATCACGAGGCCTCCGAGGCGGCCCTCGAGGAGATGGCCGCGGCGGAGCGAAACCTGATGGGACGTCTGGGTTGGGCCGGAGAAGGGCTCATCGCACTCGCTCACACCGAGGCGGACGGATAGCGGTGGCGCCTGGAGGGCTCCCATGATCCCAGAAGAGCTTCGCTCCCGCCGAGCGTCCCTGGCCGAGCGCGTCACCGCGCTCCGGGGGTTCCTTTGACGTTGCTCACAAGGCGCGTCAGATCGAGGAGCTGAGCCGGAAGACCGAGGACCCGGACTTCTGGAACGACAACGAGCGGGCCCAGGCCACGCTCCGCGAGAAGGCCGGGCTCGAGCGCGACGTGCATGCGGTGCTCGACCTCGAGGGGCAGCTCGAGGATGCCGAGGTGATGATCGAGCTGGGGGAGGAAGCCGCGGACCAGGAGTCCCTCGAGGAGGCCAGCGGGACCCTGGACGCGGTGCAGGAGCTCTGCGACGTGCTGGAGGTCCGCCGCCTGCTCGGCGACGAGGGCGATCGCGCGGGCGCGGTGCTCGAGATCAACTCGGGCGCGGGCGGCACCGACGCGAGCGACTGGGCCGGCATGCTGAAGCGCATGTACCTGCGCTGGTCGGAGGAGCACGGCTTCAAGTCCCGCGTGGTCGACGAGCAGGCGCACGACGAGGCCGGCATCAAGAGCTGCACGATGGAGATCGAGGGGGAGTACGCCTACGGCTACCTGAAGGCGGAGATCGGTGTGCACCGGCTGGTTCGCATCTCTCCCTTCGACGCCTCGGCGCGCCGCCACACCTGCTTCGCCAGCGTCGGCGCGTACCCGATCGTCGACGACGAGATCGAGATCGAGATCAACCCCGCGGACCTCAAGACCGACACCATGCGCGCCTCGGGGGCGGGTGGTCAGCACGTCAACACCACCGACAGCGCCGTTCGCATCACCCACCTGCCCACCGGCGTGGTCGTGAAGTGCAGCAACGAGCGCAGCCAGCACAAGAACAAGGCCACGGCGATGAAGGCCTTGAAGAGCAAGCTCTACCAGATCGAGATCGAGAAGCGCCAGGCGGCCATGGACGCCGCCAACGCCGACAAGAAGAAGATCGAGTGGGGCAGCCAGATCCGCAACTACGTGATCCATCCCTACCGGATGGTGAAGGACACCCGCACCGGTCTGGAGGCGGGCGACGTGGACAAGGTGCTCGACGGGGCCCTCGACCCCTTCATGGAATCCTGGCTCGCACAGCGCGCCGGTGAAGCCGAGCGAACGGAGAGCTGACGTGCTGATCTGGATGTTGGCCTGTGCCGGGTCCGAGGGGGTGGCCGACGGGGGATCCCTGGTCGGCTCGGTCTCGATCGACGGCTACGACGTGGACGTGGAGATCGTGAGGGCGTACGGATTCGACGACGGCTCCGAGGGCGTGTTCGACTTTCCGTCCAACCCCGACGCGACCTGCGACGACGTGGTGGCCCTTCAGAACAACCACCTGGTCGGCAAGAGCGACAAGATCGTGCCCGACGCCGTGGTGGCGCCCGACAGCTGCCGGCTCTTCTTCAATGCCGCGCTGGTGGACGGTGCGGGCACCTACTCGGGCAGCGACGCCGAGCCGGCCATCGATGCTTTCTGGACCCTGGACTGTGCGCTGGGCGACGGGTCCTTCGAGTGGGAGAACCGCGACGGCGACAAGGACTACTACTGGAGCGGCGACCGGCTGACGGGCAATCCCGACGACTGGACCACCGCGATCGAGGTGGAGGGCGAGGGCTTCCGCGTCGACGCGCAGCTCAGCGGGGTCTCCGGCAACTACATCGACGCGCTCGACGAGCTCTCCGGCAGCGGCACCATCTCCGGCAGCATCTTCGTCACGCCCTGCGGAGGCATGGCCGACAGCCCCTGGCTCTAGCGCGGATCGAGCACCGTCGGGCACGTCTGGCGCGTTAAGCGGCCGCCCCGGAGGCCTGATGTACGCGTTCGACGACACGCGCTTGGAGAAGCTGGACGCGCTGCGTGAGGCGGGCATCGAGCCTTACCCCAAGGCGCTGCCCGTCCACCACACCCTCGCCGACGTGGTGGCTGCGGCGGGCGAGCTGCCCGACGAGGATCTCCAGGGCATCGAGACCGTGTTCACGGTCGCGGGTCGACTTCGGTTCAAGAACGAGATGGGCAAGGCGGGCTTCGCGCGGCTGCAGGATCCAAGCGGGCGCCTGCAGGTCTACGTCAAGAAGAACGTGGTCGGGCCGGAGAACTTCGCGGCGTGGAAGAAGCTCGACCTGGGCGACCTGGTGCACGTGAGCGGCCGCCTCATGCGCACGCGCACCGGCGAGGTGACCCTGAAGGCCACCGCGCTGCGGCTCAACGCCAAGTGCATCGCGTCGTTGCCCGACAAGCACAAGGGCTTCACCGACGGCGAGCAGAGGCAGCGCATGCGCTACCTCGACCTGATGATGAACGACGCTACGCGGGAGACCTTCCGCCGGCGCGCTGCCATCGTGCGCGGCACGCGCGACTTCTTCGAGGCCCGCGGCTTCATGGAGGTCGAGACCCCGATGCTCCAGACGCTGGCGGGCGGTGCGGCCGCTCGGCCCTTCGTCACGCACCACAACGCGCTCGACCTCGACCTCTTCTTGCGCATCGCCCCGGAGCTCTTCCTGAAGCGGCTGGTGGTGGGGGGCTTCGAGCGGGTGTTCGAGATCAACCGGAACTTCCGGAACGAGGGCATCAGCCTGAAGCACAACCCCGAGTTCACCATGCTGGAGTTCTACTGGGCGCACGCCACGTACCTCCAGCTGATGGATCTGACCGAGGAGCTGGTCGCTGGGCTCGCGGTGCAGGCCACGGGCAAGAGCGCGGTCGCCTACGGGGAGCACCAGCTCGACTTCTCCACGGGCTGGCGCCGGGCGCGCATGGACGAGCTCATCGCCGAGGCCACCGGTCTCACGGATCCATGGGACGTGCACGCCTGCCGAGCGCGTTGGTTGGAGGACCACCCCGACGCCGCGGTGGAGGAGCTGCCCACGACCTCCGGGAAGTGGTTCGAGCTGCTCTTCGACGCCTACGTCGAGGCCTCCCTCATCCAGCCGACCTTCGTGACCGCGTTCCCCACCGAGATCAGCCCGCTCTCCCGTAGAAACGACGTGGAGCCACGCATCGTGGACCGCTTCGAGCTGTTCTGCGTCGGCCGCGAGATCGCCAACGGCTTCACGGAGCTCAACGATCCGGTGGACCAGGCCGCTCGCTTCGCCGCGCAAGCGGACGCCAAGGCCGCCGGGGACGACGAGGCCATGTTCTTCGACCACGACTACGTGCGTGCGCTGTCCTACGGCATGCCACCCACGGCCGGGGAGGGCATCGGCATCGACCGGCTGGTGATGCTTCTGACCGACCAGGCCAGCATCCGCGAGGTCATCCTCTTCCCCACGCTCCGGCCGGAGTAGCGTGCGTTTCGCGTTCCACATCGCGCTGTCGCACCTGCGCTCCCGGAAGTCGGCGCGCGGCGTGAGCGCGATCACCTTGGTGAGCGTGGCCGGCGTCACGGTGGGGGTGGCGGCGCTCAACATCGTGTTGAGCGTCATGGCGGGCTTCGAGGTGGACCTGCGTGACAAGATCCTGGGCAGCAACGCCCACATCGTGGTCTTGCGCTACGGCACGCCGATCGACGATCCCGACACCGTGGTCGAGGCCATCGACGCGCTGGAGAGCGTGGACGGGGTCGCGCCCTTCACCTACTCCGAGATGATGATCCGCTCGTCGGCCGGAGCGAGCGGCGTCATCCTCAAGGGCATCGATCCCTCGCGGGCCGACCAGGTCATCGACCTCGTCGACAACATCGTCATGGGACCCGACGGGCCCACCGAGACCGTGGAGAGCCAACAGGCGACGATCGACAGGCTCTACGAAACCGAGCGCGACGACGATGGCACGGAGGTGCCGGGCATCGTGCTCGGCGAGGAGCTCTCGGCCGACCTGCGGGTGTTTGTCGGCGACAAGGTCCACATCATCAACCCCATCGGCGGCGGGACCGGCCCCTTCGGCGCACCGGTGCCGGACGTCCAGCCCTTCCGGGTGGTCGGGATCTTCTACTCGGGCATGTACGAGTACGACACCAAGTGGACCTACGTCGGCATCCCCGCCGCCCAGAAGTTCTTGAAGATGGGCGACGAGGTCACCGGGGTCGAGGTCACGGTGCACGACATCTACGGCGCGGACACCACCGCCCTCGAGATCGAGGAAGCGCTGCAGTACCCGTACTACGCGCGGCACTGGAAGGATCTGAACCGGAACCTCTTCAACGCGCTGAAGCTCGAGAAGGTGGTGATGGGCCTGATCCTGAGCCTGATCGTCGCCGTCGCTGCCTTGAACATCGTCGGGACGCTCATCCTGATCGTGATGACCAAGGGACGCGAGGTCGCCATCATGCGCGCCATGGGCGCTGCCGCCAGCCAGATCCGCCTCGTGTTCATGTTGGAGGGCGTGATCATCGGGCTTGTCGGCGCCACCATCGGCACGGTGCTCGGACTCGTTGGCTGTTGGGGACTGGACGAGTACGGCTGGCCACTCGACACCGACGTGTACTACCTCGACACCCTGCCGGTGGTCGTGGACCCCCAGATGGTGGGGGTGGTGGCCTGTGTGGCGGTGTGGATCTGTTTCCTCGCCACGCTCTACCCGGCGAGCGAGGCGGCGGCTGTCGACCCGGTCGAGGGGCTTCGCTATGAGTGAAGGCCTCGCCCTGAGCTGCCGCGGCATCGAGAAGGTGTTCGAGAAGGGCGGCCGGCGCCTGGAGGTGCTCGCGGGGGTCGACCTCGACCTGGAGGCCGGCGGGTCGGTGGCCGTGCTCGGCCCCTCGGGTTCCGGGAAGTCGACGCTGCTGCACATCCTCGGCACGCTCGATCGGCCCACAGCGGGAGAAGTCCGCTACGACGGCGGGCGTGTGTTCACCCGATCGGGGCGCGCGCTGGACGCCCTGCGCAACCGGGAGGTCGGCTTCGTCTTCCAGTTCCACCACCTGCTGCCCGACCAGTGCGCGCTCGACAACGTGGCGCTGCCGCTGTTGATCCGTGGCGAACGGAAGGCCGACGCCCGCGCCCAGGCGCAGGCGATCCTCGCGGATGTCGGGCTGGGCGGGCGGCTCGCCCACATCCCGGGGGAGCTCTCGGGGGGGGAGCAGCAGCGCGTGTCGCTCGCGCGTGCACTGGTCACGCGTCCTCGCCTGCTGCTCGCCGACGAGCCCACCGGCAACCTCGATCCGAAGACTGCCGACGGGGTGTTCGACCAGATGATGGCGCTCAACGCAGCGCGTGGCTGCACGCTCGTGACGGTCACGCACAGTCACGACCTGGCGGCACGCTTCCCGCGGCGCCTGCAGGTGCTCGACGGCCGGCTCCAACCCGCATAGACCCGTGGCGATGATTCCGTTGACCCTCGTGCTGGCGGGGCTCCTGTCCCCCGCATGGGCGCAGGACCCGGCCGAGATCCCGGCTGAGCGTCCTCCGGAGGAACCTTCGGTGGAACCGGTGGTCGGCGAGCCCGTGCTCGACCTCACCCCCGAGAGGAAGGTCGAGCCGGTGCCCGAGCCCGCCTTCGACATCTGGAGCGGCCGGGTCGTCAACGTGAGGGTCGAGGGCAACCGGCGGGTGGAAGAAGCGGTGGTCCTGGCCTCGGCGCAGCTCCGGCAGGGCGATCGCATCCAGGCCGCCAAGGTCCGGGACGACGTGAAGGCCGTGTTCCGCACGGGCTTCTTCCGCGACGTGCGCGTGGACGTGTCGCGCGCCGACCTCGACGACGGTGTGGTGGTGACCTTCCTGGTCACCGAGAACCCAGCCATCCGTGAGGTGAAGGTCTCCGGGACCAAGAAGATCGAGGAAGACGACATCCGCGAGGTGATCGACATCTCGCCCTTCGCCGTGCTCAACGACGCCGATGTGCAGTCCAACGCACGTCGGATCCGCGATCTCTACGTCGAGAAGGGGTACTTCCTGGCGGAGGTCGACCCGGTGGTCCGCGAGGTGGCGGACGACCAGGTCGAGCTCGACTTCACGATCACGGAGAACCGCAAGGTCATCGTGCAGTCGGTCGACATCACCGGCAACGAGGAGGTGGCCGACCGGAAGGTCACGCGCTTCCTCCAGACCCGGGCCGGGGGCGTGGTGCCCTGGTTGACGGGCAGTGGCACCTTTGTCCGCGAGAACCTGGAGAACGACGTCCAGGTCGTCAAGTCGGTGTTCCTGGAGGAAGGCTACGTCGACGTGGCGGTGGGCGACCCGAAGGTCTACCTCTCCCCCGACAAGCGCTACATCTACGTGACCGTTCACGTCGACGAGGGCGACCGGTACAAGCTGGGCGCGATCTCGGCCGATGGCGACTGGGTCGCAGAAGAGGGGCTCACTCCCGAGAGGGTGCAGCGCCTGGTGGAAGGGGAGACCGTCAAGCAGGTGCAGGAGAACGAAGCGGCCAAGGGACCGGTCGGCCGCTTCTTCGACTTCAACGAGCGCGCGACGGCGCTCGAGACGGGCGACTGGTTCAAGCTCTCCGAGGTCCAGTCCACGATGGACCGGATCACGAACCTCTACTGGGACGAGGGCTACGCCTTCGTGCAGGTCTACCCAGACTCCATCCCCGACCCCGACACCGACACCGTGGACCTCCAGTTCCACATCGATCGCGGCAAGAAGGTGCGCATCGGGCGCATCGAGATCACCGGCAACGATCCCACCTGGGACAAGGTCGTCCGTCGTGAGATCCCCATCCACGAGCAGGAGATCTACAACGGCACGAAGATCCGCGAAGCCCGCGAGCGCCTGGAGCGCCTGGGCTTCTTCGAGGAGGTGCGGATCTCCACCCCGCGGGGCGACGCTCCAGACGTGCTGGACATGAAGGTCGAGGTGGTCGAGCAGCCCACGGGCTCGTTCTCGGTGGGGGCCGGCTTCTCGAACCTCGACAACTTCATCCTCACCGGCTCGGTCTCGAAGAACAACTTCCTGGGCCTGGGCTACGTGATGAGCGCGGCCATCAACTGGTCGAGCAAGCGCCAGCAGTGGAACCTGAGCTTCTTCGATCCGTACTTCCTCGACAGCCGCTGGACCGCGAAGGTCGACGCCTTCTCGATCAGCCAGCAGTACATCGAGGACCAGTACCAGCGAGGCGGTGGGCTGGCGGTCGGCCGCTACCTCGATCCCAAGGACGACTGGCGGCTCACCCTCAACTACACCCTCGAGGACGTGGGGCTCACCTCCATCACGCCGTACCAGGAGCGTCTCTACGGTGGGCAACTCTACCGGAACGGCCTCACGAGCACGCTCGGGCTCAACCTGAACGTCGACAAGCGCAACAACCGGATCAACGCCACGAAGGGCATCTACGCGTCGGCGTCGAGCGAGCTGTCCGGTGGCTGGCGCGTCGGCACGAGCGACGAGGTCGTGCAACCGCTGGGAGGCGCCTTCAACCTCTGGGAGAACCGCGTCAACCTGCGCTTCTTCCAGCCGGTGTTGCGCGACAAGGACATCCTCATCTTCCGCTTCAACTCGACGGTCGGCAGCATCCGCTCCACCGACGGGACGATGGTGCCGTTCATCCACCGGTACCGGGCGGGCGGCATCAACTCGGTGCGCGGCTACAACTGGTACAGCCTGGGCCCGAGCATCCGGAACCTCGAGAGCGAGGATCCGAGCCACGCGGACGACCGCCTGATCGTCGGTGGTACCGAGACCTGGATCAACAACTTCGAGCTGGAAGCGCCGATCATCAAGGCCGCCGGCATCTCCACGGTCGTGTTCTTCGACGCGGGCAACGCCTTCAACGGGCCGGAGGACGACATCCACCTGAACGTGCCTGGCCTGCGCACAGCGGTCGGCTTCGGGGTGCGCTGGTTCTCCCCCATCGGTCCGCTGCGCTTCGAGTGGGGCTTCCCGCTCGCGCCCTACGAAGACGAGCGCAAGTCGGTCTTCGACTTCAGCATCGGGAGCTTCTTCTAACAGGATGATGAAGAACCCTCCCGTCGCCTGCTTGGCGCGCCCCGCCGCTGTCGCCGCCCCGCCTCGGTTTGCGTGCCTGCTGGAGCCACACAGCTCGCGGGCGGACTACCCAGCGCTGAACGCGAGGACCATCGTGTAGGCGACCCAGGCGCCCACGAGGACCATGCCCCTGCGCCGCCCGAGCACCCTGTCCCGGAAGCAGAGAGGGATGAGCACCGCCGTGGCGCCGAGCGCCACCCAGCCGTCCGTCAGCAGGAAGCGCTGCGAGAACGCGATCGGGGTGATGAGGCTGGCGGCGCCGAGCACGCAGAGCAGGTTGAAGAGGTTGGAGCCGAGGGCGTTGCCGACCGCGATGTCGGCCTCGCCGGCGCGCGCCGCGGCGACCGTGGTCGCGAGCTCGGGGGCGCTCGTGCCGATGGCGACGACCGTGAGGCCGACGACCGCCTCGCTCACGCCGAGCTGGAACGCCAGAGTGCTCGCACCGTCGACCAGGAGATCCGAGCCTGCGACGAGGAGCCCCATGCCGAACAGCATGCCGATGACGAACACCGCAACCTGCGGCAGCAGCTTGGCCACCTTCGCGACACCGAGCAGCACGAGGCACCCGCCCGTCACCGTGACGGTGGCCCACCCCAGCTCTCCGCCGAGCACCACGGCCACGCCGGCGCCGCCGACGGTCAGCAAGGCCGCGGCGACCTCCGGTTCGAGGCCTCCCTCGTCCACGTCGTCGTCGACCTCCTCCTTTCCAGCGAAGGCGCGAGCGAGGATCCAGCCGACGTAGCTGACCAGCACGGCCAGCAGGACAGCGCCCTCCCACCGTGCCAGCTCGCCCTCGGAGAAGCCCATGCCCATCACCAGCAGCGTGGCCACGAGCACGAGCGGCAGCTCGCGCCGCCAGAGGGTGGGGCTCAAGGTGAGCGGTGCGACCACAGCGGCCGCGCCAGCGGCCACCAGCACGTTGAAGGTGTTGGACCCGAACACGTTGCCGACGGCGAGGTCCGGACTTCCCTCGAGGGCGGCGACCACGGCCACGGCCAGCTCGGGAGCGGAGGTTCCGAAGCTCACGATGGTGATGCCCACCACGAGAGGCGGGAGCCCGAGGCGACGTGCGAGTCCCCCCGCGCCGGCAACGAGCGCGTCGCCGCCGACCGTCAGAGCGGCCAGTCCCGTGACCACCAACATCGCCGCTACGAGCATCACCGCCTCCTATAGGCGACGGAAGGCGTGGGCCAGCGGGAGGGTTGGTGGCCGCCGGAGCCGGTGCGTGGTAGTCGGCCCGTCACCTCCGCATCCCGGGACCGCTGATGTCGCGCTTCTTCGTCCTCGTCGCCCTGATCACCGCGCTGTTCTCCGGCTCCGCCTTCGCGGCCGACGCCGGCATCGCCGTGGTGGACTTCAACCGCGCCGTCGCCGAGACCGCCGAGGGCAAGGCGGCGCTCCAACGCCTGCAGAGCATGGCGAACGGGAAGCAGGCCGAGATCGCCCAGAAGGAAGCGGAGATCACCACGCTCCAGCAGGAGTACGAGTCGAAGGCCGCGGTGCTGTCCGACACGGCGCGTCGTGACTACGAGCAGCGGCTCCAGCAGGCCTACGCCGAGTACCAGCAGATGGGCATGATGCTCTCCCAGGAGATGCAGAACGCCGAGCTGCAGGTCATGGCCCAGCTCGAGACCAAGCTGATGGGCGTCACCGAGAAGGTCGCCAAGGAGAAGGGCTACAGCGTGGTCCTTCGCAGCGAGGTGGTGGTGTTCGCCGACCGCCCCGACATCACCGACGAGGTGGTGAAGCGCTTCGACGCCGGCAGCTGATGAGCTTCACGGTCGCGGAGCTCGCTGCGCGGCTCGGCGGCGAGGTCGAAGGCGACCCGACGGTCGTGCTCGACGGCGTCGCCGGGCTGGAGCAGGCCGGCCCGCACCAGCTCAGCTTCCTCGCGAACCGGCGCTACGCACGGCAGCTGGCCACCACGGCCGCCGGAGCCGTGCTGATCGATGCCACGACCTCGTCGAGAGGCCGCACGGTCATCCGACTCGGGGAGCCGTATGTGGCGTTTGCTCGGGCCCTGGAGCTCTTCCACCCCCGGAGCTGGCCCGACCCAGGCGTCGACCCGCGGGCCGCCATCGCGCCCGACGCCGAGGTTCACCCCACGGCCACCGTCGAACCCTTCGTGGTCGTGAGCCCGGGAGCCCGTGTCGGCCCTCGTACATGGCTCCAGGGTGGCGCGTATCTGGGTCGTGGCGTGCAGGTGGGGGCTGACTGCCGCCTGATGCCGAACAGTGTCGTGATGGACGGCTGTGTGATCGGCGACGAGGTCTGGCTGAACCCGGGTGCGGTGGTCGGGAGCGAGGGCTTCGGCTTCGCGCCGAGCCCGACGGGCCTGGTCAAGATTCCTCAGGTCGGCAGCGTCACGGTGGGCAGCCGGGTGGAGCTCGGGGCCAACACGTGCGTGGATCGCGGTGCCATGGGCACGACCCGTGTCGGGGAGGGCGCCAAGCTGGACAACCTCTGCCAGGTGGCCCACGCCGCCGAGGTGGGGCCCCA
>Ga0114932_10001823_pt1 | contig 23444 bp, 28 predicted proteins | sample 2SBtaG_2_FD_87286 | JGI IMG/M metagenome (GOLD analysis project Ga0114932, IMG submission 87286) | Deep subsurface microbial communities from Kolumbo volcano to uncover new lineages of life (NeLLi) - 2SBTROV12_ACTIVE470 metaG | ecosystem: Environmental > Aquatic > Marine > Volcanic ...
ATTCCTTCTACCTCTCCGTCTGCACAGTCTGCATATCTGATATTTCTTCCATCACTTGAACTAGTTGAATCTTTCACATCCTTTCCTGCTATCACATCTAACAATTTTGCCGCATCTTCTACCGTTCTTGCTATGGGTCCAATTTGTTCTAACGAATTCGCATATGCAACCAATCCGTACCGGGAAACTAGTCCATAAGTAGGCTTGATACCCACGACACCACAGAATGCAGCTGGACATCTAATAGACCCTCCTGTATCTGTCCCCAAACTAAACCTAGCCTCCCCTGAAGCAACCGCAGCAGCCGATCCCCCCGACGATCCTCCTGCAACTCGATTCTCATCGTGCGGGTTCACTGTGGGCCCGAAATAAGATGTTTCTGTAGTCGTGCCCATTCCAAATTCATCCATATTAGTTTTTCCCACTATAATTGCACCTGCTGCCTTTATTTTATCCACTACCGTGGCATCATAAGGTGGAATATAATCCTTTAACATAGCAGACCCACACGTGGTACGTATGCCCTTTGTGGAAATATTATCTTTTATCGCAACAGTACACCCTTCTAAGGCCCCTTTCTTATTGCCTTTTGACTCAATTTTTGTTATAAAAGAATTAATATTTTTCATCGAACTTTAGGACCCTTAAAATAATCTTTTTTTGTGCTTTCGTCTACATTCTGAAAAACTTCTCCTCGTGACAACGATCCCCCTTCTTCATCATCACGCAATACGTTTTTAACATCTAATCGAATTTCAATTTCCGGGACTTCATCTAGGATCTCAAAATAGTCGATAATCTGCCTAAATTGTTTAGTAAAAATCTCTACTTCTTCATCTTCAAGATCAATTTTGGCCAATTCTGAAATATGTTGGACCGTTTCCACATCAACTACAATCCTCTCACTCATGCCCTAGCTACTCTGGATCAGGCGGTAAGCTTTTCGAACCCGCCTTGCTATTTTCCCTTCTTCTTCATTCGACGTTTTACCACTCTATCTATCCCCGAAACCCCTTGTGAGATGGTGGTCCATAGAGGGGTTCTTTGTCCCCAAACTTCCATTTTACCTTCTCTAATGGATTCTATTATGCTCTCCACCGTGCCCTCTTCTGTTTGAACTTTCACACCTGCCATTCCCACCATTCTTGCGACATGAGCATCGGAACCACCCGTCATCGCAATCCCGTACTTTTTTGCAAAATCCTTCGCCCGTCTATTGCCCCTTCCTGTAATCAATCTAGAATTATACACTTCAATAGCATCCACTTTGGATAGTCTCTCGTTTGAAATTTTAACTCCAACTCCGTGTCTTGTTTTTTGGAATGGGTGTGGTACTACTGCAACTCCTCCCAATTCTTGAATGCGCTCGACAGTTTCTTCAAAAGAAAGTCCCTTGTCAACACGCTCACGAATCCCAATAGCTAGGACGTGACCAACATCACTAGTCACTTCCATCCCTGGGATTGCAATAATATCATATATGGACGATTTTTTTTCTGCCTCCAGACTAGCATCAATTTCATCATGGTCCGTTATTGCTATTGCATCCAACCCAACGAAGCTAGCCATTTCTAATAGATCTTCTACAGAATCTTTACCATCAAATGATAATTTCGAATGGGTGTGTAAGTCGGCTTTGATGAACATATTATCCGAATTTGGTCTCAATTTGTCAAATTAAATCCTCTGCTTAAAAGTCACTCGAATCATTTATGCTCCCTGTATCTGCACAATTTGCGTCCCGCTAAAGTCATGTATCCAGTAAATCATACATTTACCAAGGGCCCTTTCCCTTTCAACATGACACTCACCAATCGCATCATTCCTTGTATCGACGTAGATTTAGATCCAACTGGGAATGCAGTTGTATATACTGGCATCAACTTCGAAAATTTGCGTTATACTGGTGACCCTGTGGAAATGGCACAAAAATATAATCAAGCAGGTGCTGACGAATTCGTTTTTCTAGATATAACTGCATCTTCCGATTCGCGTTCTACAATGCTCAATGCAGTTTCGAACGTTGCAGACGAACTGTCCATTCCTCTCACAGTGGGGGGTGGAATCCGAACCAAAGAAGATGTTAAGAACACTCTCCGAGCCGGCGCAGACAAAGTTTCAATAAACACTGCTGCTCTATCTAGGCCCTCTTTAATAACTGAGTCCTCCGAGGCATTCGGCAATCAATGCATCGTGATTTCAATCGACGCACGAAGGAGATTCGACGAACAAGGAGATTACTATTCTAAAATCAATGGGGAGTCTTGTTGGTTCGAATGTACTATCAAAGGTGGCCGTGAGGGAACTGGAATTGATGTTTTATCTTGGGTCCGAACTGCACAAAAACTTGGAGCTGGGGAGATATTTGTCAATTCGATCGATGCAGATGGAACTAAAGATGGATACGATATTCCCCTAACAAAATCTGTATGCGATTCCGTTTCTACCCCTGTCATCGCTTCATCGGGGTGTGGATCGCCTCAACACATGTACGAAGTATTTGCAAATGCTGGGGCAAACGCGGCTCTAGCAGCCTCCATTTTCCACTTCGATGAGTACACCATTCAAGAAACAAAAGAATATCTCCAATCCCGTGGAATTCCCATTCGACTATAATCTTATTTAAGCCCTATTTCACTGCGGCTTGATATGCTTTCAAGAACTCTCCATATGACTTCTCTATACTTTTTGTTGCATCCCCAAGGGCCTCTAGTGGGTCTCTTCCATCAGTCTTCAGAGACAAAATAGGGTCTATCTGTCCTCCTGACTGTATTGGATTTAAATCATATGTGGCAGCAGTTACGCCCTCCGTTTCCAGGAGGGCTCCTTTCAAAACATTCATGAACGTATGACTCTCCCCTTTGATTTCTATCATCAGCTCACTACTTTCTTTACTTAAAACCCGCAATTCCATGGTGTGCTTAATAATGTAGTGCATCTAAAAGTTTCGTTCTCCTAATAACAAGCCACTTTTATAGTTAATCGGCTTTTCATTTCTTAAATATGAATCCAAACAAAATGCGTGCCCTTGTATTTAACCAACATGGGGGGCCCGAAGTTTTGGAGTATGCAGAAGTAACTGTGCCCACTCTATCCCCAACTGATATGTTGGTCAAAGTTCATGCATGTGCCCTGAATCACCTTGATATTTTTGTAAGAGAAGGGATACCTGGATCTCACCTTTCGTTCCCTCACATTTCTGGAGGTGATATATCTGGAGTTGTAGTCGATGTTGGAACTCAAGTAAAAGAAGTGGAAAAAGGAGACCGTGTATTAGTAGACCCTCGGATAACTTGTGGGAAATGCAGCTACTGTCTCGTCGGAGAATCCAATCGTTGCAAAGGAAAAGAACACGGAAACTTAGGTGAAGAGTACTGGGGTGGCCTGGCCGAATATGTCGTAGCTCCTGCCAAAAACGCTATAAAAATGCCTGACCATGCAACCTTTGAAGAAGCCGCAGCTTTACCAATTGCATATGCCACCGCATGGAGGATGCTTGTCACTCGTGCAAAACTCCAACCTGGAGAATCTGTTCTAATTCTTGGGGCTTCCGGTGGACTTGGGACTGCAGGAGTTCAAATTGCAAATCTCATGGGGGCCGAAGTGTATGCAGCCACTAGCACCGAAGAAAAAATGCAACTCGCACTCGAACGTGGTGCACACCACGTGATTAATTATGCAGAAGAAGATTTTTCACGCTCCATATGGGGCCTAACAGATAAACATGGAGTAGACGTTGTATTCGAACATGTCGGAAAAGAAACTTGGAATGGCAGTATTCGGTCCTTAGCAAATGGAGGTAGGGTTGTCACCTGTGGCGCAACCACGGGATATGACGCCATGACTGACATTCGATATCTATTCAGTAGAGAAATATCCATTTTAGGCAGCCGTGGATGGCAGAGGAAAGATCTGCAACAACTCTCTTCTGTTGTTTGGCGCGGCGAATTGACTCCCATCATCGACCGAACACTGCCTCTTGAAAGTGCCATTGATGGCCTTTTAGCAATGAAAAATAGAGACTTGACGGGCAAGGTAATAATAACCCCCTGATGCCAATTTCAACTACGAATTTGGGGGAACTTTTCCATTCTTCTGTTATAAAAAATCCCAATAAAATAGCTCTCATTGATGTGGAGAGTGGGATTGAAATATCATTTCAACAGCTTGAAACCAATACGGCAAAAGTAAGGTCGATTCTCGATTCCTTGAATATTTCAAAAGGGGATCGAATAGCATTATTTTTTCCAAACCAGATAGAGTTTCTGTATGCACTTTTCGGTTCAATGAGGGCCGGGGCAGTACCTGTGTTAATAAATATAGAATTACCAATAGAAACCTGTTCTTATATAGCACGAGATTCTGGCGCCTCCCTTATCATATCTAGTTCTCAAAAAAATATTTTTCAAAAGGCCATTCAAGCCGCCCAATCTTCCAAAATATCTAACATACTCGTACCCTGTGATGAAAAAGACCGTTTACCCGCGGATTCCTCCGATCTTACTTTCCATAACCTTTCCCGCCTAATGGATATTGCCGTCCCTCTGAGTGGGTCTGTTGAAGTCTTATCAAATGATGCTGCATTCCAATCTTATACGAGTGGATCCACTGGCAATCCAAAAGGTGTTGTGCTGACTCATGGAGGATCTGCCTGGAATGCTAGTACCATTTGCAAATTCCATAGACTACAAGAATCTGATCGTGCAATTGTTGCTGCCCCTATGTACCATAGCAATGCACTAAATGGGGCGATAAAACCCATGCTTCTTGTTGGAGGGTCCACCGTCATTCTTCGTGGCTTCGATTCGAAAAAAATGATTAAATCCATAGACAAATTCAAAGTCACTTATCTTCGTGGTGTCCCTGCCATGTTCAAACTTTTAGTCGACGATACTGATTCTTTATCCAAATATGATGTTTCTAGCATCGAATGGGCCGTGTCTGGAAGTTCTAGCTTACCAGAATCTCTGATAACCTCTTTTGAAAGAATTTTCAATGCATCTATGGGGATGGCATATGGCCTCACTGAGGGTGGGCCAATTGTCACTTTATCCCCTCGTGATGGGACTAGAAAACTAGGGAGCTCTGGTGTACCGTTGCCTGGTGTGATAACTCATATAATTGACCCAACCACCAATAAGAAACTCCCTCATGGGGATATAGGCGAGTTAATCATTTCTAGTCCCGGACTGGCGTCCTACCACAATCTCCCTGATATAGAAAAATCCACTTTTGAACTGATCGGATCTTCTCGATTTTTACATACGGGGGATCTAGCTTATATAGACAATCAAGGATTCCACTACATCGTTGGAAGAATTGATGACATGATGAATGTTGGTGGGGAAAACGTCTACCCGGCAGAAGTCGAATCCTTGTTATCTACGCACCCTTCTGTTAGAGATGTTTGTGTAATTTCACTTCCCCATTCAATTAAAGGATCCGCACCCGTTGCCCTCGTTATTGCAGATGAAATAAGTGAAGAGGAACTTAAACAATTTGCTTTAAACAATGGCCCTGCATATGCACATCCACGTCGGGTTTTATTCGTCCCAAAATTACCCCTTTCAGGGACTGGAAAAATAGATCGAATCGCAGCGAAGAACATGGCACTCCAACATTTCCCAGATCCGTTATAACTATATCCCACTCTACATTCTCTAATTTCACCTCTCTCTTCTTCTAGCACACCACACCGACGACGTTTTGTCCCGAACCCTATTCTTTTCCATTATGGATTTATCTGCTGCCAAACATTTGCTCCATAATTCTCCATTTCATCAATTCCTTGGAATTCAATTCGAAAAATATGAACCGGGCGAGGTTATGTTAAAAGTTCCTTTTCGCGAAGAACTTCTAGTCAATCCCGAACTAGGTATAATTCACGGCGGTGTCATAGCAAGCCTGTTAGATATCGCTGGTCATTACGCCATTTTCTCTGTTGTGGGGTCTAAATCTCCTACTATTAATCTCAGCGTAGATTATCTGTCCCCTGCAACCAATTCCGATTTATTAGTACATGGAGAGGTGATTAAAATCGGATCCTCCACCGGCGTCGCAGACATGAAACTCCATCAATCTGAAGACTCTCAAAAAACCCTTGCAATGGGTCGGGCGACCTACAAACATAGTTAGAATTTCATTTCCATTTTATTCGGTGGACTTCTGTTTCAATTTTTTTCCTCATTTTAGTATGGAATTTCTGACTCTTTTTTAATTCCATAGTCACCGAGTACGAATGTGAAATAACTCCCCCTCTACCTTCGACAAAAGCCTTTATAAAATCTATGCTATCGCAGTTGTGTATGGAATATGAAACCGATGAAATTTCTGATATTTCTTCCAAAAAAATTCTATCTGCATATTTGTGATTTTTTTGCGCACCAAACGGTGGATTCATTATCCCTGTTACATCCTCTTTCCCCACCATTTTAATTGGAATGCATTTTACATCTGCCAGTATCCATTCTACCACCACTTCTGGAGAAACTGTATCTTCATTTTTTTTGGCAATCGAAAGGGCGTTTCTGTCCTTTTCTATTCCTACTACACTTTTTGGATTTCTCAGAGCAGCTCCTATTGCTAGCATTCCAGTTCCTGTCCCCAAATCCACAATATTTTTGTCTTCTATATCGCCATTCATATCTGCCACATGGATCATTGTAGAAGCCACTTCTGCAGAAGTCATATACTGTTCATATTTGATATTCGGATTCTCAAAATCAGCGACTCTCGATAAATTTAACTCCAATTTCTTCTTCCCGCTTGCCATTTCTACCACGTTCCATGGAACGTATCAAAAGCCAGCGACTCCAATGGATCTCTCCCCGTAGCAATCCAATACTCTTGCGGAGTTAGCATGGGTTTTTTGAATCTGGGACCATCGTCTGTAGATATCCGTGGGCAGCCCGTGTTGACAAAAGCATCTAATTTGAAATTCAACAACCTATCTGGAGTGATTTCATCCAGAGTAATTACATATGCATTCTCATTATCTTCAATTATTTCTTCTGCCAATTCCCACCTTCCCTGTCCAATTTTTGTGCAGTATATTATTCCCCATGTTTTCGCACCCATAGCTTTATGGATCGCTGCATATCTCTGCTTGATAAATTTATCCGCATCTGCAATAGAAACCAAATTATTTACCGGATCTGCAATCACCACTCGTTTATCTCTGTGTACCATCGCCAATCCAAGTGGATGGAACTTTCCCCCTCCTACATACATTATCTGACTAGCGTCCACCTCGGCAGATGCATAGTTACAACCCAAAACTTGTCCTTCGTGTGTTAATCTTTCGTCCCCCCTTCTAGTATGGACTGTATATCCTTCATCTTCCAAGAATTTTCTCATTTCTCCAAATCTATTCTGGTGCTGGGTGGTTGTCACGAGCCCAACATCAGGATCCAAACTTGGACTTTCCAATTCTTTAAGAGCAAGTTTCATTATTGGCACAACCTCCACATTGGAGTATAACGGAACATATATTATTTTTTCAGAAGTTTTCATCGGACTATGTCCAAAATGAACGAAAAGGTCCGATCTCTTCAATAGGTGCATATCCAAGTCACAAGCCCCATAACAAGGTTGTCCTGAAATCGCGACGACCACCTCTTTTGGTAATTTCTCTTTTAGATCATTTACTATCGCTGGACCCCTGCGTTTCAATCCCTCTGGGAATTGCAATCCAATTGTTTTTGCCCCTTTCTCTTTGATGGATTCTAATATTTGGTCAAGTTCATAATCCCACTCTCTCTCGTATGTAAGCTCCATCCTAGATTCCGGTTGGCCTTCAATATCTGATTCCAATTCCTCATCCATTATGTTTCTTGTATATCTCGAATCTTTTAACGTCGGCGCTTCTACTTTCTTACTCGTTTCTGTACAAACACCTCTCTTTATCACCTCTCCCCTTTTTGATTATGCATGGCAAAAAACTTACAAGACTTCATAACCGAAGTTGAAGAAGAAGTTTTAGAAATATCTAGCGTCATTCGCCCTGACAAATTTGAAGCTAGCGCAATACTTGAACATCTTGAAGAACGTGGAGAGTTTCCTCTTGTTCATTTTACCAATCCCTCTGGAATTGATGGTTTGGATACTACCCCTGGAAAAGTAACACTAGCAAGCAATGTATTTGCCGATCGAAAAAGAATCTCCCGAGCACTAGGATTATCCAGAACTCAATATCGAATGGAACCTGCACTCGAATATGCTCGCCGTGAAAGAGAACGAATTTTACCCGAAATTATTGATCCTAAAGATGCCCCTGTAAAAGAAGTAAGCCATGTCGATGCGTATGGACATGTCGATCTTAGGCGACTCCCTATTATGCATATCAATGAGATGGATCCTGCCCCTTACATTGATATGGCAAATGTGATGCAAGCCCCTCCTGAAGATGTAGATGAATTTGGCCATGAATTCTACAATATAGCCTTCCTACGTACCCAATATAAAGGACCTGATAAACTTGGAATTCACATGTCCCCTCGCCATAACCATCGGATAGTGAATAAAAATTGGGCTAGCGACCGCACGACTAAAGTGGCCATTGTAGCAGGTCACCACCCTTCATTTTATCTAGGTGCTCTAACTCTTGCAGCATATGGGATCGATGAATATGAAATTGCAGGAGGGATGATGCAAGAACCCGTTAGACTCGTCCCCTCAGAAACATGGGGCGACGATTTCATGGTACCTGCAGATGCAGAGATAGTCATCGAAGGTGAAATTCCACCCCATGAATTAGAAGCAGAGGCACCATTTGGCGAATACCCTGGATATTACGGGCCGCAAAGAATGCGCCCTTTGATAAATGTCACAAACATAACTCGTCGTAAAAACGCTGTTCTGCAAACCGTTTTTGCCGGCCATCGAGATCACTGGTTAACTGGAACTCTGCCCCAAGAAGGCAGTCGCTATAATGCTCTAAAAATTCATGGTCGCATCGCAGGCCTCACTGCAATACATCACCCCCCTAGTGGATGTGGCAGATTTAGGGCATATCTGTCAATCGACAAAAAAGCAGAAGGGGAGGGAAAAATGGCAGGTCTTGCAGCACTAGCCGCAGGAGATCTAGTCAAACATGTTATAGTCGTCGACGATGATATCGATGTGTTCAACGAGGAGGAAGTTCTTTGGGCAGTTTCTACACGATGCCGTGTGGAAGAAGATTTGGATATCATCCCCGGGGCAAAAGGCAATACCCTCGACCCCACAGTTCGGCCCGAGTATGATAACAAAAATGCCAAAATGATTATAGACGCCACTGTCCCACTTGAGTATGCATACCCTGCAAGATGCAGTGTTCCAAATCACGCAAAAGAAGCGATACTTTCACGTTGGGACGAATTAATTGACCAAACTTCTCTCAGACAGTACCGAGAATTAGAGTAATATTTCTATACTCTTTTCCTTCCCCCACTCAATTCACTAATACTATGTCAAAACCGGGCATCCCTCTAGATCACCAAGTCCTGAAGCCACAAACCCAATACAACGGGCCTTCTCCTGCAGCATTTTTCCTACATGGGTATGGGGCAAACGAATTAGATCTCTTGTCTCTATCAAATTATTTCCCCTCTGATATCTTTGTAATTAGTCTGCGCGCTCCCTTTTCTATCCCCGGTGGTTATTGCTGGTATCCCATCCAACTGTCTCCCACAGGTGCAGTACCTGACCAACCAGATCTCGATCACCTGAATCAAAGTATGGATTTACTCAGTAACAGCCGTAATGCACTTATAGATCTATACAACCTCGACCCTGAAAAAATTGGCCTCCTTGGATTTAGCCAAGGTACTATACTTTCTCTATCAACCCTTTGCGTCTGTCCTTCTGATTATTCTTGGTGCGTTGGTCTGAATGGATATCTCCCCCACTCCTTTTCCAATTCCTCCGCTCCTGAACTCGTAGACAAACCCATATTCTTATCTGCAGGGGCCACTGACGAACTCATCCCTCTGTCTAAAGTTGAACTAACTCAACACAACTTAGCTGAACTAGGTTGCAATGTAACGTTTTCGTCCCATGATGGGGGGCATTACATAGGAGAAAATGTACTTTTAGAACTGCCCTCGTGGCTCTCTAAATATATCTATTAATGCCCCATTCGGCACACCTAAATCCTCTTCCTGCAAAATCACTTACATGAGCACCAAAACAGATTCAGATCTATCGACCCCTTCCTCCGAAGTAGAAACATTTGGAAAGCTACTCGGGGAAGCAATTTCAAATCTACCAGAATATAAAGAATATGAAAAAGCTCGCGACGAAGTCAAAAATGACTCAGAGGCACAGGAACTTATCAATGACTTTGAAAAACAAAGACAATTATTCATAGTAAAAAGAGCTAGTGGTGAAGCAACCAAGGACGACTTAGAAAAAGTCAGCGAATCTCAAGAAAAACTTAATAATTTGCCCACAATGATACACTTCTTGGACACTCAACAAGAACTTTTAACACGGTTCGAAGAAGCAAATGAACATATCTCCGAGCCCCTTTCTCTAAACTTCGGAGATCAAATTGGCGGCTGCGGCTGTTCTTAATAGCTAACATTCCTATATCTCGATAATTATGAATGAAATTATCCACTCAACTTGGGGGGATTATCTACCTACTGAAATAAATAATTCAACCCCCCCTGGGGTGTCTATTTGGTACCTGGGGTGTCAAGGATTTGTTCTCAAGGCCAGCGATGGAACTACTCTCTTCATCGACCCGTATCTTGGAACTGGCGATCCTCCTAGAACCATACGAATGATTCCTGTCCCTTTCCACCCTTCTGATATAGTCCGAGCAGATGCAATTCTTGCAACCCACGATCATACCGATCACGTTCACGCAGAATCTCAAGCACCAATCCTTTCGAAAACCAATGCATCCTATTATGCCCCTGGCGCCAGTCTGCGAAAAATTGAGTCCGAAAATTGGACCGAAAATTGGGACGTCAAACCATCTCAATTCAGCGAAGTTTCTGAAGGTGACAGTTTCACAGTAGGGCCGTTTACAATTCATGTAGAACCTGCATACGACCCCGGGGCACAGCAACCCGTTTCTTATGTAATTCAACACGAAACAGGTACCTTTTTCCATGGAGGAGACACGAAACCACACCCTTGCCTTGATGATATCGGTAACAACTATGAAATAGACATAGGGGCATTGGCATTCGGATCCTCTGGAATTATTCTTAACAAAAAAACACGCAAGCCAAAACTCACTAAATGGTATTGCGATGAGTCTGACATCATTCAAGCATCTTGCCAATTACGTCTAAAACGATTGATTCCTGCCCATTGGGATATGTGGAAAGGACTGACCGCAGACCCATCTTCTTTGGTTCCTCATGCAAGGGGCTTCGAATTTCCCCACCACATCGAGGTAGTTGAAATCGGAGATATGCTAACTCTATAGTGAAAAAATCTCTTTATTTACTATATTCATTGGTTCCCCTCCTGTCAAAACAGCCCTGATATTCTCTGCGACAATTTCTCTTTGTTTCAGCTCACTTTCAACGGACTTAAAAGCAACATGAGGTGTCAACACAACTTTTTCTATATCTGATAGGGGATTGTCCGATTGGAATGGTTCATCTGCATAAACATCAAGCCCCGCGCCCGCGATTTTTCCATTTTCTATCGCCCAGACTAGACTCTCTTCATCAATGACACCCCCCCTAGATGTATTGATAATAAAACCATTTTTCCCTACTAATTCTAGTTCTCTCTTCCCAATCATTCCTCTCGTCTCATCAGTCAATGGAACGTGTAATGATACCACATCTGAAACCTTGAGAAGGTCTTCAAGATTTTCAACACACCTTGCCCCTGCTTCTATTATCTCATCCGGGTCGACATATGGGTCATAAGCCACTGCATCAAAACCTAGTGCCACCGCCTTTCTGCATACCTCTTTAGCTATCTGTCCAAAAGCAACAAACCCTATTGTCTGACCCTCAATTCTTCTCATATCTGCCCACTTTGACCGTGCTACACTCCATCCATTTTTCCTAATATCTCTATCAAAACCAGTAATGCGCCGTTCCAGTGACAAAATTAACCCTATAGTGTGATTTGATACTTCTGGTATGCAGTAATCTGGGACATTACTGACATATATTCCCATTTCAGTTGCGGCTTTCAAGTCTACATTTTCAAAACCAATGCCAGTTCTACTAATGACACGGCATTTTTCTAGTGATTCGATTACCTCTCTATTGAATTCCATCTGGCTCACAATAACCCCATCCGCCTCTTTAATTAGGTCTCTAACAGGCCGATCTGACAGCTCTGCATCGATCAAGTCCACATCAATTTTCCCTAATATGTCTCTCTCTATATCTAAACCTCCCTTCGAATTATCTGTATACACTACCGAAAAGGGCTCCATACATGTCGACTCATTTCTACCGACTAAAAATAATCGGTCTAATTCCTAATCGACTGTTGAAACCATTCCGGCGGTATCTCTTCCCCTAGTTCTTGTTCCTTTGCACGTTCATAGACCAAACTTCCAACTGCTGCGAATTGTATCCCCGCAGAACGATTATGGTAATATATGGACTCATTTTTACCCCTTCTACCTATTTCATTTTCACAAATAACTTCAGACAAAGTGGGATATTCCGTCTCTACAAAACCCCGTTTTCCCCTCTTAGATTGATATTTGTCAACTTTTCCACCACCTATTATTTCTGCCTTGTGATTTTTGTTTGTCGTTGAAAATATCTGATCGACGTTTTCTATAGTCCCATTGTCAATTTCAGTACTCCTCACATCTATTATGGTCATCCCCGGTTCTATCCATTCTTGGGAAAAAACCGGAGTTTGGGATGCCGTGCATGTGGCAACAATATCCGATCCCTTTGCCACTCCCTCTGGACTCTCCATAGCATTCACTTCTATACCCAAATTCTCAGACATTTTTTCCGCAAATATTTCCCTGTTTTTTTCTGTTGGGGAATATACTTTTATTTCTTCTATTTCTCTCACTTCTGAAATATTCGTGGCATAGCTCTGGGCCATCCCCCCCGACCCTATTATGCCCAGTATCGTCGAATCCTCGTTTGAAAGATACTTACACGCAACAGCCGCAGTTGCCCCCACTCTTTCATGTTGTATCACCCCATCGTTCATTATTGATAATAAAGCACCGCTCCTTGTATCAAAAAGAAGTATGACTCCCATGAATTTACCTGGGCTCTCATTAAACTTTTCCTCTGCAAAATATCCTCCCTTGTCTACATATTTTATGACATCCGATTTAAAACGGAGAGCTAGTCTCGGAGGGTCTATTGTAGCGCCAACCATCGATCCCCACGCAAAATAATCTCCCATCGTGGTCGGAGAGACTATATCCGTCCTGGAAAGAAATGTGGCATTCCCTCTCCCTAGTTGTCCGAATGCAGTTTCTATAGAATCTATGACTTCCCCTCTGTCCAATACTTTCTTCGCAATTTCATTGTCGATCAAAACAACCATACAGTATTAATGATATGTTTACCAATGAACTTAGGTTAATCTCCTTTCATTCCGTAATCAATACGCGACATTTTAAGTGAATGAAGAGTTAGCCGACATATGAATGAAAAAGACCTAGAACATGCTTGGTTTTATCAAACCAATCCCGAAGATACCCTCTCCGGGGCAATTGCAATAGAAGAAGGGTCTTGCATTTCTCCCCTCTCTTGGCCGTCTATGGCTCTCGAACACGGTTACGCCACCACTCCCGATGAATACTATTCTCGTCTATATAATTCGGCATGCGAAGCTGCTCAAAAATCTGCATTAAATCTTACCCAAACTCCTGACCGACAAATCTCCCATGCGATTCGTACTATGGACGACTACTCCCGTATTGAGAACGAACTCACAGCTCGACTCTCTGAATGGATGGGCGACTATACTGGAATATCCCAAGACCTCCAAACCTCTATCGAATCAATCGCCACCAATTCTAACCATTCCCACTTTGACGCCCACATACTTTCACTTCATAATCAACTAATATCTCTCTCCGATAAGCGCGAAAAACTTGCACATTTCATCGAGTCTGAAATGCCCAACATAGCACCCAATCTAACACAAATGGCAGGTCCTCTTCTAGCAGCAAGACTAATTTCGATAGCTGGGAGCTTAGAAAAATTAGCAAAAAAACCATCTGGAACTCTACAAGTCCTCGGAGCAGAAAACGCACTATTTGCCCATCTCAGGGGGCGTGCTACCTCCCCAAAGCATGGGGTCATATACACTCATGAATATATCTCTAAAACACATCCTAGTTTGAGAGGAAATATAGCACGTGCCTTCTCTGGTAAACTTTCAATTGCTGCCCGAATCGATTATTATTCTGGAACTTTAAATCCCGAATTGCATTCCGAGCTGCTTACCAAAATAGACCAAATTCGTTCCCGTGGTGGAAGCAAATGACAAAATCCGAGTCTTATCAATATTTAGACATCCGTGGAAAGACCCACTTAGTCACAAAAGGCCTCCCCATTTATGGAGAGCAAACAAAAAGTGGGTGGCGAGCATGGGATCCTACCAGGTCCAAACTTGGATCCGTCCTCGCTCAAGATGTCGATGTCGGTTTGTCTAAAAATGCAAAGGTCCTTTATTTAGGTGCCGCAAATGGAACAACAGTCAGTCACGTTGCAGATGTTGCATCTATAGTTTATGCGGTTGAATTTTCACCACAACCAATGAGAGATCTCCTCAATGTGGCACGATCGCGAACGAATATTATTCCTTTGTTAAAAGATGCCAGGCATCCCCAAACGTATTCGCACATTGTAGAATCCAATCTTGATCTAATAATACAGGATGTCGCAACCCGGGGTCAGGTCAAAATCGCTCTTGATAACAAAAAATTCCTATCCCCTACTGGAAAGCTTTTCCTCATAATCAAGGCCCGAAGTGAAAACGTTGTTACTCCCCCTGAACTTATTTTCAAATCGTCTATAGAAGATTTATCCAAAAGCTACGCCATTCTCCAAACTCAAAAACTTACTTCTCACCATAAAGACCATATGGCCATTGTTGCAGAACCCCTTCCTCAATAATGAGTTAATTTTTATTCCCATCTCGGCTAACTATATCCAATGAAACTAGGTTCTGCAGCCAATTTTAACAAATTTGGCACTCTTGGAATTGAAGAGGAGTACTTCGTCGTGGATTCTAGTGGCAAACCTGTCAATACCACTGGCCAACTCGTAGAAGGATCCGATGCTCCTGGTTTCCTTAAAAATAATATTGACAATGAACTCTTCAAATTCATAGTTGAATGTAGAACTCCTATATCAAACAACCTCGATGAAGCAAAGTCAGTTTTATTGGAAATGCGGGAACACATACAATCACACGTCCAAAACCATGGATTTGAACTAGCAGTATCTGGGCTACACCCTGCAGCATTATGGCAAGAACTTGAACACGTAGAATCTTCTAGATATGCTGCCCAACTCGACCGAATTCAATACCCTCAACACAGAAATACTACTGCAGGATTGCATGTTCATTTTGGTATGGACGATGCCGAAAAAGCAATATGGGTAGTAAATCAATGCCGCCCTTACCTTCCTCTTTTGCTGGCTCTATCTTCGAATTCCCCCTATTGGAATGGTTTCGATACCGGATTAGAATCTGCACGAGCACTCATTTTCGAGTCACTACCTAATACTGGAATGCCCGCCGAATTTTCAAATATGGCCGATTATTTACATTTCGAGCGTTTAATGGTGGAAACCAACTCAATCTCCGATCGAGGCGCACTTTGGCACGACGTCCGTCCTCATACCAAAAATGGAACCGTCGAAGTGCGAATCATGGATGCTCAAACACAAACCGAAAGATCTGCACTCCTTTTGGAGTATATTTACTACCTATTGTCCGATCTATCTGAACGATATGAAGATGGGGAGTCTGGGAAGTCTCCTCGATTTGAAATCTTATGTGAAAACAAATGGAGATCTATTCGGCACGGTTATGATTCCACTTTTATTAATTGGGAAAACTCCAATCAAATTCACTTGGCTGATCTAGTCGAATCCGAGTGCCAACGCCTTGGAACTTCAAGCTTACGTACTCTCTACGATTTAGGATCCGGATCTTCTTCCCAAAGGGACCAATACGATAGTGGTGGACTCGACACTCTTTGCAGGAGTTTAATTATTTGATGCCTCCTCTTAGGAATATCATTTTTGGAGGTACATTCGACCCCATCCACGATGGACACCGGAGTTTATTCAAACACGCATTCGAGTTAGGAAACGTTACCATTGGACTCACTAGCGACGAACTAGCATCTAGTACTCGACCCAGTTCTAGGCCAATTCGTTCCTTCCTTGATAGAAAACAAGATCTCATATCCGAACTCCTTCTCCTTTCACAAACCCGTTCAAGAACCTTTGAAATCCTCGAATTGATGACTCCGACTTCCATAGCTTCCAATGGTGAATATGATGTACTTGTCGTCTCCCCTGAAACTGAACCCATTTCCCATTCAATAAATCAAATTCGGACTGATATTGGTCTGAAACCCCTGTCCGTAGTAACCATCCCCTTTATCCGCTCAAAAGATGGGGGGATCATTTCTAGCACTCGGATACTCTCCGGAGAAATAGATTCTAATGGAAATGTACTTTCACCATGACGGGGGGTCAAAACCTGCAGTCTTCAAAGTTTCCTTCCATCTCCCCTGTATCGCCAAACGAGATACGCCCATTTTTTCTGCAATTTCTTGTTGTGACCTTTCTTCCCCTGCAATCAACGAACCAACATAAATCCCCGTTGCAATAGCTGCGGGTTTCGACCTATCTTTTTCTGGTATGTTTGACAAGTATATCTCCACCGCATACGATTTAGTACGCGCACTGAGATTCAACTCTTTTGCAACCCGACCGATCTCAGAAATCCATTCTGATTGTTCGACATGATCCTTTGCTTTGTGCACAATACCCTCTCGTTTTTCTGGTTATATATAATCTCACCTTCTATATTTTCTTGACTCAAAGAAAAACATATTAAACCACCCCCACAAAAAGTCATAACCTGCATGGGTAGCCGAGCCAGGTCAAAGGCGCAGGGTTTAGGACCCTGTCTCGTAGGAGTTCGCAGGTTCGAATCCTGCCCCGTGCATCATTCTTTCACTTAGTCCAATTCAATACTAGGGGGATATATGCCTCTCTTTAAAATCAAATCACTCTGAGGCCGAGCCATACAAGTCAACGCATACTTTTCTCGTTCTTCTTTGGTCAACGCATGGGCTGCGGGCTGCACAACCTTTCCTTGGACAATCTCCGCACAGCAAGCTAGACACATTCCCACTCTACATGAATATTCTTGAGCGATCCCGTCTCTAAGACATCCTCTTAATATCGTATGCTTATCCGAAACTTCTAGAGATTCACCCACATCTTGGTATTCTACCTTGTATTCTGCCATTGTTATTGTTAGACTCTCTCTTGCTGAATTAAACTTTTCCCATTTTTTCCTGTAAAAACTAATAACTAATATATCTCCCCCTCTTATCTCGCACATGGATTTATCTGAAACACCCCCTGAACTGATTTATGGGGGCACACTCGCAATCGTATCTGGTATATACTCTTTTTTAATGGGATCTAGCTCTGCAATGTCTCCCTTCACACTCTCCACCATTCTCGGGGTAATTGTTTTCATCCATGGCGCATTGCTATTATTCTCTCCCGACTCTATTTCTAATTTTTCCAGAGAAAGTGGACTACTGATGATGGTTTATTCCATTCTTATGCTTACAAACCAAGTGATCATGCAGCTGACTTCAATGATGATGGCAGAGTGGGATCTCGGGATGGTCTCCTTGGCCATTCTGATGTTAGTCAGCGGCAGGCTCATGGTCTCCAGTGCAGTATCTATGTAAGATAAAAATGAATAAGGAACCCTACGTCACTAGTTTCGATGTTCGCTTTAGAGATCTAGATCCTATGGGTCACGTAAACAATGCAGTCTATGCAACCTACATAGAACACGCACGAATAAAATATTATGAGAGTCTGCTCAACATATCTTTGGCAGATGTAGATACTGTCATTGTCCATTTAGAGATCGACTATATCAAATCCTTACAATTAGGCGAAACGGTCGAAGTATCTTTGTCCATATCTTCGATAGGAACTTCTAGTGTTACTATGGATTATGTTTTGACAAATGGTTCTGAAAAAGTTGCCACTGCAAAGACAGTCCAGGTTCTACTTGATGGAAAAACAGGAACTTCTACTCCAATCCCACCCGACTGGCGAACTCTAATGGAATAATTTTTATTTTACCTCTTTGGAATTATCCCTATAGATTGAAGCAGTTCAATATCCTCTTCCGTATAACCCACTCCATGGAGTATTCCTCAGTGTGTTCTCCAAGCAACGGAGGTGGCATTCTAAAACCCGCCCCTGCATTACTATAATTCAGGGGGTGATTGATAACTGGAATGCTTCCAGACCCTTCTCGATCTATCTCTGAAATAACCCCCCTTGCTCTTGTTTGTTCGTTATACATGGCATCTTTTACGGAAAATAAAGGCCCCACAGGCAATTGCTTCTCTACAGCTAGCAACTTGACCCACTCCTCTGTGGATTTTTCCTCGAATACCGCATTAAGAATCTCTTCCAATTCATCCACATTTTCAACACGATCTGCATTCTGTTTAAATCTCACATCCTCTACTAAATCCGATCTTTCAATAGAGTCACACATTTCTGCCCATAGCTTCTGATTCGCACAAGCAACATTGAGATAGCCATCCCTGGTCTTGTATGATTGATACGGGGCCAAAACAGGATCTTTGGTTCCCATTCTCGTTGGAATTTCCCCTGCAAATACTTTGGCCGCTTGCTTAGTTAACCATGGCAATGCAGCATCATTCATACTGAGTTCAATAAATTCCCCTTCCTTTGTTTTTTCCCGACGGCGCAGCGCACACACAATTCCAAAAGCAGCCCACATTCCCGTAATAAGATCCGTCTGAGGCAATCCAACCTTTGTAGGGTCCCCCCCCACCTGTCCTGTGACATCCATGATTCCTGCAGTACCCTGTATGAGCAAATCATACCCGGGCCTACTAGACCAAGGCCCACTTTCTCCAAAAGCAGATATTGAACAATAAACAATATCTGGTCGGCATTTTTTGATGTCTTCATAACCCACACCAAGCCTTTCCGCCGTCCCCGGCCTAAAGTTCTGGATGAATACGTCCGCCTGGTCACACAACTTATACAACACCTCAACCCCGCCTTCTGCTTTTAGATCTATTTCTACACTTCGTTTTCCATAATTCACAGTCCAGAAATATGGCGATTCCCCCCGATCTGATGCTGTTATTCCTGGCCCTTTTTTATTTTCCATTTCAATAAATGGGGGGCCAGAATGTCTATTGTCATCTCCCACATTCGGCTTTTCTACTTTAATGACATCAGCCCCTTGAAAACTAAGCATGAGTGTTGCAAAACCCCCTGTGACAAATGTGGTCAAATCAACGACTTTTATTCCTTCGAGTAGACATTCTCCACCTTCCATGTTCCAGAGAAAATAGATTCATGAACTAACCAGTTTCGACTCATTTTTGTCTGTCACTCACATTGGTGACCATATGTACGACTTAACGTTACCACTCGATGAAGGTACTATTCGACCCGCCCAGCGTGTTGGATTCGAAGCAATACAAACTGCCTCTGGGGAATTAAAGAACTTCGCTAGCGACGTCCGAGCTTTCTCCACCTATGTCCATACTGGCACTCACATAGATGCGCCCATCCACTATTCTCCTGGTGGAAAAACCATAGACCAACTTGATGTAAGTATTTTCTGTGGACCCGCGCGGGTTTTTGATATGAGGGCCCACGCAAGCAAACTCATTACTGCAGACATACTGGACGAATGTGACCCTGGCATTTCCCCTGGGGACCGAGTTGTTTTGCTCACCGGAGATATCGACAAACAACTAGAAAGTGGGGATTATCCCGATGGAGTTTATGTTGAGTCTTCCAGCCTCTCCCCCGATGGTGCCACTTGGCTCGTCGAAAAACAGGTCTCATTGGTTGTAGTAGATTTTGTCACTGAATCTGTCGATGCATCAAAGTACCATGTTAAAGATCCCTCTCGCCCTGTGCATGTCACATTGCTCGATGCAGAAATACCCATTGTTGAAAACATCTGCAACATTGGCACAATAGTTGATCATGATGCCATTGAAATATTTTGTTTACCTCTATTGATCCCCCGATACGAAGCCGCTCCCGCACGTGTAGTTGCACGATTGCCCAATTAAAATAATACCTAATTTTCCTCGACTCCCATGCCCAAAATCAAAGTTCCCCAAAGTCCGGACCCCCCGATACGCCAGCCACCATCTGACGATTCCATTTCATCCGAAATAGACTTTTCCTGGGAACTAAATACTTCCACACATCACAAAATACGTTTATTTTTACTCTTGGCTCCAGGATCTCTGGTATTTTTACTCACAATTATAACAATGAACTGGGCCGATCCAAAACAACACATCTACTTGGCATTGGGTGGGTTTGGACTAACATTATGGGCTATCTTGAAAGGTGGGGATCTAGTTAAGATCTATGACAATCGATATAAGAAAAAGCGATTAAAAGAACTCAACTCTTAGGTTTCTATACTTCTTTACAGTCAATCCCAACCACTTCTTCAATCGATGCATGCCCATCCCTTTCTAGTAAATCTACCAAACCCATAGTTATCTGACGTGCAAGTGAAGGCCCTTTGTATACAAAACCCGTGTATATCTGTACTAAAGATGCGCCATGCCTAATTTTCTTATAAGCACTTTCTGCTGAATCTACCCCTCCTACTCCAATCACTGGAAGGTCCGTTAGCCCATATATACATTCAACGGTATCTGTGGCTTTCTGCTCTAATGGCCTCCCACTAACCCCGCCCCATTCTTGCCCATGTTTGGACTTCAATTTAGAATGATCTGTAGTCGTATTTGTCGCTACAATTGCTTTTATATCATGATCCTCTGCAACTTCAATAGCCTTTGATAAATTGGCCAATTTTTCTTTCGAATCATAATCTGGACCAACCTTCACAGCAATCGGTTTGTTATGTTTATTCTTTTCTTGCAAAGCCCCAAAAACCTCTGAAAGCCGTTCTGGACTAGACTCATCATACACCTCTGGGGTATTCGGGCATGAAACATTGATCACAAAATAGTCTGGAAAATCATATAGGGTCTCAAATACCTTCACATAATCTTTAACGGCATCCTCTGGGCCCGATTGATTCATTTTTCCTATATTCACCGAAATAGGTGCCGCAACATTTCCCATGGATTCCATCCTGCCTCTCACTCGATTCGCACCCTCTCCATTGAACGCAAGCCTATTGATCATTCCTTCGTCCTCTGGCAATCTAAATAATCTTGGTTTGGATTCTCCTTCTTGGGCATCTGGAGTAACTGTTCCTATTTCTGAAAACCCAAATCCTAGATCGATTAAACCTTTTGTAATTTCACCATTCTTGTCAAAACCCGCTGCAACTCCTATTGGATTTGGAAACTCAGATTCTAGACATTTTATTTTGAGAGCGGGGTGATCAAATTGATAGTAAGATCTAATCCGTTCTCTAATTATTTCCGAAGAACAACCCACTTTGAGAATATTTTTTCCAACACTATGAGCAATCTCTGGTGGTAATTTGAAAAACACCGGCCGAACAATATCATACAACGTCACGATTAGTCTTTATCCTACTCATACGTACTTTTATCGTTCTCAATACCTAGATTACAATAATAACCACAAATAAAAATCATCACCCGTCTACTAACAACAATTTATCATGGCATCCACTTCCCACACCGTACGTCTAATCTGGGATGGCGGCCATGTCGACACCATCGACGTTCCTGCTGGTAAAACTATTCTTGAAGCTGCAATTTCAGCAGGCTGTGTCGTCCCATTCGAATGCCGTTGGGGGTCTTGTGCAAAATGCACGGGCCATTTACTTACAGGGGATGTAGTCCACACCTCCCCCCCTCGAGTACTCCGAAAAGAGCATTTAACTGCGAACTATGTTCTCCTCTGCGTTGCAGAGCCAGTTTCCGATTGCTCAATCGAAGTGGGAGCCCATCTGAAAGATTCTCTTTCTACCATCTCTAGAGATTCTATCACCTCCGCCACTTCCCCTCCTCTTTCACCCGCATTTGGTTGGAAATCTCAAAGAGACAACCCGTAGGGATATTGGATACACCACCAAGCACCCACTCCTTCACACGTTTTTATTTTTTACATATTCCTCCGAAGCATATTTATACTCCTCTCTTATTATTATAGCAAAATTTAAATACGCTAATCATAGATTAAGTTCAGGTTTATTGATGATGATTTCTGTCAGAAATGTAAACGCAATAACCTGGAATAATTTAAATTATGAAAGAAAATCTTAAAAGACGACAATTTTTAAAAGTTTCAGCCGTAGGTGCCGGTATTGCCGGAATCGCTGGCTGTACGGGCGGCAGCGGATCATCTGGATCTGGAGCAACCCGAGAAAAGTCAGGGTCTAGTACCTCTAGTAGCGTTGTAAAAGGTGGAAGTTCATCTTCCGCCGCTGGACGTTCCGAGAGAAAACCTGCCCCTGGAGCATCTGCAGGATTAAAAATTGGGTCCATAACCGTTCCTAGTGCTGTTATAGCAAAAGCACAAGAAGAGGGAGAATGTCTCCTTTACGGTGCAATGGATGAGCCAGATATGCTCGACCCAATCAAACCAGGATTCGAAGAATCCGTCCCTGGTGTAAAACTTACACCATGGGGTGGCGGTTCATCTGAAATCGCATCCAAACTCATTGCAGAAAAGAAGGCCGGCATCGTTAGTTCTGATGTAAGTCTTTATTCACTTCCAACAGCACGTGCTGCAGCAAGTGCCGGTGTATATCGTAGACTCGAAAACGATCACTGGCTCAAACAAGTAGCAGGTACTCTTGGTTACCCAGAAGGCCAATGGAAAGCACCTGGAGCCCCTCGATACGAGCTTCCAGGATACGGACTTCCATACACCCTTCACTACAACACTGACATGATCTCTGAAGGAGATGTTCCAAGTACATACGAAGCATGGACTGATTCATCTTACACAGGGACAAACGGATTTGTTATGCAAGACCCACGCCAGCTATCTTCAATCGGATCTCTATTCGCCACACTATGGGGCCTATGGGGAGAAGAAAAGACAAGAACCTGGGCCGCGGACTTCATGGCAAACAAACCACAGTTTACCACTGGTAACACTGGTGCTTACAACGTTTGTGTCTCTGGAGAGAAAGCTCTCTGTAACACATACATCAACGACCTTGTTGGACAAACAGCAGCTGGAGAATCTATCCCACTCAAACTCAAGTGGATCGACCCAGCATTGTCCTCAATGGTTCCACTC
>Ga0114932_10001827_pt1 | contig 23411 bp, 15 predicted proteins | sample 2SBtaG_2_FD_87286 | JGI IMG/M metagenome (GOLD analysis project Ga0114932, IMG submission 87286) | Deep subsurface microbial communities from Kolumbo volcano to uncover new lineages of life (NeLLi) - 2SBTROV12_ACTIVE470 metaG | ecosystem: Environmental > Aquatic > Marine > Volcanic ...
AGATATTGATTTGACAAGTTCAACATTCATTTGGCTACCAATGACGGTCGGATGCGAATCAGGGTCACCAAGTATGACAATGCCAAGAGATGAGTCTAGAATAACGGATTCTTGAATGACAACACGTTCCACACCTTTGTGCACTAAAATGCCACAGTCGAAATTACGTAGATGAACGTTAGAGATAACAATATCTTTTGGTTGTCTTAAGTCGGTATTTGCAGCAAGTTCTGCAGGGGAGTATCCGACTTCAATACCAATCCAGCCAGCAAGAGAAGTATCACTGTTTTCAATAAAATTGCCATCAAAATTAAGCTCAATATGAGATGCAGTAATTTTGATCATAGGACTACTTGCAGATGTGCTTATTGGATTGTAAAAACCTCCTTTGACCAAATTCCAACAACCGGCTTTACATAGATGCATTGTTTTATTGGCAATATTTGCAAGGCTGAGATAGTGTTGTTGCATATTGTTTTGGCAAAGTGAAATAGTAGAGCATTGTTGAGAGACACAACTTTTTGTCGTTGCTCGTAATGATAGCGCTGTAGTTAGATGTATGAAAAGAATAAAGAGTATGTAATATGATCTCATATTTACCTTTAAGATATCCAGTTGCCAGCTTGCCAGCGATCAATAATTAAGCTTTGCAGGCTCTTGTCAAAACTTGACTCAACAGTACATGCATCAGGATCAATTGGAAGTTGAAGAGCAAGGTTGTGCAGGGTTCGAGAGTCTCTGTTATAGTTACCATTTTCAATTTCATCAACTTGAAATGTTCCATCTTTCATAGGAATATGATCATTGGCGTTAACATATGCTTTAACTTTATTATTTGAGAAAAAGTTTCTTAAGTAAATATTGGGTGAATATGATGCAATATCAAGGATACCTGTTCCTACTCCATAAATATTTGATCCATTATTAAACACATTATTATCAACTACGGTGATACTATATGCTGGAGTACATGCAATACCAAAACCATGTCCAGAGTGTCCAAAGTTACTATTCATTAAGTTAATAGCAACATAACCAGATGTAACAAGATCAGACATGTAGAGCCCTGTTGCTGTTGGGGCTGCTGGTGGTATAAGGCTGTGTGTAACTCCGTTAACAATTAAATAGGGAGCAGTTTCATTAATAGTAGTGCTTCCAAAACCTTGTTCTCCAGAAGCTATGAAATCTGATCCAGAAGTATCAAAATTGTTAATGCCAGTCTCTGCTGTGGCAACCGTCCAACCAGATGTTTCATAGATAGTAATGGTATCATCATCTCTTCCTGTTGCAAGGTGTAATCCATTAGGGCTCCATGCAAGAGCATTGGTGTCTACTCCTTGAGCAATGGTTTGTACAATAGTTGGAAAACTGGTGGCATCCCAGATAATTACGGTATTGTCATCACTACCAGATGCAAGTTGTGTACCATCTGGTTTCCAGGCAACGGTATTAACATTTCCAGTATGACTGCTCAGTGTTGAAATAACAGCCCATGTAGAAGTGTTGAAAATAATTATATCGTTATCTTCTGCGCCTGAAGCAAGCATAGAGCTATCAGGGCTAAAGCGAACACTTCTGACATCTCCGCTATGATTAGTAAGGTTTTGTTCAATGGCCCAGGTTGAGGTATTATAGACAAAGATTTCTTCATCATCAGATCCAGATGCAAGAAGGGTACCATCAGGACTCCAAGCAACGGTGTTAACATTTCTTCCATGATCACTGAGCGTTTGATTGATAGCCCAGGTTGTTGTGTTGTATATGATAACATCATCATTATCACCACCAACTGCAAGTTCTGTACCATCAGGGCTCCATGCAAGAGCATTAACATTGCCTCCTCCGGGATTGAGTGTTTGTATAATACTCCAATCAGAAGTATCAAAGATTTCAACAGAGTTATCATCACTGCCAGCAGCAAGCATGGTGTCATCTGGACTAAAGTCAACACTGTTTACATCATCGGTAAGACTGGTAATAATTTGTTCTGACGTTAATGTTGGTCCTTCCCAAATTTGCAGATTCGTATTGCCTCCCACATCAAGGTATCCTGCAGCAAGTGTTCCTCCATTATGGTTATAAGCAAGTGATAAAACATTATTAGCCGTAGCTGTGGTGAGCGTACCACCAGTAGCTTCAACAGTTGAAAGCCAATAATCTCTCATGCAAGATAGGTCATATTCATAACGAAGTAATGGGTCATCAGGGTCAGGACTAGAGCCGTAGAGTGTTTGAGCAGAATCTGTCCATGCTTCATTATATGATAAATTACAATTTACTACTTCAAAATCTGAGCTTCGGCCACTGATTAAAACGCCCATAGCATTATCTTTAAGAGATGTTTGACCTATGCAAGCACTGTTTTTAATAACAAAGTGCTGCCCATTATGAATGTGTATTCCATTGGCTGTTCCCCATAGTCTAAATCGTGCAATTGATGCAGTTGCTAAAGCAATAGCTGCAACAAATGGTTCTTCATCAGAGAAGTTGACGGTGTTGCTAGCAGCTTGTGTTTCTCTGATCGATTCAGCACTGGTTAAAAAATCGCTATGTAAGTTAGTATAATTAACATTGGTAATCGTAGGGTCTACATCACATGCATCACTTGCAAATAAAGGTTGGTGAACAGCAAGAAAGGATGCAGTTGTTGGGGTGAAAGCGGTAATATCACTGCTTAAAAAATCTCCATTAGCTTCTTGATATGAAGCTGAGCATCCATCAAAGGTTGTTCGTGTGCTATCTTTGATTAGAAATCCAGCTGACCTATGTGCTGAGTTGTGCTCAGCTTTACAGTTGCTCCAGGTAATTTTTGAAGAATTTACTTCAACAATGCAACCATATGCTCCTGTTATAGTTGGATCTACTGTAGGTCCTTGTTTGGATATAATGTTTGCATCTTGAGCAGTTCTTATGTCTGAATCTTCAGTTAGTCGCTTTGCAGTTGCTTGGTTATAAGAAAAGTTAGAATCTTCAAATATACAGTTTGAACATGTTGTTAGTTGTATTCCTCTTCCAGAGTTTTCTCCGAGGTTATTGCTACATGTTATGTTTTTGCATTTAATATTATTGGTAGTATTTATTTGAGCTCCAATTGCACAAACTCCATCAAATGGACTACCTGGAGTTGTTCGAGTTATGTGTTCAGGAGAAGGTAGAAGTGATTTGAACAGCCGAGATTTTAATGTTGTTGTTGCAGCTCCTGCAATATTTCGATCAAATGTTGAGTCTGTAAAGGAGATATCAACAGAAGTAAATGTTAATAAGCCGAAAGCAGCACTGGTTGCAATATTTCTATCAGCAGCAACATTTTCACCATTAAGTCCTCGTGTGTCTGTTAAAAATATACCAGCTGAAAAAACAGCAGATCGTTGAAACTCAGTTTTAACTTCACACATATCAAACTCTTCTACGGTATAATCAAATCCTGATAATAGTCCATCAAAAGTTTTAGCAAGAAAGTCTGGAAATGTCTCAATTCCACTTGCAAAGTAACTGCTATTGGCATATGAAAAATCAGAGTCATAAATATCAATGCCACATACTCTTTCAAGTTGCAGACCGGTTGCTTTGACCGTACCATAGGTTTCATGTGTTTTGGTATGTTGGATCGTGACAAGATCAACATCACGTAAAATAATACCGATACCTTCAGTTCGTGTTGTATCTGCTTCGGAGGCAAAGTCACGATTACCCGTGCATTCAATATCAACACACGATATTAAAAAGTTTTTGGTGTGAGTTGCAAGTATGCCAGAGTAAGTATAAACATCTACAAGGTTGGCATTGAGTCTATCTCCTCTCAGAGGCATAAATAGATCTGTTGTGTAGGCATAATTCGGATCAGCTCCTTCAATACGAGTTTTAAGATTCACCAGGGCATCTCTTCTGTTGAGTCCGTGCCCAATAATTTTACAGTTCACAATAGATATTGATTTGACAAGTTCAACATTCATTTGGCTACCAATGGTAGTAGGGTGAGAGTCAGGGTCTCCAAGTATGACAATACCTAGTGATGAATCAAGAATAACTGACTCTTGAATGACAATGCGTTCAACGCCTTTGTGTATGAGAATTCCACAGTCAAAATTGCGTAGATGGACATTAGAAATAACAATGTCTTTTGGTTGTCGTAAACTAGTATTTGCAGCAAGTTCTGCAGGAGAGTATCCGACTTCAATGCCGATCCAACCAGCAAGCGAAGTATCGGTATTTTCAATAAAGTTACCAGCAAAGTTTAGTTCAATGTGAGATCCGGTAATCTTGATCATAGGACTGCTTTCAGCAGTGCTGATTGGGTTATAAAATCCTCCTTTGCCTAGTTCCCAACATCCTGCTTTGCAAAGTTCTTTTGTTTTATTTCGAATGTCAGTGATGCCAAACAAATGATGTCCAAGATTTCGAGCCGTTGAACAGATAGAAATTGGAGAACATGATTGAGATATGCAACTTTTAGTTGGAAGAAAAGGATCAGGGTTCCTTAATATATTTCTTGTGGTAGCATTGCCTGGAGTTATACCAACAAGTGCGCCATCCAATTTTCCACTGAATTTATTAGGGTCGTTCATGGTCAAATTACTTGGAGGAGCACTTGAAAAGTTGCCTCCACTATTAATAACATTTTTATTTTTTCCAGGAAAATTGCTTGGAATATTACTAATCTTTAATGATCCAGGGATTCGTTGGGTGTTTTCAGGTGTGGGTCCTCCATTACCATTATTCACACTGTCATTATCCCCATTGCCATTATCTTCATTGTTTCCATTGCCGTTGTTTCCACTACTATTGTTGTTGTCGCTATCGCTATCACTACTGCTATCACTTTCGCTATCGCTATCACTGCCGCTACTTTCATCGTTATTATTATTGTTATTATTATTTTTATTATTCGAGGAATTATTCCAAGAATTATTCCAGCTTGATATGAGTGGATTTGTACTATTTAGTAATAGTAATAAGAGGATAAAGTGTAAAAACTTCATGAGTATCCTTTTTTTATTTTATAGTAGCTGTTGTAACAAAATAAAAAAAAAAATTCGAGATTTTTTTAATAAACAGATGGTTTACTTTTTAAAAAAAGAGTGTTTTTATATGTGTAATTAACAATATAAATCAATAAGGACGTAGTAGAAATGAAGCGTATTATTTTGTTTTTTTTTATAATAACTTCTATTCATTTATATTCTATCGACCTGTATTTACATCATTTAGATCGTAAGACAAAGATATTAAAAAAAGAAGGGGTATGGAATTTAAAAGAGTCTGGCAATTTTGATCCGCGCTTTGTTTTGGAAGATGAAAACGGAGTTCCGATAGATTCAACACTTATTGATTACAGTGAAGTTTCACCAATGATTAAAATAGTTACTTCAGATGTTGTCTTTAATGGTAGTAACCATTCTATTGAGAGTAAAGATACTTTTCATGGAGGTTTAATTGGTATTGAGATTGGTTATTCTCCTGCAGAGTTAGCTGCAGATTCTTCGTTAAAACAACCAAGTAACATACAAGTTAGAAATTTAACTTTGAATAATTTTGACTGTGGAGTTTTCATACATCATGGAGTTAAAGAAGTTGTTATTGAAAATTGTACGATATCTGGGACTTCTTTAGGTATTTTGAGTTTAGGTATATTAGGTTCTGTATTAAGCAATAGTGTGCTTGATGTAACAGTACAAAATGTGACGGTTGTTGGTCATGCTTCAGATAAGCATCACTCTTTAGTGAAGTTAAAAGAAAGGGTTGAGAGTGTGTATCAATATCCAACAGATCATTTTATGAAGTTGAAAGCAGACCCCTTAAATCTAGATACCGTTGATGTGTATACATATGCAGGTTTGTGGTTTGTGTGTGTTGAAAATGTTTATCTTAAAAATATTAAGGTGCATCATATTGGTTACTGTGATTATGCACAAGTAAGTGAAGGAAATGGAAGGAGAAGTGAAGGTATTGGTATTATTTTAAATACGTGTAAGAGAATCAAATTAAAAAATATGAGTTCTGATGATTGTTTTTCAGAAGTTAAAGCTGTTGGTATGCAGTTGGATAATATACTTCGTATGCGTTGTAATGATAGTATCTTCTCTCATCACTCTAGTGCTTTGAAAGCTGTAGGGATTGAAGTTCAAAATGAATCAGGAAGTGACTATTCAATTGATGAAGTTTGGTTTAAGCATGTTGCTGCTGAAGAAAATCAGGGAGGTGATATTGCTATAGGAATGGACTTAACTGATTCTAGGGGTTTTGCGGGGTATGATCTTATTGCTAAATTTAATCAGGGGGGTAAGGAAGCGTATGGAATTTATACAAAAAAAGCTCATGCATTAGTCCTTGAAGATTCAACGTTAAGTTCTAATTTGGCAATAAGGCAGACAAATGATGTTGCTACTCCATTAGGAATAGTTGCAGCTGGATTATTTGGAGAGAATGTAGCAGGTCTTCAAATTAAACGTTGTAGTTCTATTGGAATGCAAGCTATGAATAGTGTTTTTGGAGTGTATCTTAAAGATGGTATGAGTGTTCGGGTTGAAGATAGCCAATTTTCTGCCAATGTTGCTGTAACAAGACGCAGTGGTGAAGAGGCACAGGTTAGATCAGAGCAGGATATAGCAGAGATATCAAAATATGGTCCGGTTGTTGATGCGACTAATACTGGTGGATATGGATTCATGTCTCTTAATACTTCAAAGATGAAGATTGATCGTTGTTATGCTGTAACAAATGTCGGGCATAGATCTGCTGGTTTTTGTTTTAAAAATTGTGTGAGTGTTGGATTAAGTGATTCTTTGGTTTCTGCTCAAGTTGCAACAGGAACAATGCTTGATACTTCGTTTTTAGTAGATCATGTAGTTGATCCAACTTCCAGTTCCATACAACTTGCTCATAAACCACTTTTGTTTTCAGATATGACTAAAAGTTCTATTGATTTAGTTGCAACAACAGACTTGTTTTTGAAAAAAATGACTGATATTCGAGCAAGGCAAGTTTTAGGTCTTGAGCCACTATATGATGATGTCGTCAGTATGCTTGCAACTAGCAATGTATTACAATCAGCTGTTGCGCGCTATCGACTTTGGGGAACAGCTTTTGGAATACATGCTCATAATACTGTTGGATGTTTATTAAAAAATAATACATGTGTAGGTCAAATGTCGTTCTTTGATAATGCAATAGGAATTGGTTTTACCGGAAGAAACTCAGGTCATTTGGTTGATGGTTGTAATTTGTCATATAATAATGCTTGGTACTTATCAGCTCAAGCTCTTCCATCAGGGGGTACTCCTCAATATGCATATAAATATGATTTATCTGGTATGAAAGTATTTTGGGAAGCTTTGACAAATCCTTGGACTCAGCATCGTTCGTTGAGTAATTCTTATGATGTATTATCGGTGAACTTTAGTCCTGATGGGACAATGCTTGCAACAGGGGATAGTAATAATGAAATTAAAATTTGGGATACAACTGCATGGACTGTATCTGAAACATTGACAGGTCATACAGCATCAGTTACATCACTTGCATGGAGTGCTGATGGAACAATGCTTGCATCTGGTTCATCAAGTACGAGTGATAATATTAAAATATGGAATACGTCAACATGGGTTGCAGATCAGACATTAACGCATGGATCAGTTGGAGTAAACTCTGTTGTATTTAAAGGTGATGGAGCTCTGCTTGCTTCAGGGTCAGGTGACACAAGTGATAATATTAAGGCTTGGAATACATCAACATGGGTTGCCGACCAGACATTAACGCATGGATCAGTTGGAGTAAACTCTGTTGTATTTAAAGGTGATGGAACTCAGCTTGCTTCAGGGTCAGGTGACACGAGTAATAATATTAAGATTTGGAATACATCAACATGGGTGGCAGATCAGACATTAAATAGTCATACAGATGCGGTTAAGACTGTTACCTGGAGTCCTGATAATAGTTTATTTGCTTCAGGATCTTGCGATGATAGCATAAAGATATGGAATACAACAACATGGGCCAATGATCAAACTTTAACCGGTCATACAGGTGATGTTAATGCTGTAGTGTTTAAAGAAAATAGTAAAAAGCTTGTCTCTGCATCCTCTGATAATTCAATGAAAGTGTGGGATACAACTACATGGGGAAGCGCTGAACAAACTATTGCAACACATACTGATGTTGTTCATGCATTATCGTTTAAAAGTGATGGTATTAAGGTAGCCTCTGGTAGTGCAGATGATACTGTAAAGATTTGGTATGCAGATACATGGAAGGTTGCACCAGATACAGATGCTATTGGAATGTATAATCAAAGTATTTATCTTATTGCACAAGGTCAAAAAATATTTGGAGATGGAACGTTAGGAAATGATATTTCAATTCGATTGAAAGGGACCAATGATCGAGTCTTTGTTTCTCCTATTGGACCAGTTGGTGCTGGTTTGATATTAGGTGACTTTATGATAGATGCTTATGTTAAAGATAATAAAGTACACTTTAATATTGGTAACGCTGGCTTTGGACATGGAATTCTTTTAAATCAATCGTATTATTCTGTATTGCAGAACAATCTTATTGAAGGGTCTGTAGCATCAATTTATGGATTTGGATCTGGTATCTTAGATGTTACTCCTCACTGTGCTAATACGTATATGAATAATATTTTGGAAAGTAATAAAACATCTTCATTTGGTAATGCTAATTATATGGTTCCTTTTAATCCGTCAGACAGTAATTCTTTATCCTTTCCTGTAACAAAGATGTTGAATGGAAATTTTTCTGAGCCAACAACAAGTATTGATAATATCGTAATAGAGTATTCTCAAAATAGTGAATTTTATGGCGTAGAGTCACTTGTGAATTTTCCATTGCATCCAGATTTTTTAAGTGAGTTAACTGATAATAATTGTTGGCAGTAAAAGGATTTTGTATATGAGGCAGCTTTTGTATTTTTTCAGTTTGTTATTAATGGTATCTGTTGGTAAACCAGAGTTTTTTTCCATAAGTGATGGGCAATCTACTCATCAAAAATATTCATCATCCTCTGGCAAAAGTATTATTAAATCAGGAACTTGGAATTTGATTAATGGAGGGAATTACTATCCTGTTTCATCAGGTCCTATGATTCAAGTTAAATCATCAGGTGTTACAGTTGATTTACAAAATTTTGCTTTAACAAATACAGATACGAACTCATTAGTTATTGGTATAGAAGTAGGGTATTCAAAAGCAGAATTAGATGCTGATCCAACGTTGCAGCAAATATCAAATGTTACTATTAAGAATGGATGTTTCATTAATTTTGATGTTGGAATTATTGTGCATCAGGGTGTTAATACAATTACGATAGAAAATTGTAGTTTTGATGGAATCTCTTATGGAGTAATCCTTTTAGGAACTTATAGTACTAAAAATGAATCAACAATTCGTTCTTCTATTAAAAATTGTACGATTATTGGGCATGGTCTTGATATGCAAGAGAGGTTGATAGTTTTAAAAGGAAGAATAGAAGATTTATATGGGTATGGACCTGATTCTTTTATGCCATTTAAAAAGGATATATTTGAAAATGGACATCCTGAAAATGTTTATTCTTATGGGGGAGTTATTGCAAACTATGTGTTTGGTTTAACCATAGAAAATACTCGTGTACAAAATATAGGTTATCAAGATTATTCTGGTGCACCTGAAGGGGCAGGAAGAAGAACTGGAAGTATTGGTATTTTATCAAGGCGTGGAGCTGGGGTTCTTATTAAAAGTTCTTATATTTATTCATGTGCCTCAGAGGTAAAAGCTGTTGGAGTAAAGATTGAGGCAACAAGAAATGTTACCTTTGAAGATACAGAATGTATATATCAAAAAAGTGCTGGCATTGCATGTGGTATTGAAATATTAGATGATAGAGATTTTTCATCAAGATATTCTCTAAGAGAGAGAACCTTATACTTTAAAAATGTTTTATGTCATTTAAACTCTGCAAAAGAAACTGAGTTTGTTTCAAATTCTCCAGAAATTGCAGCTGGAATATCTGTCAAAGGACTTTTTTCTATTCAGGCAGATAAGCTTGTCTCTGAAGGTCATACAGGTAAAAAAAAGAGCTATGGGTTTAAAGCGTATAATTTAATGAATTCTTGTTTTTCTCATTGTGTTTTTAATAAAAATAAATCAAGTAGAGATGAGAATGATGTAGCAAGTGACTTGGGTATTACAGCTTTTGGTTTTATGGCTGAACTATGTGATGGTCTTATTTTTAATTCATGTGATTTTTCTAATAATGTTGGAAAAAATACAGGAATTGGTTTGTGTTTATTGTCTACTCTTAATACAGAGTTAGAATATTGTACTTTCTTGAGAAATAAGGGATTACTTTATAAAAAAAATGAACTAGGTAGCAGTGATGTTAGCGGTAGTATAAGAAGTCAACAAGATACTCAAGAAATTTCAAATTATGGACCAGTTGTAGAATCTTCAAGAACAGGAGGGTATGGATGTGTTGTAGAGTTGGCTGATCGTACTGGTTTTTTACACTGTACCTTTCGAAATAATGATGGACATAGAGCAGTAGGGTTGCATTGTAGAAATTCTTCTATTGTTGCAATACAGGATACAACAGCAACGTATCAGCATGCATATGGTCAATTTTTACATCAAGACTTTAGTTTGCAAAGTCAGGGAGGGCAGATTTCAAGCTCGTATGATATACCAGTTATGGATGTGCACAAGTCTATGTTTTTTCATCATATGTATCCTCAAGGATTTTCATTATCTACTATTAACTTATTAGATTTTACCTTTGATTTTTTAGTAGGGACTCAAGCTATTCGATCAGGGTGGGCAAAAGATCAGATAGTTTCATTGCAAGAGCAACGTAAAGTTGTAAGAACAATTTCTTTGTTGCAAAGCTTAATTGCTCGCTTCAGAATGTGGGGCATTGCATGTGGAGTTCATATGCATAATTGTGGCGGGATTTTAATTAAAAGATGTAATTTTTCTGGCCAAATATCGGATTATGATAATGCAATAGGTTGTGTTGTAACAGGTAGATCTGCTGATTTTTATATGGAAAATTCGAGTTTGGAATATAACTGTGGTTGGAAGAAATCAAATAAGGAGAGTGTGCATCCTTTGTCTGGTTATGAATATCGTTATGATTTATCAGCTATAAAACCATTTTGGAATGTTTTAATGTCTCAATTTAGCAAAGCAGATAGTGAAGACTCAGCTGGTTTTTTAGAAACAGAAGATCAATTAATTGCACAAGGACATCAAGATTTTGATGGTGCAGGAGATGATGTGTATGTTGTTTTAAAAAGAAGAAAACTTCCTTTTGTTAATGTTATAGCTCCTGTTTCTTCTGGATTAGTTTTGGCAGATTGTTGTAGTGCTGGAACATTGGTTAAAAATTCGTTTCATGGAAATAAAGGTGCTGCTGGATATTGTACGGGGTTATTATTTCATCAAGCAGAGAATTTTTTAGTTCAAGAGAATGTTATTGATGATAATGCTTCAAATATATACGGGCATTGCTGTGGTCTTATGGATGTAAATCTGTATTCAGAAAATAGTTTTATAAAAAATCATTTATCATTCAACCGCGTTGATGGATTTTATAATTCACATTCATTAATTATTGCAGATACTCGAAGTAAGTTGTCATCAGTATATCCTAAGGTTGAGTTGAACAATAAGAATACGAAAGTAAAGTCAACAGAGCTTGATAATATAGAAGTTATTTTTCCATCTTTATCGTATACTGATAAAAAAGAGTCGAAAAAGAAAGATGATTAATTATCACATACATGTATAGGTTATATGAAAAAAAGATTTGTTGTTGTTGGTGCATCTGCTGCATCAATTGCATTTATAACGAAATTAAGAACCATTGATAGTAGTTCAGAGGTTATTTGTATATCTGGAGAGAGTGATATTCCTTATAATAGATGTTTGCTTGCAGATTATATTTCACAAGAGACTTCTCTTCAAGAAATGGAGTTAAAATCTCAAGATTTTTTTAAGGAACAATCTATTGATTTGCGATTAAAAACTTGGGTGAAAAAAATAGATACAAAGCAGAATAAAGTTTTTATTCAAGATGAATCAATAGAATATGATTATCTGTTTTTGGGTACAGGTACAAGGCCTCATATGCCGGATGTAGGAGTGAGTGCTTCAGATCCTGGTATCTTTACGTTTCATACAGCAGATGATGTAAGACGCTTGTCGGATTTTATTGAAAAAGAAAAGCCGATTAATACATTGGTAGTAGGAGCTGGTTTAAATGGAATAGAGTGTGCATCTGCTTTGCATGATAGGGGTGTTGCGGTTAGTTTAATAGAGCGAGCAAGTCATGTACTACCATTACAAGTTGATAATGAATTAGCAGAGTACGTTCAATCAATATTGCAGCATAAAGGCATAGGTTTATTTTTAAATCATGCAGTGGTTCAAATTTGCAAAAATAATAATGTAGTGCAATCAGTAAAGCTTGATAGTGGGGCAGCTATTGCAACTGATTGTATTGTATTTGCAACAGGATCTTTAGTTAATGCAGAGTTACTTGAAGGTACAGGAATAAAGACCCGTAATGGATCAATTATCGTTGATAATACCATGAAGACATCGATAGATAATGTTTATGCTGGGGGTGATATCTGTATATTACAAGATGTTGTAACCAAGGAATTGGTGCAAAGTACAACATGGCCAGATGCAATGTTGCAAGGATTATGTGCAGCAACACGGTTTAGTGATAAGCAGCGTTCATACCCAGGTTTTGTAGGGCTTAGAGATTCTAAGTTTTTTGGATATCCTTTTTATGCTTGTGGTAAAACTGTACATCATGAAAGTGATGTTGAAGAGATATTGCATCCTGGAATGGATTCTTTCATAAAATTGTATCTGCAAAATAATCGTTTAAAAGGTTTTGTATTGATTGGAGATATTTCAAAAGTTGCAGAATATAAAAGATTATATTTAACACAGCAAGAAGTATCAAAAAGTGACTTGCTCTGATATGATCTATTGGAATTGTTTTGTATCTATAAGGAGTTATACATGTTGAAAAAAAGTATCATTGCTATAGTGATGTTATCTGGGTTTGAAGTACTTAATTCGATGCAGACACCAAGAAGAAGTCCGCAAAGCTCATCTGAGTTGAGTACTCCTCCAAGACAAATAGGGACAAGTACAACCATTACAAGTCTTGATAAAAAAAGAAAAAAACAAAGAGAGAGAATGGCTCATGTAGTAACAGCAAGAAGAAGGAAAAAAGGTGGGCATCGTTTTAAAGTGCATTCTAGCAGTGCCTTGTATTTGAAACGACTTTGCAGACGATACGGTATTTAAAAAAGTAAAAAGTCACCCAAATCTCTTGAATATGGGTGACTTTTTTTTGTAAACTTTTATACATCGTAAGATATCAGGGGAAAAGGGGGGATCATGAAGAGGCTATATGTACTTAGCTTGTTATTGCTTTCATATACGATGATGGCAGATGAAGTTAGCGAGCAGGGTTATCATAATAAAATTGTCGACATTCAAGAGATTGTTACACCAAGTGGATCTAATTTTGTAATAACCTGTGAGCAGGATGAACCAGTTTGTAATTATGCTCCAGAGACATATCAAGAAAGTCTTGATAAAAATATATATAGATTTTTCATGCCTATGACAACACTTTCTGAAGGGATTGCTTCAGATTTAGAAGTGCAAGAATTTGATGGAGGTGTTGAGCTTGTAATGTATGCTAAAGATGTGCATAAAGTGATTAGTGGAAATAGAATTTTGATTACTGTTTCAAATTTATAAATATTTCATTATCGCTCGTTACTTTTTTTGCTACACTTGAATAGTTTGTAGGGTTGTCAATTATTTTTAAGTTATACATTAGGTCTATATGTCGGTCCCGTTTGATCAAGTTTGGCAAGATTTTTTAAAAATTATTCGAGAAGAAGTTGGAACTCGTGTTGTTGAAACATGGATTAAGGCTGTTACGCTTTCTCGTTATGATCAAATCGAAAAAAAAGTATACTTATCAGCTCCTAATCCGTTTGTTAAAAATTGGGTTGAGAATAATTATAAAGAGTTATTCCAAACACACTTACAACGTCTTTTAGGATTAGATCGTTTAACAATAATTTTTTGTTTGGGATCTTGTCCTAGCCAAGTGGAAGTTGTTCAGGAGCAAACTTTACAAGAGCAACCTTCAATGATTGTTCCAGCTGTTGCAATGCCAGTAAAAAAGAAAAAATATCAAATTACAAATAAGCTTCCTGGGTATGGTCAAAGTGCATCAAGGTTAAATCAGTTATACAACTTTGATATGTTTGTTGTAGGAGAGAATAATTCATTTGCGTATGCATCAGCTCGTGCTGTGGCGCAAAAGCTTGGTTCATTATATAATCCATTATTATTGTATGGATCGTCAGGTCTAGGAAAAACTCACTTGTTACATGCTATTGGTAATGAAGTTTTGGAATCGTATCCTAATGCAGTTGTTCTGTATCAGACAACTGATCGCTTTGTTACAGAATTTATACATTCTATTAGGTTTGATCAGGTAGCAAAATTTCATGCAAAATATAAGCGGGTTGATGTTTTATTGTTAGATGATATTCAATTTATGGTTAATAAAGAACAAACACAAGAAGCATTTTTCCATATTTTCAATACGTTGTATGATGCCAATAAACAAATTATTTTATCAAGCGATACATTGCCTCGTTATTTAGGAGGACTGGTTGATCGTTTAAAATCTCGTTTAGAATGGGGACTTATTGTAGATGTTCAAGTGCCAATGCTTGAGACTAAAATTGCTATTTTAAAAAGAAAAGCAGAGATTCAAAAGGAAGTGTTATCTGATGAAGTAATTATGTTTATTGCTCACCAACAGATAGCAAGTGTAAGAGAGCTTGAGAGTTCGTTGATTCGTGTACTTGCTTATGCCTCACTGACTAATCAATCAGTAACTATAGACTTAGTCAAAACAGTATTAGGGAAAACACAAGAGGTAAAGCCAACGACAGCAGTTATAGATTTTAAAGAAGTGATAAACTTGATCGAGAAGCATTTTTCATATGGACTAACTGATCTTCGTTCCAAAGACAGAAGTAAAGGAGTTAGTCATGCTCGTCAGGTTGCTATGTTTCTTATGAAAAAATATACTGGTAAATCATTAAGAGAAATTGGAGAGTTTTTAGATCGTAAAGATCATACAACTATAACTCATGCAATTCAACGTATTAAAATGCTCACAGCTCAAGATGAACAAATAGCTGCACAACTTAAAAATATTGAAGATAGTTTGCAATAATTATTAAGTTTTTTTTGCTATAGGAGATAAATATTTTTCTGATACTTTAGGGGAATATTTTTTGTTTTTTTTAAATAAATCATCCCAAAGATCTTTAAGGTTTTGATATACGGTTGATGTTTTTGCCTCTTCTATGAGTTGTTGCTGTTGAGCTTTAGATTCTTTATTGAATGATTCAGCTTGTTTTGTAAGAACTTGGCTTGCATCTCGAGGTTTTTTGTAGGCAGTAATAGTTCCATATGTTAATTTTTTAAGTCGGCCTACTTGCCTACTACTGAGTATTTCAAATTCAAATTCATCACTTTCTCGTTGTACAAGGATTAACTGTTCTTCTTCTGGCAAGCTTTCATTTACCACTTGCATGAATTGGGCAATTTCTTGTTGGTTCTGTTTTTTATTAATTGTTGTTGTATTCAAACCTTCATTTTCTAATGTTTGAAGAAAGGTATTACATGCAATTTCTCTTTCAGGAATTGTTAAATCTTCTAAAGTATCAGGTAAAAATGTAACAGGATCCGTGCCTTGAGCAACTGCATGAGCATAATTCTTGGCTCTTGCAAGAGCTCCAATGCCAAGCCAGCTTAAAGCTTTATTGAGTGAAGTTTGTTTAAAATTATCTTTATTGTGTGGAATGGCATTAAGTTGCATTTGATTTATTATTAAAATAATACTTAATAATCCTGTTTTTAATTTCATAAAAGTCTTTCTATAAATTTAGGGATTTTATTACAGAAATGGATGTTCTCCTGGAGGTGGCGATCCATCAGTAGGTCCAACAGCAAGATATTTGTGAGCCTCTTGATGTGGCAATGCTGGTAAATAGTGCACATTAGCAGGCCTTTGTTGTAAAACATGGGCTTCAGTTGCAACTCTTGGAAGATGTGTTTCTGTCATTGTTCGTCCTGTTAGATCGGCCATGCCATTATCCATAGAGGGTAGTCGATGTGCTCTTTTCTGTAATGCTGGGCGAGAAGCTGTATCTTCAGCTCCATGCTTTAATAAAACGGCTTCAACTTGATGATATCCTTTAGCTCGAGCTAAGTCTAATAATGAACCACGAGTTGTTTCGGTACTTGCAACTTTTGCTCTTTGAGTAGGGTTAACATGCCTTAAATATTCATGAAGCTGTGTATGATCACCAGACAGTACTGTCTGTACGAGGTCACTGCTTGTTATGGTTTTCGTTGGTGTAGGATCCCATGGTTGTTTATACCTATCGGCAACAGGTGGTAAGGCAGCGGCCTTTGCTTTTTGAGTTGGTAAATGAGCGCTGGAATTTTCAATTTCTAAAGGATTTTTTTGAATAATCTGATCAATATTTTCTACAAGGTCTTGTAGTTCTAATTTCATTTCTCTTCGTTTTTCAATATCATCAGGACTATTTTTTGTCGGGTCCCTTAAAAAATCTCTGTATTGACTGTATTTTTCTTTTAATTTTTTACGAGATGCTTGTAGATATTCTGCATATTTAGGATATTCTTCTTTGGTTGCTTCATATTTTCTTTTTGATCTTCCATTTAATAATACGGTAACCTTATCAACCACGCTTTCTTTTAGAGCTGTATGAGTAAATGAGCAAAATAAGATTAAGAAACTAAATAAAATACGTCCCTTCATAACTTTCCCTTTTTTGAATTACGTATTATCAGTGTGACAAAAATAGGAGGGGGAAATCAAGAGATTGCTTTTAATAAAGCATTATTTAAATATAGAAGCTTTGTTGGATGCGTTCTTTTTTAGTACGGCCACAGTACTTTTTAAGGCTACTGCTCATCATTTCGATATACCAGCCAACATAGGTTTTTGCTGCCATGGTATGATCAAGTCCGGTCATGATTCTGAAGTTTTCAGTATCAAGCATGGTGTATTTTTTTGATTGCTTGTCAGCTACAAAGTTTCCAACATGAGGATCTATTAAAAACTCAGTGTCAGAAGCGACTTTCATTGCAATTTTGTTTAATTCTTTTTGTGAAACAGAATCATCAATATCGATATGATCAGAAATTGTTGCGTAAACACTAGGAATGATTATTGTTTCTTCTTTTCGGTAAGGAGTCTGATTCCAAGTTATTTGAAGATCATAGTTGTTTTGAGGCTTCCAGTACCATTTTCGTGGAAAATCTATGGTATCTAAATAGTATGGATTAAATCGTATTATATCTTTGATATTCTCTAAATTAGGGATTCTTGTAAAGTTGCTTAGGTGTCTAAAGTTCCCTCCAATCATAAAAATACAGTTGGCTTCAAAGCTTTTTGAGTATGGTTGTGCCATGGTGTGTGGGTGCTCAATAGATATTTTGATCACAAATGGATAATCTTTGTATTTTAGGACAAGGAGTCCTGAGAGGGTTTTAAAGTTAAAGTCTTTGCATTTTAAGATAGTAAAGTTGTGAAATGTTTTTTGTCCAACTTTAACTTCTTCAACAACTTCTTGAGCTAGTTGTTCAAGAAGTTGAGTATTTACAGAACCTTGTTTGTTTCGATATTCAAGATTTGTATTTTGAGGAAGATAGTATTTTTCAAAAATTTCAGAGTCAAATCCCTTTTTGAGAGGATTTATACGTAAAAATTGGCTTGTGAGTTTATAATTGTTTTTTCTTCGTACCGCTTTTCTTATTTTAATAGAGAACCAAGATTGAGCGCATTCTTGATCAGATGCGCAAATGGTAATTGATGGGGTATTATTACTAGCCGGTCTTCGAGGGTTTCTTGCTTCTAGCAGTGGGTTGCAGATAAGAAAAATAGAACAAATAATCCAATTTTTATTCATACATGACTTTTTTTTAAAGAAACGTTACTATTCCTTGAATTTGAAAAACAGTATATCATTTTGATGCTTTGTTATCAATTGTTCGGTTTCATAGGCAATATTATCCTTTTTTCAATTAAACTATTTGTTATTATTTATATTGTATGATAAAACTGCACTAGATGGTCAGATAGGAAGTTTAAAGTAAGGAAGGAGCATGGCAGAGAAAAGAAAGACTAATCAAGAGTCAGTTTTGTTACATCAATTAGGAAGCTCTTCGAGAAAGATAGTAAATAATCATCATTTGGAAAATTTATCAGAGTTTGTTTTGCATGATTTGTGTTCTGAGCAAGGGTTTGGAATTCAAAAGGGTGCTTATCTGGTCCATAATCCTGATTTTGAGTGTGTGAAAGGTATTGCGGGTTATCATCAACCTGAGTCGTATGATTCGGCTTCTTGGGATAATCAAAAAGCATTTACATCACATATGAAGCAAGCAGAATTTAATAAAAAAGTACGATCCTATAATCAAATGAATCTGAAGAATCCTTCGTTGTCAGATACAAACATTGATCAACTGGTTGATTATTTACAGATTTCAGATCCTGCATATCATGTATGGGATTCAAAGCATAATAATAAAGGAATTTTTATTTTTGAAAGTTTTGATGATCAATCAGCAATGAAAGATCATTTATTGAATTTTTTACATATGTTATCGTTTTGTCCAGTTTTTTAAAACCCTTGTTTTTTGCTTTTTAAATAGGGTATTATATAGAACGATAAAGAAAAAAGGAGGTTGCGTTATGAAAAAAGCTTCAGCTAAGCTTAGGCGAAAAATTAAAATAAAGTTCTGTAGAGAGCTTGATAAAATGAATAGTAAATTTGCATCGCAGAAGAGACATACTACAGGTTCAAAATTCAAAAAGACAAGTTCGTAGTCTTGAAAAATAGATGGAAGCTATCCTAGCTCCCATCATATTTTTTATATATTTATTTTTTTGCACTGCCTTCCATAGCCGCAAGCATTGGGTTAGTTGATTTTCCTTTAGGGGTTTTTGCTTTAGGAGAATGCTTTGGCTTAGCAGCGTGTTTTGGTTGAGGTGGAGTCGGTGGAGGAGAGTGCTTTGGTTTATCGTGATCAGTTGTTTTTTTAGCTTCGTGATGATTTTTTTCGGTGTGTTCTTTTTTTGCAGGTTCTTCTTTTTTTGTCTCTGGTTTAGACTCTTTCTTGGTATGAATACATTCGCACCATTCACAACCAGATAAAAAAGCAAATAGTGTTATGTAGATAGCTGTACATATATTTTTCATTTTTCTCCTTTTTACTCATGTTTTAAGATTTGGACAATGTTAATCTTATTAATTTTTTTCGTTGACACTATGCTTGCATAAAGCGTAATTATTATAGACGAAATAAAAATAACACAAAAAATAACAGGATCAAGTTTGATTGGTAGGTGTGTTAAAAGATAAGCATCGTCTGGTAAGCTGATGCACGGATATCTTTCAATTATTTTACCTAAGAAGTAGGCAATTGTTAGTCCTGCTGTGGTAGCAAGAATTGAAAGTATCAGACTGATACATATAAAAATAGTTTTTATTTTTCTCAAGGGCATTCCAAAGCATATAAGAAGTGCAATATCTTTGTTTTTTTGAGTTATGTACATAAAAATCAAAGAGATGATATTCATACTTGCAATAACAACAATTAATAGCAATATAAAAAACATCGCATACTTTTCTAATTTTAAAGCAGATACAAGAGCTGGATATAAATGTTTCCATGAATATACATCGACATTGAGTCGGTTTTGTAATAGTTGTATGGTTTCATTTTCATATGATTTATCTTGCAGTTTGAGATAGACTTGACTGGTACCTTGTTCTGGAAAGAGTGAGTTGAAAAGATCAAGAGAGCAATAAGCAACGTTACTATCAAATTCATCAATACCTGTTTTAAAAGTACCACCAATCGTAACTGTAGTTTGCTTAAACGTAACTTTGAGTTGTTCTGGTTCATCGTCGGTGTAGAGAAGTTCTAATTGATCATCACACGAGACATTAAGGTTTTGTGCGAGCTTTGATCCAATGAATATCTTATTGCTTTGAATAATGTGTGTTAGTGAGTTTGAACTTGTTGGAGCGATTGTTTTAGTGTGAAGTGTATTAACTAATTGTTCTTTGCTTGGATTAATACCTTTTAAACAAATAACTACTGGAGCATTAGAATATTGAGTGTTATGTAAAAGTGCTTGAGCAACTCCTTGTTCTGAGTAATGCTTAATATGATACTGATTCTCTTGTAGTATTGGCTGTAGTGCTTTCATATTAATAGCTTGGTTATTGCTATCTAAAATAAGATCTGGATATATAGATTGAATTTTTTGATGTGTTGCAGATTCAAATCCTGCCATTACAGATATGATCAGCGCAAGCGCACATGTTGCAAGACAAATTCCTAAAAAACATACTTTGATCATAGACTTGATAGAGTTGTCTTGCTGTTTAATTTGTAGGTATTTTAATGCAATGAAAAGAAAGTTTTTTGGTATCATATATTTTTCTTTTGTTCATGAATTAAAGCTTGTAAATTCATTATCTTTCATATACGTTATGCATGTTATTTAGTTGTTTACAGTTTATATATGCGGGTTAAAAAACATGAAGCATTCAAAGACTTATATTTTATTGCAGGGCATTCTTTTAATACAGTGTATCTTGTTCATCTCAGGTTGTACAATACTAGATTGGGGGAAGAAGAATTTTAAGCAGGCTGAACGATATGAGAGAGACATAGTGCAAAAAGTAGCTCCTTATGTTAAATCAACTATTGTATATCAGCAGCTTTCTACTATAGCAACGTTTGATGCTTTATTTTTAACAGATAAAATGCGTATGATGTATGTAGATTATTATACTAAGCGTCATTTAGTTTCTTCAGAAAAAGAATCAATTATGAGGCAGCGATTGTTAAATGAGAATAAATATTATATCTCATTTTATGTTGTTGGTGCCCAAACTGAAAACTTATATGTTTCTTCTCATGCCCTCTTTACGGGAGAGTATCATAAGCAAGCGTCACTGCTTGGAGAAAAAGATGCTGAGTGGCAATTATACATGAAGGTTGACGGAAAAGAGTATGCACCAGATTCAATTCGAGTGGTAGAACTACCGATAGAATATCAACATTTCCTTGCAAGTCGTTATAGTCAGTTTAAGTCAGTCTATCTGGTTAAGTTTGATTCTGTTGATCAATATGATCAAGAAATTCTTTCTGAGGGTATGCATGACGTTTCTTTAACACTGGTTTCACCTCGTTACAAAGCACAGCTTGAGTGGAATAATGTGGAATATTTTTTAGATAAATAAAGAAGAAAAAAGGGTGCCTTAAAAGCACCCTTTTTATTTTTCAAATATTATTGGACTAATTGCGCCCATTCATAACGATCAATAGTATTTTGTTCAAGAAGTTTGGTAATGATTTTTTCAAGTGTTTCTTTGTGTGTCGTTAATAGTTGAGACACTTTTTCTTCGTATTGATTCTTAAGAACAAGAGCTCTTTCTGTCATTTTCTGATCAGCTTTTTCACCTTGAGAGATGAATGAGTAAATGATCTTCATAGCTTCAGCTCTATCTTGTGGGTTACAGCTTGTAAATGTTTTATCATACATTAATTTTAGTGCAGCTCCACCAGCAAGGAGTGATAAGCATTCATGTTCTAGATCTGTATCAGATACTAAGTCAAAGTGATCAGTTAGAGCTTTTGTAAATACTTCACCATATTTAATCTTCTGATCTTTTTGATGTTCTGCAATTTTATCATTATCAGAGTCTTTATCTGTTTTAATAGCGATCATATCCATTACCTTAATGTTCTTTTCAACATTATTGATTGTAACTTTAACAACTTGATTTTTTGTTTCTAGGATGTGACGCATTAATGCTTTACCTGCTTGATATGTTGCAACAACTTTCTTTTCAGAGTCTGGCATTGTGTTAACAGGTTTGATTTTTCTAATTTCTGTATCAAGAGCTTGTTCAAAATGTTTTTCAGAAACAGGTTGTAGCTCTAAGTCTGAGTGAATCATTGCTTCATCAATAATACGCTTCAAGTTGTTGTATGAACATCCTTCAGTCTCTTGGGCAACATGATCAATGAACTCTGGGTTTATTGCAATACTTCGTTTTGCAACTTGTTTTTCTAAGAATGCTTTACGATCAGTATACTTTGGATAATCAATATATATCTTTTTACCGAATCGTCCGTCTACAAGCAATGCATTATCAATTTGTTCTGGTTTGTTTGTCGCACCAATAACAATAATTTGTTTATTGCTATCAATTCCCTGCATACCAGCAAGTAGCTGCTTAGTAGAGATTGGACTTTTTTCTCTATGTCCACCGGTTAGATCGATTTCATCAAAGAACAGGATACAAGGTGTATTTTGTTGTGCTATATAGAAGCAATACTCAACAGTCCAGTTATTAATATCCATCATTGCGTTAACATCAAGGAAGTGCATTTTTTGGTCTGAACCAAATGCTTCTTGAATAACTGTTCGTAGTGCTTTTGCAAAGAGTGTTTTTCCTGTTTGAGCTGGACCATATAATAGGATACCGCGATGTTCTTCAATTTGAGCGCGTTCGTATCTTTCTGGATGTTTCATGAAGTTTGCAATTTTATGTGCAAGATTTTCAAGATCTTGAGCACCAGTCATATCCTTAAAGTTTATATTTTCATATTCACCAAAGAATAGTTTATTATTTGGTGTTCCTTCTCCAAATTCATCGAGTGTATTTAATGCTTTTGCGGTATTAAGTTTTGCTGAGTTAATCCATGGAGTATAAGTTTTTTTGATTGTTGCAAAAGGTTTAAGCTCATCATATAAGTCTTTTGCAAGCCAGCTGCTAACTAATGCCCCAGCAGCTCCATATTTGTGAAGTCCTGAAGCGTGTTTTGTAATGACTTTATCACCAAATTCATTCACGAACCCTTCTTCTCTGGTACCGATTAGGGTATCTGTTCCGCTAGATATTGCACCTCCGACAGCAGATGCTGCATTGCAAGCAGGGCTAAAAACATAGTCATTGATAGGTTCTGTTACGGGACGAGCAAAATCTGCAATAGGTTGTACAACTGGATTGATAAAGTTTTTTACTGGAGTTGTAACAGGGCTCATAAATTCTGACATTTTTTTCCAAATATCAGATTGTCCCTCTGTGTCAGGTTGAGTAGGATTCATCATTCTGTAACCTACATACATTCCATATGCTGTTGCACTTATAAGAGCTCCATTTTTTAAGAGAGAATAAGCACCTTTTTTCTTTAGGAATTTATAACCTTTGTTATACCAAGAAAGACCAATTGTATCA
>Ga0114932_10001828_pt1 | contig 23408 bp, 16 predicted proteins | sample 2SBtaG_2_FD_87286 | JGI IMG/M metagenome (GOLD analysis project Ga0114932, IMG submission 87286) | Deep subsurface microbial communities from Kolumbo volcano to uncover new lineages of life (NeLLi) - 2SBTROV12_ACTIVE470 metaG | ecosystem: Environmental > Aquatic > Marine > Volcanic ...
CATATTTAATCCTTGGGACCCTTCTGGCATTGCATTACCTACTATAACATCGTCTATACGAGTTCTATCTAGGTTTGGCAATTCTTTCATCATGTATTGAATGGTTTCTGCTGCTAATTCGTCTGTTCTTTTAAAGCGAAATACACCTCGTGGTGATTTACCAACTGCTGTTCTGTATGCTTTTACTATATATGCTTGTTTCATTTGTTTAGATTTTTTGATTATTAGATTTTCAGACATTTTAGATATATAACTATCTAAAATTCTAACTCATCTAATTTCTAAGTGGTTTTCCCGTTTTTAACATGTGCTGTATGCGTTCTAAAGTTTTGCGTTCTGTACACAAACTCAAGAAAGCTTCACGTTCTATATCTAGTAAGTATTGTTCGCTAACAAAAGTTGGCTCAGACAAGTCGCCACCTGCCATAACGTAAGCCAATTTATTAGCAATTTTATGGTCGTGTTCACTAATAAACCTACTGGCTTCCATAGAATCAGTACCTACCAAAAACATACCAAGTGCTTGCTTACCAAGTACTTTTACATCTTTGCGTTTTACGGGTTGCGTATAGCCTTGTTGAGCCATCAGTTTTGCATATGCTTTGGCTGTTGCAATTTGTCTATCCTTATTAACTACAACAATATCTTTTCCTTTTTGAAGAATACCTAAATCGAAGGCTTCGTAGGCAGATGTTGAAACTTTTGCCATTCCTATAGTTAGGAAGTATTCTTGTAAAACATTAAGTTCTACGTCATCTTTTCTAAATGTATCTGATGCTCTTAATGCCATTTCTTTGGAACCTCCACCACCAGGAATTACACCAACACCAAATTCTACCAAACCTATATAAGTTTCGGCAGCAGCAATTACTTTATCGGCATGCATAGACAATTCACAACCACCACCAAGCGCCATTCCATGAGGAGCAGCAATTGTTGGAATAGAGGAATAACGCATACGCATCATTGTATCTTGAAAATACTTAATTGCTCCATTAAGCTCGTCGTATTCCTGTTCAACAGCCATCATAAAAATCATACCAATATTGGCACCAACCGAAAAGTTTGCAGCTTGGTTTCCAACTACCAATCCATCAAAATCTTTTTCAGCTAAATCAATAGCTTTATTTAATCCTGCAAGAACGTCGCCACCAATGGTATTCATTTTAGACTGGAATTCTACATTTAGAATGCCGTCACCTAAATCTTCAACAACAACGCCTGAATTTTTAAATATTTCATTAGATTTTCTAATGTTATCTAGAATAATAAAGGCATCTTGCCCTGGAACTTTTTCTTGAGTTTTCTTTGGAATATCGTAATAATATGTAGCTCCATCTTTTACAGTATAAAAGGATGAATTTCCTGAAGCAAGCATTCCATTTACCCAAGCTGCTGGTGCTTTACCTTCAGCTTTCATCATTTCAATGCCTTTTTCAACACCTATGGCATCCCAAATTTGGAAAGGACCATGTTCCCAACCAAAACCAGCTTTCATAGCATCATCGATTTTGTATAGCTCATCTGAAATTTCAGGAATCCTATTAGTTACGTACTGAAACATTGCTGCAAAATTTTGTCTGTAAAATTCTCCAGCTTTATCTTTCCCTGTTACTAATACTTTAAAACGATTAATAACTTTGTCAATAGTTTTGGTAAGCTCTAAAGTTGCAAATTTTGCGCGCTTCTTTTGGCGGTATTCTAGAGTATCTAAATCGAGAGATAGAATTTCTTTTTTACCTTCAGCCGAAACGGTTTTTTTATAAAATCCTTGTCCTGTTTTGCTTCCTAGCCATTTATTTTCCATCATCGTATTGATGAAATCTGGCAGTTTAAAAAGCTCGTGAGCTTCGTCATTAGGACAATTGTCGTATATACCATTGGCAACATGTACCAAAGTATCTAATCCAACAACGTCTACAGTTCTAAATGTAGCAGATTTTGGACGACCAATAACAGGTCCTGTTAATTTATCGACTTCTTCAATAGTTAGACCTAATTCTTTTACTTGATGGAATAATGATTGAATACCGAAAATGCCAATTCTATTTCCTATAAATGCAGGTGTATCTTTTGCAATTACAGATGTTTTTCCGAGGAATTGCTCACCATAACCATTTATGAATTCTAAAACTGAAGCATCAGTTTTTGGACCAGGAATGATTTCGAATAATTTTAAATAACGTGCTGGATTGAAAAAGTGTGTGCCACAGAAATGTTTTTGAAAATCATCACTACGTCCTTCACTCATGAATTTTATAGGAATTCCAGAAGTGTTAGATGTAATTAATGTTCCTGGTGTTCTGTATTTGTCCAAGTTTTCAAAGACAATCTTTTTAATGTCTAATCTTTCTACAACAACTTCAATAATCCAATCTACATCTGCAACTTTCGCAATATCATCTTCTAGATTTCCAGTCGTAATTCTACTTGCAAATTTTTGATTGTAAATAGGAGAGGGTTTAGATTTTAAAGATGCTTTAAGCGAATCGTTTACTAATCTATTTCTAACTACTTTGCTTTCAAGGGTTAATCCTTTTGCTTTTTCGGCTTTATTAAGTTCGCTAGGCACTATGTCTAGTAATAACACATCTACGCCAATATTGGCAAAATGACATGCAATACCACTTCCCATAATTCCGGAACCTATTATTGCTACTTTTTTAATTCTACGCTTACTCATTTTATTTTAAAATGTTTCTTTTTGTTAAGGTTATTTTTTAGAGGTTAAAAAACAATATCTTAATAGACTGTTTATCTATTTGAATCAAATTTTGAATTAGATATTTCTTTTTGATTGTATATTTTTTTGTTCGAAATCAATTCATTAATCATTTCTGAAACTTCATAAAAATGACTTATTTTTTCTTCAGAGATGTTTTTTCTTATGGTTTCGTTAAAGGTCAACACACGTTCACGAGAGTATTCTCTTTTTTCTTTACCAAACTCTGTGAGATGAATTAAAACACCACGACCATCTTCAGGATTAGGTTTACGTTCTATTAAACCACGTTCTTCCATAGTTTTTAATATACGTGATAAACTTGTGGCTTCCATTCCCATTTTTGGACCCAATGCCGTTGAAGGAGTTCCCTCTTCAGGATCTATATTTAGAAGTGTAAATCCTGTAGCCATTGTGCTCTCAAACTTTGAAGCTTCTTCATTATACATTTTGTTTACTGCTAACCAAGTAGTACGAAGCACATAGTCTATTGTTTTATCTTTCATAGGATTGAGAATATGGAGTTCAAATATACAAAAATATACTATGCGTGCATAGTAATTAACAAAAAATTATGCATGCATAGTAAATACAATAAAAAAACACCTCAAGAGTGAGATGTTTAAAAAGTTTTGTAAACTAGATTATTATCCTAATTTACCATTAACAGCGCCTATAACAGCACCAACAATTGCAGACATTACAATTGAGATTCCAACATCCATAGCAAACATTTGAGTTGTTGCTTCTGTATTCATCGCCATATTGAAAAAATTCATGAATAAGGCTAAAAAAAGACCTATAATAGCACCTGCCTTTGCTCCAGTAACGGCAGTTGTAATTTGTGCCCATTTAGTAAAAATGTAAGCTACAAATAAGCCAAAAGTAATACATCCTAATAATATTAAAATCATAGTTTGAGTACTTTCTTCGGTAGGAGCAGGAAAATAATCTTTAAAAAGAATTCCATAAAATAGCCAACCTAAAAGAAAATCTACAATACCGCCAGCAAGACCAGAAATTAAAAAGTTTTTTGTTTTCATTGTTTTTGATTTTATTGTTAGTTCCTATAAAAGTATAAAAAAATTATTTACAAGAAAATATTCAATATTCTTTATACAAAAAGAAGAAAACTAATTTACGGTCGATATATTTTTTCGTAAAGACCTTTATAAATATCTTTAATAATATCTCTTCTCATTTTCATTGTAGGTGTAAGGTGTCCAGCATCAATACTCCAAACTTCAGGAGTTAATTTAAAAACTTTTATCTGTTCCCATTTACCAAAATTAGCATTGCATTTATCAATTTCTTTCTGAATACGTTTTATAACAACATAGGAGTTAGCAATAGAAATATTATCCAGTTTTACATCTTTTTGATTTCTTTGAATCCAACCTTTAATGAATTCAAAATTAGGCTGAATAATTGCTGCAGGCATTTTTTCGCCTTCTCCAACTACCATTATTTGTTCAATAAATAGCGATTGTTTGAGTTCGTTTTCTAAAAGTGCAGGAATTACATATTTACCTCCTGAAGTTTTAAACATTTCTTTTTTGCGTCCAGTAATACTTAAAAAGCCATCACTATCAATTTTGCCCTTATCACCAGTATGAAAATATTCAGCAGTCATTACTGATGCAGTTTTTTCTGGGTCTTTATAATAGCCTAGCATTACATTTGGGCCTTTAACAAGGATCTCATCGTCTTCGGCAATTTTAACCTCTACTTTATCAATAATTTTTCCTACTGTTCCAATTCTAAACCCACCATTGCGTTGGTCATTTACAGATACTACTGGAGAGGTTTCAGTTAAGCCATAGCCTTCCATAATTGGTAATCCGGCAGCAGCAAATACTCTAGTAAGTCTTGTTTGTAAGGCAGCGCTTCCGGAAACCATTAGTTTTAAGTTACCACCAAAACCTATTTGCCACTTCGAGAATATTAATTTACGAGCAATGTTTAATTTTTTTTCATACCACCAACCATTAGCTTCATAAGGTTCATATTGGAGTCCAACATTAATTGCCCAGTAGAATAACATTTTTTTAATTCCTGATAATTCTTTGCCTTTGGCATAAATAGCATCATACATTTTCTCATACAATCTAGGAACCGCAGTCATTACATTTGGTTTAACTTCTTTTAAGTTGTCGCTTATTTTTTCAATTGATTCTGCATAGTAAATTTCCATACCACTATATTGGTATAAATACAAGATCATACGCTCAAAAATATGGCAAACAGGAAGAAAACTTAAGGCTCTAGCAAATCCTGAATCTAAAGGAATTCGCTTTTCACTTGCTAAAACATTGCTTACAATATTATGGTGGGAGAGCATGACTCCTTTTGGTCTTCCAGTGGTCCCAGAAGTATATATTATAGTTGCCAAATCTGAAGGTTTTACAGCGTCTTTTCTAGATTCAACTTCAGGTTGAGTACTTTCATCTTTACCTAATTCAAACAATTCAGAATAATGCTTGCAGCCTTCAATTTGATCAAATGAATAGACTTCTTTTAATTGTGTTTTATCTTTTATCTTTAATACTTTTTGAAGCACTTCTTCATCGGAAACAAAACAATATAAAGATTCACTGTGGTTTAAAACATACTCGTAATCGTCAGCACTAATAGTTGGATAAATAGGAATATTTTGAGCGCCTATTTGTAAAATACCAATATCCATGATGTTCCATTCAGTTCTGTTGTTTGAAGAAATTACAGCAATTTTATTATCCTTTTCAACACCAAGTTTTATTAGTGCTCTACTTATGGCATTGGATTTATTTATATATTCTTGAGTTGAGGTAGATTTCCATTCACCATTATATTTGGTAGTTAAAGCTTTGTCTAAATTATATGTTTCGAGTTGATAATATGGAAAGTCGAATAATCTTGTTATTTCAGTCATTAGTTTTGCTAATTGTTAATATTGCAAAGTAAATAAAATACAAGGATTTCACAAATGGATTTGTAAAAGCAGAATGAGACTAACCAAATAAAAAACAGATATATTATTTATCTGCTTTCAATCCATTTTCTGGCATTCACAAATGCTTCTAGCCAAGGCGAAACCTCATCTTTTCTGCCTTTTGGATAATTAGCCCAATTCCATTGAAAAGTAGAGCGTTCAATATGTGGCATCGTTACTAAATGTCGTCCTGTTTTGTCACATAACATTGCTGTGTTAAAGTAAGAGCCATTTGGATTTGAAGGATACTCAGCGTAGCCATATTTTCCTACTATGTTATACGTCTCTTCAGAATATGGTAAATCAAATTTTCCTTCACCATGCGAAATCCACACACCTAATGTACTTCCTGTTAAAGTAGAAAGCATCACAGAGTTATTCTCTTGAATAGTTACTGAAGTAAATGCACTTTCATGTTTATGCGAATCGTTATACGTTAATTTTCCATGAATGTCATGCTCAGGATTGATCAAATCTAATTCCATAAACAATTGGCAACCGTTGCAAATACCTATAGAGAGTGTGTCTTTGCGTTTAAAGAAATTTTGAAGTGCAGTATTTGCTTTTTCATTGTATTTAAAAGCGCCTGCCCAACCTTTTGCAGAACCTAAAACGTCGCTATTGCTAAATCCTCCAACAGCACCAATAAACTGAATATCTTCTAAGGTTTCACGACCAGAAATCAAATCGGTCATATGTACATCTTTTACATCAAAGCCAGCGAGATACATGGCATTTGCCATTTCACGTTCAGAATTACTTCCTTTTTCACGAAGAATGGCGGCTTTTGGGCGTTTTTTGTCATTGCGAGGATTTAGCGACGTTGCAATCTCATTAATAGAAACAGATTGCTTCACTTTCATTTCAATCGACGTCGCAATGACGTCTACTAGTTTTCCTGTGAAATGTTTTGGAAATGTAAATTGTAAGGGTTGATTTTTATAATTCTTAAATCTGTCTTCAGCCAAATTATTATCAGTCTGTTTTTGGTCGAGTAGGAATGAGGTTTTATACCAAACATCACGCAATCGTGAAACAGACATAGTAAATACTTCAGACTGATTAATCACACTAAGCACATCACTTTCTGTGACTTTCCCAATATTAAAAAATTGAATATTTGCATCTTTTAAAACAGTTTCAATTGAATTATCAGTAGCTTGAAAAATGATTCCAGCATTTTCTGCAAGCAAGATTTTAAATGAGCCTTTTTCATTTAATGCAGTTATATCGAGTTCTGCTCCAAGATTAACATCAGCAAAACACATTTCAAGTAATGTTGTAATTAATCCACCAGAAGCTACATCGTGTCCTGCAACAATTTTTTCATTTCGGATTAAATCCTGAATCGTATTAAAAACGGTTTTCACGTAAGCAGCATCTTTTACATTAGGTGCTTCTTTTCCTATTTTATTAAGTACCTGTGCAAATGAACTTCCACCAAGTTTAAATTCGTCTTGAGAGATGTTGATATAATAAATATCTCCTTTATTCTTTTGAAAAACAGGCTCAATAGCTTTTGAAATATCGTTGCAATTTCCAGCAGCCGAAATAATTACTGTTCCAGGAGCAATGACCTCTTCATTAGGATATTTTTGTTTCATAGAAAGCGAATCCTTTCCTGTAGGAACATTAATTCCTAAATCGCTTGCAAATTCTGAAACAGCTTGTACAGCTTCATATAAACGTGCATCTTCGCCTTCATTTTTACAAGGCCACATCCAGTTGGCAGATAGCGATACACTTTGTAAGCCATCCTTTAACGGAGCCCAAATAATATTGGTTAGCGCTTCTGTAATACTATTTCTACTTCCTGCTAAAGGGCTAATCAATCCTGAAATTGGTGAATGCCCAATTGAAGTTGCAATGCCTTCTTTCCCTTTGTAATCCAATGCCATAACACCAACATTATTCAGCGGTAATTGCAAAGGACCTGCACATTGTTGTTTTGCTACTTTTCCGCCAACGCAACGATCTACTTTATTGGTGAGCCAATCTTTACAGGCAACAGCTTCCAGTTGTAATACTTGGTCTAGATAATCGTAAAACGCATCTGAATTGTATGTGATTTCTGCATAGTGTCTATTAATAGTGACATCGTTCATTATCGTTTTTGGTGAACTTCCAAACATATCTTCTAAAGCTAAATCCATAGGTTTGTTGCCTTTGGTTTTAGATTCGAATGTAAATCGGTTGTCTCCTGTAACGTCACCTACTGTATAAATAGGTGAGCGTTCACGTTTTGCAATGCGTTGTAATGTATCAATATGTTCTTCTGAAATGACCAAGCCCATACGTTCTTGAGATTCATTTCCAATAATTTCTTTGTCTGAAAGTGTAGGATCACCAATTGGAAGTTTGTCTAAATCAATTTTCCCACCTGTATCTTCTACCAATTCAGATAAGCAATTGAGATGTCCTCCAGCGCCATGATCGTGTATGGAAACTATAAAATTATCATCACTTTCTACCATGCCACGAATGGCATTTGCAGCACGTTTTTGCATTTCCGGATTAGAACGTTGCACAGCATTTAGCTCAATACCTGAAGAAAATTCGCCAGTATCTGCACTTGAAACTGCAGCTCCTCCCATTCCGATTCGGTAATTATCGCCACCAAGAAGTACTATTTTATCTCCAGTTTGTGGTATATCTTTTAACGCTTGATTTACTTTTCCGTAACCAATACCTCCTGCTTGCATGATGACTTTATCATACCCAAGTTTACGGGCTGTCACGTTGAGCGCAGTCGAAACGTCTTTTTCATTGTGTTCAAAAGTTAATACTGAACCACAAATAAGAGGTTGACCAAATTTGTTACCAAAATCTGAAGCACCATTTGAGGCTTTTATGAGAATATCCATTGGTGTTTGATACAGCCATTGGCGTTCTTGCATAGCTTTTTCCCAAGAACGATTATTTTCTAAACTAGAGTATGAGGTCATATAAACTGCTGTACCTGCTAATGGGATTGAGCCTTTTCCACCTGCAAGTCTATCACGAATTTCACCACCAGAACCTGTTGCGGCACCATTGAAAGGCTCTACTGTTGTTGGAAAATTATGTGTTTCAGCTTTTAGCGATATCACAGATTCGAATTCGTCAGTGGTATAAAAATCAGGAATATCAGCACGTTTAGGTGCAAACTGTTCAACTTTTGGACCTTTAATAAACGCTACATTGTCTTTGTAAGCTGAAACTATATCGTTAGGATTCTGTTTAGAGGTTTCTTTAATGAGTTTAAAAAGAGATGTTGGTTTTTCTATGCCATCAATTATAAAGGTTCCATTAAAGATTTTATGACGACAATGTTCAGAATTTACTTGAGAAAAACCAAAGACTTCGGAGTCGGTTAATGGTCTACCAATTTTTTTATTTACACTTTCTAAATACTCTATTTCTTCATTGCTTAATGCTAATCCTTCTTGTTCATTATATACTGAAATATCTTCAATTTGCAGGATAGATTCAGGTTGAATATTTATGGTAAATGATTCTTGATTTAATCCATTATATTTCTCAGAAATCATGGGATCGAATTCTAAAAAATATTTTGTTATAGTTTCAAATTCTTCAATTCTGATAATGTTTGAAATTCCCATATTCTGAGTAATTTCAACAGCATTTGTACTCCAAGGTGTTATCATAGCAGCTCGTGGACCAACAAAAAAAGCATCGATTGATGCTTGTTCTATTTTTGGTTGATTGCCAAACAGCCAAGTGAGTTTTGAGATGGTTTCAGTTGATAATTCTTCTACTGTTTGAACAGCAAATACTTTGCTGTTTACGTTTCCAAAGAAATGAATCATTAGGTTTTAGTTTGAATGTTGTTTATTAAAGTGCAAATTTAATTTTTTTACTTGTAATTACTATTTAAAAAGCGGAGTTAATTTGATAGTTATTCACGAGTTTTAAACATAAAAAAGCGACTTTAAAGTCGCTTTAATAATTTTATTGCACAATTAATTTTTTAGTTAAAACGCCTTGACCAGAATTAATTTTTACTAGATAAATTCCTTTATTAAGATTTGAAACATTAATAAAATCTTTATTAGGAGTAATATTTTCAACTAAAACTTGTTTTCCTAACACATTATAAATAATCACATCTAAATCTTGAGTCGTAGATGAAAAATAAACAAAATTATTCTTTACAGGGTTGGGATACATACTATAAGTTATTGTAGCGTTTTGGTTTGTAGAGAGTAAATTCCCCCATGTATCTTCAGCTGGAGCACCTCCCCAAATTACTGTTGCTAAAGCAGGATTGTCAACAAAAGGATTTCTATTGCCTTGCCAAGTTTCAGAAACAGCATTACGTTGTCTTTCAACATCCGAAATAGGGTCATCAACATTCCATTGTAAAAATAAATCAATCATATTTGCATCATTACCAACGGCATTACCAACACCTACAACATTAGGAAAACATTGTGTTTCTGCAACACTAGATCCATTGCCATCGTAGCGTAAATACATATACATTACCATTCTAGCCACATCGCCTTTCCATTCATCACCTGGATACCAATTACCACCATTAGGGCCAGAATTACCAGTTCCATCAGCAAATTTCAAACTGCCTCTAGTACCATTCCATTGTACATCGGCTGGACGTAAATTATGAATATCTGTTCCTGGACCAGGACTTCCAGTTGTTAGTGAGGGTGTTGCCAGAGATTTAGGAAAAACATGTTCTCTATTCCAATCGCCAACGTTTCCGCCGGTCATATTTATTCCACGCTCCCTATCGTTTGTTACACTACCATCAGTACCATTTTCCCAACCATAAATAAGAAGTACCTGGCTACTGTTTGCTGGATTTACATCCGTTAATTTTAAAGCATCCCAAGTATCAAAACTACTACTAGAATAAGGTAGAGCTGTTGTATTGTTACTTATCTTAATTTCTAAAGCATTTTTTAAATCAATTCCTGTGAGATTAAAATCAACATTATTTACGCCATTTGAATAGTATGCCTCTTGAGAAAAAGTAAAGGCTGTAATAAATAATAAAAAGAGAGTGTAAAATTGTTTCATACGTATTTATTTGTTTCGTTTCAATAAAGCCATATAAAATCCGTCAAATCCAGATTCGTGAGCTAATATTTTTTTGTCTTTTACAAATATAAAATCTTTTCCAGATTCTGAAGCTAAAAAATGTTCTACCTGTTCTTGGTTTTCAGAAGGTAACACAGAGCAGGTGGCATAAACAAGCATTCCGTCGGGTTTTACCATTCTAGAATACTGTTGTAAAACACTTTGTTGGGTGTTTTTTATGTTATCAATAAATTCTGGTTCTAATTTCCATTTTGCATCTGGATTTCTGCGTAAAACACCTAAGCCAGAGCAAGGTGCGTCAATAAGAACTCTATCAGCCTTATTATATAATTTTTTTATAGGTTTGGTAGAATCTATGACTTTCAAATCGATATTATGAGCCCCATTTCTACGTGCTCTTAGTTTTAGCTTTTTAAGTTTACTTTCGTAAATATCCATGGCCACAATCTGACCTTTATTTTCCATAAGGGATGCCAAATGCAATGTTTTTCCTCCAGCACCTGCACATGTGTCAACTACTTTCATACCTGGTTTTACATCAAGAAAGGCAGCCACTAATTGCGAAGAGGCATCTTGTACCTCAAACCAACCGTTTTTAAATGCTTCGGTTTTAAATACGTTTGCACGCTCTACTAATTTTAATGCCGAAGGATGATTAGGTAAAAACTCGGTTTCAATGTTTTCAGACTGTAATTTTAATTGTAAGTCCTTCTTGTTAGTTTTTAGGATATTTACTCTTAGTATAACGTCTGCTTGCTTATTGAGTGCAGCAATTTCTTTAGTCCATTTTTTTTCTCCAAGTTCTTTAACACCAATATTATCCATCCAATCTGGAATGGACTCTTTAAATTTGCGTTCTTTTAACAGTTCATCAAATTTGCCTTTAATTTTTCGAGTCGGTGTATTTTCAAAATACTTCCAATCTGGAAGTTTAATCCCTTTTAAAGTAGCCCAAACCGCAAATAAACGCCATGCATCATCACGACTAAAGGCTTCTTTTACATTTGCAATTTCTGCATATAATCGTTTCCAACGCACAATATCGTAAGTGGTTTCGGCAACAAAAGCACGATCACGACTTCCCCAACGCTTATCGCGTTTTAAGAGTTGTTGAATCACTTTATCTGCATATTCGCCTTCGTTAAAGATTAATAATAGTCCATCAATAACTGCAAAGCATAAGTTTCGGTGTAATCGCATTTTTTTTTAGTCTTCAGTTTGCAGTAGTCAGATTTATCTGAAATACTGAAACTTAATTTATAAGCTTTTTAAGAACTCGCAAAGTTAGTTAAAAGCCTACGAATTCACGAATGTTTTTTTAAGACTAGATGTAGAGAGGTTGGTTGTTAAGATGAAAAGAAAGTTCTACTTTTATATCAATTAAAAACATAATATTTATTTTATGCGAATTATAGTTGCTTTACTTATCGTATTAAGTTTTGGTTCTTGCAAAAAAGAGGAAACGTTTAAATCAAGGAATTTTTCTAAAGTTGAAATTAAAACTATTTTGGAAGATTCATTGTTGAGTATTAGGGCAATTGAATTGTTAGATGATAAAAGTTTGGCTTTTGCAGCGAATAATAATTCCTATGGCTTGTATAATTCTAATAATGAAAAATGGTCGATATCAAAACAAATATATGATACACTTGATTTGAGATTTAGGGCAGTAACTCATACTTCTACTGATTTTTTTATGCTAAGTATTGCTAATCCAAGTTTACTTTATAAAACTGGGAATAATGGTAATATGAAAATAGTTTACCAAGAAAACCACCAAAAAGCTTTCTACGACTCTATGGATTTCTGGAACGACCAAGAAGGTATTGCCATAGGTGATCCAACCGAGGATTGTATGAGTATTATTATTACAAGAGATGGCGGTAATACATGGACAAAACTCTCTTGTGATGATTTACCAAAAGCTAAGGATGGTGAAGCCGCTTTTGCAGCGAGTGATACAAATATTGCTATTGTTGGTGATAACACTTGGGTTGCAACAGGAGGAAAGGCGAGCAGCGTTTTATATTCTCCAGATAAAGGAAAAACATGGGAAGTTTTTGAAACACCGATTGTGCAAGGGAAAGAAACTACAGGTATGTATTCCATAGATTTTTATGATGCAAAGAATGGTTTTGCTATTGGAGGCGATTATACCAAACCAGAGGATAATCAAGCTAATAAAATAAGAACTAAAGATGGCGGAAAAACTTGGGATCTTGTAGCTGAAGGACAAAATCCAGGTTACAGAAGTTGTGTACAATATATTCCAAATAGCGCAGGGAATGAGTTAGTTGCTATTGGGTTTAAAGGGATTGATTATAGCAATGATTCAGGAACTACATGGAAACATTTAAGTGATGAAGGATTTTATACCATCCGATTTTTAAACGATAGTATAGCCTATGCTGCTGGGAAAGGTAGGATTAGTAAGTTGATGTTTAGAGAATAGATTAAAGAAATAGAACGTAAGTGTTATTCTGAGTACAACAAAGAATCTATTTTCAAAAGAGATTCTTCACTTCATGAAATTCGTTCAGAATGACTAGGTGTTGAAGGTTTAGTTTCTAATTCTTTCTATTGTTTCTCACATTCTGCATTTTTTCTCTACGTTGTTGTAGCATTTTCATTAATTTCTTGTTAAAGGCATCTTCTGTAGCTTTTAATTGAATTATTTTTTGTGGTGGAATTACTTCTCTTAAGTCTTTTACCAGTTGCTTTTTGGTTTCAAATAAATATTCTTCAGCGTTCATAAATTGATCTAAAATTAGCTGTGCTTCATTATCAGACAAGTTACCTCTTTGCATTGCTTGTCGTACTTCTCTGAGATCATTTTGACGTATCTTATTTGCTTTATTTTCAAAAGCATTATATATAGGCCAAAATTTTTGGGCTTCCTCTGGTGACAAGTTTAAGCGTTCTGTAATAAACGCTACTTTTTGTGCTTTTATGCGCTCATGCATTTTACCATCTCTTTGACTATATGCATTAAAGCATATAAATAGAGTCAACATTGGGATAATTAATCGTTTCATCTGTTTTTAGTTATTGTTCAATGATATCTTCAAAATTCACATTTTCTAGTAAGTAATCTTCCATACTTTCATCATTATAAGCTTCATCCATAATTTCAGAATTAATATTTAATAATTCTTCTTCGGTTAGTAAAGAAGCAATTTCAAAAGAGCTTATATTTTGATCAATCAGATAAGATTCAACCATTTCATAATCCAATTCCATCTCTGATGCATTAGTATTGTTCCAAAAGAAACCAAACATAATAACTATTGCTGCTGCAACACCTGTAATGTATATTAGGTTTTTCTTACTAAATAATGAAATGACCTTAGAGTTTTCCTTTTTAGGTAAGGTATTAAAAACGGTGTCTTCTAGAGTATCTAGATAACCATTTGGGATTTCAAATCCTGGACTATCAATATCTTTTATGATAGACTCAGCTTTAATTTTACTCAAGATGGTATCCTCTAAAGTGTTAAAATAATCTTTAGGGACTTTCAAGCCTGTATTTTTTATGTTATTTAAATCTTTTTGCATTACACTTTCTTAGACACAATTTACTTTAAAAGGTTTAAATTCTAGTTATGTATTCTTCAATTTTTTTTACAGCAATGTGATACGATGATTTTAAAGCACCTTCACTGGTTTCTAATATTTCAGACATATCTTTATATTTTACATTATCAAAATATTTCATATTAAACACTAATTGTTGCTTTTGAGGTAGTGTTGCTATGGCTTGTTGTAACTTTAATTGAATATCGTTGCCTTCAAAATAAACATCTGCTTTTAAATTATTGATAGTACGATTTTGCACCTCTTCACTTGTTATTTGTAAACGTTTCGCATTTTTATTAATGTGTGTTATAGCCTCGTTGGTGGCAATACGATACATCCATGAGTATAATTTACTATCGCCTTTAAAATTGTCGATATTCCTAAATACTTTTATAAATGTATTTTGAAGTACATCATCACAGTCATCATGAGAAATAACAATTTTTCGAATATGCCAATACAAACGTTCTTTATAGAGTGTAATTAACTCTCTAAAAGCTTTTTCTCGAGTTGGTTCTGATTTGAGTTGTGATAATAGGATCTTTTCGTTATCCACAAAAAAACAATTTCTTTTTTAGACTTTTCAATTTAAGAAAAGTTTAATTGTAAACGAGAATATTTAAAAAATTGTTTTTGTTTGTGTTAAAAGTTAAATATCTGACAGTCAATAATATAATTAAAATAATATCGATTAAGTGTAATTATTATCGATAAAATACATATTTTTCTTTGTAATTAGCAAAATTTGTTATAAGTTTACACCATACCTAACCTACTAACTATTTACCATTTTCCCCAAAGATGGTAAAGAAAGAGAAAAGGAAGACGTTAAAACGTCTTCCTTTTCTTATTTTAAAGATTTATTTAGATTATTATTGAATGGATTGCATAGCTACTAAATTGCTATAAACACCTTTGTTATCTAATAATTCCTGATGTTTTCCTTGCTCAACAATTTTGCCTTTTTGCATAACAACTATAGTATCGGCATTTTTAATGGTTGAGAGTCTATGAGCTATAACAATAGAGGTTCTATTTTTCATCATGTTTTCTAAAGCAATTTGAACAGCACGTTCGCTTTCAGTATCTAATGCTGAAGTGGCTTCGTCTAAAATCATGATTGGAGGATTTTTTAATACTGCACGTGCAATACTTAAACGTTGTTTTTGTCCTCCGGACAACTTATTTCCAGCATCGCCAATATTGGTGTCAATTCCGTTTGGTAAATCTTTTACAAACTCCCAAGCATTCGCAACTTTTAAGGCCTCAATGACTTGTTCATCGGAAGCATTTTCTTTACCTAAAAGAATATTATTTTTAATAGTATCGTTAAATAGTATTGAATCTTGAGTTACTAATCCCATTAAATTTCTGAGAGAGTTTTTGGTTAAATCTCTTATATCTTCATCATCAATAGTAATTTTACCTTCATTAACATCGTAAAAGCGAGTTACAAGGTTTGCTATTGTAGATTTTCCGCTTCCTGATTGTCCTACTAAAGCTATTGTTTTCCCTTTTTCTACAGTAATGGTAAAGTTATTCAAAACCAAATCATCTTCATATTTAAACGACACATTTTCTAAACCGATTGATGAGGTAAACGCTTCTTTTGTTGATGCATTTGTTTTGTCTTTTAAGTTGGATTTTGTATTCAGTATTTCTAAAACCCGTTCTGCAGCAGCATTTCCTTTTTTAACGCTATAGCTTGCTTTACTAATAGCTTTTGCAGGCGTTAGAATATTATAGGCAAGCCCCATATATGCTAAAAATTGTTCGCCATCTAGAACACTTTCAACTAAAACCATTCGTCCGCCAAACCATAGTAAAACTGAAATTACACCAATGCCCAAAAATTCACTTGTAGGTTTGGCTAGATTAGTTCTGTTGAGTAAACTATTTGAAAATTTAAAAAAGCGATGTGTTGAATTCTGAAATTTTGAATTAAACTTTTTCTCATTATTGAAGCCCTTAATTACTTTTAGACCGCTTAAGGTTTCTTCTAATAAGGATAAAAAAAGACCTTGTTCTTTTTGAACTTTATCAGATTTTCGTTTTAAGCTTTTTCCAATTAAGGAAATTATTAATCCAGATATAGGAATAAAAACAAACACAAAAATAGTAAGTTTTACACTTATGGTAAGCATAAAAATTATTGTAAAGATTATGGTTAATGGCTCTCTAAAAAGTAATTCTAAAATAGATAAGAATGAGTGTTGAATTTCTAAAACATCTGTTCCTAATCGTGCCATAATATCTCCTTTTCGTTTTTCTGAAAAGAATGATAACGGTAGTTCTACTATTTTTTCGTACAGCTCGTTTCTAATGTCTCTGAGTACACCATTTCTAAGAAAAGTAATGAAATACATCGCCAAATAATTGAATACATTTTTTAGAAAGAATACAATAACAACTAGAGAAATAATTGCTATAAGTGCTTTTGATGGGTCATTATCAGCAAAACTTGTGACTTTGTAATTGAGATAGTCATTAAAGAAAGTACCAAACTCAGTAAATCCTTGATAAGTTGGTTCAGAAATAACTTGCTCTGTGTTTTTATCAAATAGCACTTTTAATAAAGGCATTAAAACCATAAAGGATAAGCCAGAAAAAAGGGCATAAAAAATATTTGAAATAATATTTAATATCGCATAACCTTTGTATGGTTTGGCGAATCGTAATATTTGTTTAAAGTAATTCATTAACTAAGGTTCATGTCTTTAATTATGGCCTCTATTTTGGTTTCAAGTTTCTTTTCAGTAGCTATAAAATCTTCTTTAGAAGCTAACGGCATATTTACGCTAATATAAAACTTAATTTTTGGTTCGGTACCACTAGGCCTTAATGCAATCTTGCTTCCGTCTTCTGTATAGTAAATCAATACATTAGATTTTGGAACATCTATAGTTTCTATACTTTCAGAAACTAGGTTTTTAGCAATTGAGAGTTGATAATCTTCTATTAGTGTTACTTTAGAACCATTTACTTCTGTTAGCGGGTTTTCACGAGCATCTATCATCATTTGCTTAATTTTTTCAGCGCCTTCAATACCTTTTTTTGTTATAGAAATAAGGTATTCTTTGTAAAACCCATGTGTTATATACAACTGAATCAGCTCTTTGTAAAATGAACTTCCTTTTGCTTTAGCTTGTGCTGCAATTTCGCAAGCTAATAGTGTTGCTGTAACGGCATCTTTATCTCTTACAAAATCACCAACCATAAATCCGAAACTTTCTTCGCCGCCACCAATAAAATCTAACTCTGGGAAATCTTTAATCATTTTGGCTATCCACTTAAAACCTGTTAAGCCAATTTTGCAGTCTACATTATAATGAGCGGCTAAGTCTATCATCATTGGTGTGGAAACAATAGTTGAGCCAATAAATTCTTTGCCTTTAATTTTATCTTGTTTTTGCCATTGCTTCAATAAGAAATTGGTCATCATAACCATAGTTTGGTTTCCGTTTAATAAAACAAGGTCGTTTTCAAAATTACGCACAGCAATTCCAACACGATCGCTATCAGGATCTGTACCAATAACAATATCGCCATCGACTTCTTGCGCTAAATCTAACGCCATTTTTAGTGCTTCTGCCTCTTCAGGATTTGGTGACTTTACAGTAGGGAAATCACCATTAGGAACTTCTTGTGCGTTTACAATGTGTACATTATTATATCCACTACGGTTTAAAGTTTCAGGAATTATAGTTATTGATGTACCATGTAAAGATGTAAAAACAACATTCAAATTGTTTTTGGCTTCAGCATTTGTATTAAAACTTCCATTCTTTATAGATGCATTTATAAAGATGTTATCTATATCTTTCCCTATATGATATATAAGATTAGAATTTGCATCAAATTTAACTTCAGAGAAATCTAAAGCATTTATTTCGGAAATAATATTAGCATCTTGTGGTGGTACAATTTGACCGCCATCTTGCCAATATACCTTATAACCATTATATTCGGGAGGGTTATGAGATGCTGTTAAAACAATACCGCAATGACAATTTAGATGCTTTAACGTGAAGGATAATTCTGGTGTTGGTCTTAAATCTTCAAACAAAAACACTTCAATATGGTTTGCAGAAAAAACATCAGCTACAATTTTAGCAAATGCTTGACTGTTATGCCTACAATCAAAAGCAATGGCTGCTTTAAGTTTTTCATTTGGAAAAGCTTTTTTTAAATAATTACTTAAGCCTTGCGTGTTTTTTCCAAGGGTATATTTATTAATACGATTTGTACCAACACCCATTATACCTCGCATTCCTCCAGTACCAAACTCTAAATTTTTGTAAAAACTTTCGTTGAGCTCTTGCGGATTTGAAGCTATTAATGTCTTTATTTTTTGTTGTGTATCTTTATCAAAAAAAGTTGTTAACCAAGTGTTTGCCTTATCTAATATTTGAGGGTCAATGTGATTCATGTAAATTTAATTTGCTACAAATGTAATTATTTGTTGAAATTTCGAGCTCAAATTTGAGCATTTTAAAAGTTATTTATTACTAATTTTTAGAATGAGTTAATTATTATCAATATTTACTTGAGAATTTGCTTTTGGATTTAACTTGGTATGAGATATAATGTTTGATGATGAGAAAGTACCATTATATATTAATTTTTACCACTTTTATTTCGGTCCCATTACTAGCACAACGAGAAGCAGCTAATTGGTTTTTTGGAGATAGAGCTGGATTAAATTTTAAACAAGGTTTCCCTGTGGTTTTAACCAATGGGAGATTAAGTACGACTGAAGGTTGTTCTACTGTTTCTGAAGCTAATGGAGATTTACTTTTTTATACGGATGGATCTACTGTGTGGAATAAAAACCATAGTATTATGTCTAATGGTGAAAATTTAAAAGGGGATTTGTCTAGTTCTCAGTCTGCACTCATAGTTCCCAATATAAGTAATCCTGATTTATATTATATTTTCACAGCCGATGTAGCTCAGTCTTATTTTAATGGCGGAAATGGAAATGGATTTAACTATTCCATTGTTGATCTCTCTTTTAATGGAGGGCTTGGTAAAGTAACTTCTAAAAATATAAACCTATTAGCTCAAGGCTCAGAAAAAGTATCTGCAGTTAGTGCAATGGATGGTTCTGGTTTTTGGGTAGTAACACAGGCTAAGAATAGTTTTTATTCCTATAAGGTTAATGGTAATGGTGTAAATACTACACCAGTTGTTTCTGTAGTTGGACCTAATATTACTAACTTCAGTAATATAAGAGGTTGTATAAAAATAGCTCCAAATGGAAAAAAAATTGCAGTTTCACATCCTGTGTTTCAACCCAACTTAGAGGGTTCAATAAATATATTTGATTTTAATGTAAATACTGGAGTGATTAATAATGAAGAAGTAATTGCAACTGGGAGAATTTTTTATGGTGTAGAGTTTTCTTCAAACTCTAAATGGCTTTACGCAAGTGGAATGCTAATTGAGAACGAAGATGGATTTTCTGTTGCAACAAATGCAGAGTTATATCAGTACGATTTAGAATCATCTAATATAATGCGAACAGAATATTTAATAAACTCTTATTCGGAAGATATCCTAGGAGAACTTGCAGGTGCTTTACAAATTGCTTTTGATAAAAGAATTTATCACTCTATTACCAATAATAAACTTTCTGTTATTCGAGAACCGAACTTACCTAATGTAAGTAGCGATTATAGAGAATACAGTATTGATTTAGATGGGCGTTTGGCTAGATTTGGACTACCATCTTATATTCAATCAAGTTTTGAAAGTATTTTTACAATTGAAAGTCTTTGTTTTAATGATACTACTCAGTTTATCATAGAAACGAATGATGCCATTCAATCTGTGAGTTGGAATTTTGGAGATCCTAGTACTGGGATTAACAATACGTCAACGCTATTAAACCCAATTCATGCATTTTCTGGAATAGGAATATTTGAAGTGATTCTAAATGTTGACTTTATTAATAGAGAATCGAAAACATATATAGAATTTGTTGAAATAAATGAAGTTCCCGTAACTTTGAATAATATAATATTAACACAATGCGACGTCGACGGTAATGATGATGGAATTACATTATTTAATCTTTCTGAGGTAAAACCTATGATTGACCTTAATAATGAAGACTTGCAAATAACTTATTTTAGGTCATTACAAGATTTACAAAGTAATGAGAATGCACTTAATAAAGATGCCTATGAAAATGAGTTTAACAATCAAGTAATTTTTGCTAAGGCCTTTGAAAATGTTGAATGTTTTTCAGTTACTGAAATTACATTAAATGTTACTCCTTTTTCTGATTTGGGAACATATTCCGAAATGTTTATTTGTAACCCTAATAATACTGATGATACGACACTAAATTTTGATATTGTACGGGCTCAATTATTACAAGATTTTTCAAATACAGACATCACTTTTTATGGTAGTGAAAATGATGCTCTTCTTGAGAATAATGAGTTAATAGATGATCTCATACTTACAAATTCTCAAACGCAAGAATTGTTTTTTAGAGTTGAAGAGTTAAATGCATGTAATAGTATTGGCAGATTAGAAATTAGAGTTGTTTCCAAACCAATCGTTCAAGACCAAGTAACTGTATTTTGTTCCAATCGTGATAATATACTAGATGCAGGGAACGGATTTATGAGTTATTTATGGTCAACAGGAGAAACAACGCGAACAATCCAAATTGAACAACAAGGAGAGTACTGGGTTGAAGTTTCGCATGGAGCCGATTGCTCAGATACAATTCATATAAGCTCATTATTATCAAAAGAAATTGAAATTGATAATATTATTATCAATGATTTTAGGTCAGATAATTCAATAATTATTTTGTTGAAAAATTATGATGGTGTGCTAAAATATTCAATTGATGGTGGACAAACATTTTTTTCAAATAATAGATTTGATAATGTTGCTCCTGGATTATATAATCTTGTTGTTACTAGAGATGATTGTAATACAACTAGTGAAACAATTTTAGTTGGAGGGTTTCCCAAATATTTCACTCCAAATGGAGATGGTTATCATGATACTTGGCAGCTTAAAAAACCAGAATTTTTTAAAGATGCCAAAATTGAAATTTATGACCGCTTTGGGAAGGTTTTAAAAACATTAAAGGCTTTTGAAAGTTGGGACGGAAAAGTAGAAGGCGTATTGGTTACACCAACAGATTATTGGTTTTCTATTAAGCAAAACCAAAAGATAGCTTTTGGGCATTTTTCTTTAAAACTCTAAAGATTTAGTTTTTTCTTAATAGTGTATCTGTTTTTATCTTTTTTTGAGCGCAAAATAATTTCTCCCAAGAACCCAGCTACAAAAAACTGACTACCAATAATCATTGTAGTTAGGCTAATATAAAACTGCGGACGTTGCGTAATAAGTCGTCCTGAAGGATTCACAAATATTTTATCGATGCCTAGATATAACGCAAAGACAAAACCTATAAAAAGCATCAAAGCGCCAAGAGCACCAAAAAAGTGCATAGGACGTTTACCAAAACGCGATATAAACCAAATAGTAATTAAATCTAAAAACCCATTTATAAACCGTTCCATACCAAATTTTGTTTTTCCATATTTTCGCGCTTGGTGTTGCACTACTTTTTCTCCTATTTTTACAAAGCCTTCATTTTTAGCTAATACAGGAATATAACGATGCATTTCACCGTATACATTAATACTTTTTACTACATCTTTACTATAGGCTTTTAGACCACAATTAAAATCGTGTAATTTAACACCTGATGTTTTTCTGGCTGCCCAATTAAATAATTTGGAAGGTAAATTTTTTGTAACAATAGAATCATATCGTTTCTTTTTCCAACCCGAGACTAAATCTAACTGGTCATCAACTATCATATTGTAAAGCTCAGGAATTTCTTCTGGATTGTCTTGCAAATCAGCATCCATGGTAATAATTACATCACCTTTGGTTTTTTTAAAACCAGCATGTAAGGCTTGAGATTTTCCATAATTTTTAAAAAACCGAATGCCTTTTACATTGGCGTTTTTTTCAATTAAGGATTCAATAGTTTGCCATGAGTTGTCTGTGCTGCCATCATCAATAAAAATGATTTCATAAGAAAAAAGATTGGATTGCATAACTTTTGCAATCCAATCGTGTAACTCGTTTAATGAGTCTTGTTCGTTAAGTAGTGGTATAACTACTGATATGTTCATTTTAAATAAGTTCTATATTCTTTTTCAAAAGTAAAGAAATTATTTAAGCATCAGGATTAGTTTTCTTCATTATTGCAGCAACTATAAGACCAATGATACTTTGAAATAATAATCCCCAAGCTAATGATTTTAGTAAATTAAGAATTCCATATTGATTTTGACCTTCAAGTTTTTCAACAGCTTCTGCAATAGCCTCAGGAGGAGCACTAAAACCTTCCATAAATCCTATTGTAGCTTCAATAGTTTTTTCTTTGATGACTTCAGCTGCATCTGGATCGATAAAATTGAACAAAATAGCACTCACAGCAGTACTTATTGCAATACCAATAGCAACAGTAATAAAATATGATGAAAAGGCCTGTTTAAAACTAAGAAAACCTTCAAAAAAACTTTTAGACTTAGCAGTTGAACCAATTCCAAATCCTACAATAACAATTAGTAATCCTATTCCAATCCACATATTAACCATGAGATTAATATTTATTGCATAAATTAGAACTGTAATTAATGCTAATAAACCTCCAAGATATACACCATAATTAATAGCGCTTGATTTAATTGATTTTTCCATAATATTTATTTTTAGTTATTAATGCTAGTTAGTAAACAAATATACTAAAACGTTACACTTTAATTCTCAAGAAAGTGGGAATCTCATAAATTGTTACTTAAAACATTATTCACAAAAAGCGAGAATCTCATAGTTTGAACTAAAAAGGAGAATATAATCATAACAAGAATGGTAGTATCAAAATTTTTCCAGACTTGTATATTAAAAAAGTATTTCATTATATTCAAAAAAATAAATAAAGTGTTGTTATTTTGTAAAAAATACTTAAATTTGCACCTCAAAAAAAGAAACGATTTTAAAGTTTAAGTGATGAAAAAAGGAATACATCCA
>Ga0114932_10001829_pt1 | contig 23408 bp, 17 predicted proteins | sample 2SBtaG_2_FD_87286 | JGI IMG/M metagenome (GOLD analysis project Ga0114932, IMG submission 87286) | Deep subsurface microbial communities from Kolumbo volcano to uncover new lineages of life (NeLLi) - 2SBTROV12_ACTIVE470 metaG | ecosystem: Environmental > Aquatic > Marine > Volcanic ...
GGCAGCGTCTCCACCACCACCGACAGCCGCCCGGCCTCGACGACGATCACCTCGCCGGTCTTGGGGTGCCGGAGCTGAAGGGTCTCCGGGTCCAGGGTCTGCTCCCACGTCCACCAGTCCCCGCGGGTGTGGGTCATGTAGACCGCGGCGTCGTCCTGCTTCACGAACGCGTCCTTGAACGCATCGCCGGACGCCAGGTACTTGCTGGTCCCCTCCGGCGGCGTCACCTGTGGCCGGTCCTCGGGCTCCGGGATCGGGGTCACGTCGTGGTCCTTGAGCGCCGCCAGGTCTTCCGGGCTGGCCGGCCGGCTCTTGTCGCAGTCGAAGTGGGTCGTGATGGTCAGCAGGTGCCGGTCGTAGGGCACGGCCCCGTCCCAGTTGGCCCGCATGATGCTGTTGGACTCGCCGATCAGGCGGTTGCCGTCGCTCCGGTCCACGTACTCGTCGTTCAGGCCCAGCAGGTGGCCGATCTCGTGGCTCGCGACCCACTTGTCGGTCGCCGTGAACCAGTTGCCGGAGTTCGCCCGGCCGGAACCCCTGGAGATGTGCACCACGTTGTCCTCGCCGGATTCGACGAACTTCACGTCCAGCGAGAAGCTGTCGTTGGACCAGAACTTCTCGATCTCGTGCTCCCACGCCGCCTCGCGCTTGTCGTTGCGGGAGCCGGTGAGCTTGACCTTGAGCGTGGCGTGCATCACGCCATCCGGCGTGGTGGCCAGGGTGAACTTGGCGTTCTGGCCGTACACACCGTCGCCGGACCAGCGCTCGACCGCGGCGATCCGCCCGTCCCCGTCGAACTTGTCGTCGGCGTTGTCGCCGATGCCGTCGCAGTCGGAGTCCCGGAACTCCTTGGGGTCCTTGGGAAAGGCATCGGTGTTGTCTCCGACCCCGTCGCCGTCGGTGTCCACCGAGTCCCGCGCGTCGTTGGGCAGGGCGTCGTTCTTGTTGCGCACGCCGTCGCCGTCGTTGTCCCCGTTGCCGTAGTCGTACCCGTCGGGGTCGACCTGGTCCTCGACCGGCGGGATCCAGGCGAGGGTGGCACCGGAGATCGCCAACAGGGCCGAGAGCTCGCCTGCGGGCGCAGGCTGAGGGATGCAGCCGGGTTCGGCCGCTTGCACGGCACCCGGGGCCAAGGCGGCCAGCCAGACCAGCCCGGTCACGGAGCACCCCCGTCGGACCAGCGGTCCAGCAGGGCGCGGACCCGGATCAGGCGGTCGTTGGCGGCCAGGTCGTTGTACCACTCCCAGACCTGGGCGCTGGCGCCGTCCGCGGTGATGGTGAGCCGGGCACGGGACTCGTCCGGCCGGGGCTTGCGCTCGGGCTCCCGCTGGTCCCACAGGGCCTGGGTCTGGAGCAGGACGGCCAGCTCCTGGAGCTGGATCGGGGTCAGGGTGACCCGGGTCTCGATCGGGGGCTGTCCGCCCCGAGGCTGGTGGACGTGGGTGAGCACCCGGCCCGCGAGGGTGTAGCGGTCGCCCCCGTAGAGCCCGTGCACGTCGTCGTAGACCAGGCCCAGGGCCTTGGCGGCCCGGGCGTTCTGGGTCGCGGCGGCCAACGGCGCTTCCAGTGGGTGGTCGCCAGCGGCCCACGTCGGCGTGGTCAGGGCCAGGGACAAGATGAGCAGGCGGATCACGGGCACCTCCAGGCAGTCGGGGCGGACTGCGGCGCGGGGCGGTGCCGGGAGCCGGCTTCAGCAGGATCCGTGCCAGACCACGGCTGGGCCCAGGCGGCGGCGGGGGCGCCACCCAGGACACGTTCGCCCCGGGTGATCAAGACCCCGGTGGGGCGCCAGCGTCGCGCCCGCTACTTCGCCGACCTCAGGATGCGCGCCAGCTGCCGCAGCATCTGCCACTGGACCTTGCTGCCCAGGTTGGCGTCCGACCGCACCAGCTGCAGGAAGTCCCGGCGGCTCAGCATGAGCAGGCGGGTGGGCACGATGGTGCGCACGCTGGCCGTGCGTCGGGGCACGTCGATGAAGCTCATCTCGCCGAAGATGCGACCGGGGCCCAACGTGTACCGCACGGTGCCGTCCTTGATGACCTCGACCGTGCCCTTGTCGATGATGAAGCACTCGCGGCCGGGCTGGTCCTCCTTGAAGACCCAGGCCTGGGGCGGGAGTTCCTTGACCCGGCAGCACTCGGCGACCCGGGCGAGCTCGTTCCAGGTGCAGTAGCTGAACAGGTCGCAGGCCCGCAGCGTGCGGATGTGGGGGGCGAAGCCATGGGGCTGCACGCTCTCTTCGTCTTCGTCGACCGCCTCGATGACCAGGGCCGTGATGTTGTCGCCGCCGCCCTTGGCGTTGGCCATGCTCACCAGGATCTCCGCCGACGTCGCGCCGTGGGTGCTCTTCAGGATCTGGCCAAAGGTGTCCGGGCCCAGGTCCCGGTAGAGCCCGTCCGAGCACAGCAGGTAGCGGTCCCCGTCCACGATCTTGTGGTGACCCAGGTCGACCTGGACCCGCGCCTGGACCCCCAGGGCACGGGTGATCACACTGCGGCCCCTGGCGGTCAGCGCTTCCTCGGGCGTCAGGAGACCCCGGTTGATCTTTTCCTGGATCATGGTGTGGTCTTCGGTGAGCCGCTCGGCGTGGCCGTCCCGCACCCGGTAGATCCGACTGTCGCCCACGTGGGCGGTCAGGACCCGGTCGCCCACGGCCCAGACCACGTCGAGGGTGGTGCCCATGCGCCCGGACTCGCCGGCCAGGGCCCGGCTGGCGTCGTGAACCTCCTTGCAGCCGCGCAGGACGGCGATCTCCAGCCACAGCACGAGCCGCTCTACATCGGCGTCGACCGGATGGGAGCCCATGTTCTCGACGTCCCGGCGGAGCTCCGAGATGGCCTCTTGGATGGCGTTGCAGGCCAGCGCGCTGGCGACCTCGCCGCGGGATCCGCCCCCCATGCCGTCGGCGACCGCGAACAGCCCGAGCCTGGGGTCGATGAGGAAGCTGTCCTGGTTGTGGCGGCGGACCTTGCCAGCGTCCGAGCTGGCCCAGGCCCGCAGGCGTAGGCTCACGGGCCCATCCAGTCTTCGGGCCTCAGCGCCGACGCGCTGTCATCGGCCGCGTTCTTGAGCGCCAGCAGCTCGCTGGTCGCCCGCAGGTGGGCCGAGATGCGCAGGGTCATGTTCCAGAGGATCTTGACCGCCAGGTGCGGGTTGCCCTTGAGCAGGTGGAAGAAGCTCTCGCGGGTGATGACCAAGAGCTCAGCGTCGTCGGAGACCTGGACCGTCGCCGAGCGTCGGGGCTGGTCCAGCATGGCCATCTCGCCCACCGTGCTGCCGGGGCCCAGGGTGGCGATGGCGCGGCTGTTCTTGAGCACCTGGACCCGCCCTGCGACCACCAGGTAGAACTCGCGGCCCGTGTCCCCCTCGCGAAACACCAGGCTGCCGGTGGGCAGGCTGACCGGTCGGCAGCGGCCGGCCACGATGAGCAGCTCGGACTCGGTGCACCACTGGAACAGGGGCATCCGGGCCAGGGTGGCCAGCCGTCCTGGGCCCTCGAAGGAGGGCTCGTCGGCGGCCGTCCGGATGGTCAACAGGCAAGCGGCCACGGGACCCTCGGTGCCGGCTTCGCGGGCCTCGGCCAGCAGCCTGGCGGTCACGCCCTCTGGCTCGGTGTCGTCGGCGATCGACCGCAGCCGGCGGGGCTCCACGGACGGGTGAAAGGCCGCGGACAACAGCAGCAAGCGGTCGCCAGCCCCGGCCTCGACGAACGCGGTCTCGGGCTTCGCGTGGGGCTGGGGACCGAGGAAGTACAGCGGGGTGTCCAAGTCGTCGTCGTCGTCGTGATCGAAGGGACGGTCGTGTGCGCGCAGGTGATCGCGGGTGAGCTGGTGGATGAGGCCCTTGCGCAGCAGGTAGATGCGCCCGTCGCCCATGTGCACGATGGCCGTGCCATGACCCGTCGAGACGGCGGCATCCAGGGTGACCCGCATGACCCGCTCCTGGCGCCGGCTCAGGGCGTAGAGCTCCTGGGCGGCCCGGCCCACGGCCTGGCGCAACGCCGCGTCCATGCGCGGCTTCCACTGGTCCGCCGGCACGGAAGGGGTCGGACCCAGCAGCTCCTCGTGGCGCTGGAGATCGCTCCTGAACAGGTCCAGCGCCATCTGGGCGGCTGCGGCGGCGACCTTGTATTGGCGGGGTGCGACGCCCCACGCCGCGTCGGCCACCGCGACGAGTCCCAGCGCCGGATCCCGGAGCGCAGCCGCGGTCAGCGGCACGTCCGGGCTCCCGGCGTCGGACATCGCGTGGGTCGCCCGGTCCATCTGCTCCTCGCGTTCGTCGTACCCTATTCCGGACCGTCCCGGGCAGTGAAGGCTCGGTCATCGTGGTCAGGAGGACTCCGCTGAGCACCCGACCGTCTGCGCTGGCCCTCGTGGAAGGGGGCGGCCTGGTGATCTTCGTGGCCCTGTTGGCCCTGATGATCGTGCGCCCGGCCGAGGACACGCTGGTCCCGATCAGCGTCGAAGCGCTCGCCGCCGGCGAGACCACCGAGGAGTGGCTGGGAATCTACTTCGAGGGGCAAAAGGTCGGCTATGCGGTGAACACCCGCGTGGCGACGGTCGACGGCGGCACCCTGGTCCAGAACCACTCGGCCTTCACGGTCGCGGCGTTCGGCAAGATCAACAACATCGTCAGCGCGGGCACGGCGGTGCTCGACTCCGACGGTGTGCTCCAGGTCTTCGACGCCTTCCTGGAGGCCGACCCCGTGAGCTTGAACGCGCGGGGAGAGGTCCGGGGCGGCTCCTTGGTGATCTCGCTGCTCCAGGGCGGGGAACACTCGGAGCTGGTGCTGGACCTGGACGAGCCGCCCCAGATCGCGGCCACCATGAACACCTGGATCGCCGCCCAGGAGGAGATCAAGGTGGGGCAGACCTACGAGGTCCCGTACTTCAGCCCGACGACCCTGGCCCAAGACACCATGACGCTGAAGGTGGTCGACACCGAGGTCCTGCCTACGGGCGAGGAAGCGCACTGGATCGAGCGGTCGGTGGCAGGCGTCACCACGCGCGCCCTGCTGACCCCCGCCGGGGACCTGTTGCGCGAGGAGGGCGGCTTTGGCACGGCCCTGGTCCGCCAGACCCGCGAAGAGGCCTTGGCGATGCCCGAGGGCCACGACGCCGTGGACATCATCAGCCTGTCGAGCGTCAAGCTGGAGGGCCAGCTCTACCGCCCCCGGGGCCTGAACAAGGTCAGCCTGCAGATCCTGGGGGTCGAGCCCGAGCGGATCCGCCACGAGCCACCGCTCCAGACGGTCCAAGGCGACGTGGTCGTGGTCACGTCGCCCGAGCTGGGCCGGCGGGCGTCGGTGCCGCGCCAGGCCGATCCCGAGCAGTTCGCCGAGTACCTCCAAGGCACCCCCTTCATGCCGGTCGACCACCGGGAGATCCAGGAAGCGGCCCAGGACCTGGTCGGGGACTTCAGCGACCGGCTGCTGGCGGTCACCAAGCTCAACACCTGGGTCTACGAGACCCTGGTGAAGACCCCGGTGATGGGCGTGCCCAATGCCCTCGAGGTCTTGCGCATCCGACAGGGCGACTGCAATGAACACACCGCCCTGATGGTCGCCCTTTCCCGGGCCGCCGGCATCCCTGCACGGATCGCGGCGGGCGTGGTCTTCAGCGACCGCGTGACCGACACAGGCGCGTTCTACTACCACGCCTGGCCCGAGATCTGGATGGGCGACGAGCTGGGCTGGATCTCCGTCGATCCCACCTTTGGCCAGGTCCCGGCCGACGCGACCCACGTCAAGATCGTCGAGGGCGATCTGGATCGTCAGATCGAGATCATGGGTGTGATGGGCCGGTTGGGCTTCAAGCTCATAGCTGCAGAGGCACCGTGATCCGAACCCACGCCATCGAAAAGGTCTACGGCAAATTTCAGGCCCTGTTCCCCCTGGACCTTCACGTGCGCAAGGGCGAGGTGTTCGGTTTCCTGGGGCCCAACGGGGCCGGCAAGACCACCACGATCCGCATGATCTCCGGTGTCCTGCCACCGACCCGGGGCCGTGTCGAGATCGACGGTCTGGACATCGAGCACCACCCGGTCGAGGCCCGCCGCAAGATCGGCTACATCCCCGATCGGCCCTACCTGTACGAGAAGCTCACCGCGCGGGAGTTCCTGCAGTTCGTCGGCGGCCTGTTCGGCATGGGCCGCGAGGAGATCCGGACGGAAGGCGATCGGCTGCTGCAGTTCCACGACCTGGCCCGGTTCGCGGACCGCCTGATCGAAGGCTTCTCCCACGGCATGAAGCAGCGGCTCACCTTGAGCGCTGCGCTGCTCCACAAGCCGCGGCTCCTCATCGTCGACGAGCCGATGGTCGGCCTGGACCCAAAGGGCCACCGGCAGATCAAGGACGTCTTCCGCCAGATGGCGGACCGCGGCCAGACCGTCTTCCTGTCGACCCACAGCCTGGACGTGGCCCAGGAGGTCTGCGATCGGCTGGCGATCATTCGCAAGGGCCGCATCGTGGCCCAGGGCACCTATGAAGAGGTCCGCTCGGACAACCACCCCAACGCCAACGACCTGGAAGAGGTCTTCCTGCGCATCCTGGAGGAAGACTTCGAGCGGCCCGAGCTGGAGACCGTGTGAGGGCTGTGCTGCTGGGGCTGGGACTGCTGATCGCCTGTGGTGGCCGCAGCGCCGATCGCGGAGACCCGGACCGCTACGCCCTGGGCACCCTGGACAGCGCCTGGCAGACCCAGGAACCCGGCGGCGCGGACCGGGCCTGGTGGCACCCCGATCACCTGGCCACGGCCTACACCGACAGCCACTGCCAGGACCAGGTCGACGACGTGTCGATGAAGCGGCTGAACGAGCAGCTGACCGGTGGGTTCACCGACCCGGTCGAGCTCAGCAGCGAAGCGATTCGCCTGGACGGTCGCGAGGGCTGGGTCCGGCGGCTCCAGGGGGGCCTGGACGGCGTCACCGTCGAGGTCGCTGCGGTGGTGATCCGCAAGGACGACTGCGTCTATGACATGGTCTTGATCGCGCCGCCCGGCCGCTTCCAAGAAGCCTGGGCCAGCTGGGAGCCAGCCGTGATGGGGTTCCGGGTGGGCCGCCGATGAGCTGGAACATCCGGTGGCGCCCAGGCGACAACTTCTACAACCTGCTGGCCGAGATCGGCGCAGTGGGTGCCCTGGGGGGCCAGACCCTCAAGGTCATGGTGACCCGCAAGATCGAGTGGCGGCTGACCCACGTCCAGGTCGACCAGGCCGGGGTCGGCTCCTGGTCCATCGCGACCCTGGTGGCCCTGTTCACCGGCGCGGTGCTGGCGCTGCAGTTCGCCGACTCCCTGGAGCCCTACGGCGCCTCGCTCTACACGGGCAAGATGGTGTCGCTGGGCATCGTGCGCGAGCTCGGGCCCACGCTCACGGCGGTGCTGGTCGGGGGTCGTGTAGGCGCTGGCTTCGCCGCCGAGATCGGCTCCATGAACGTCACCGAACAGGTCGATGCCATCCGAGCACTGGGGGCCGACCCGGTGCACAAGCTGGTCGTGCCGCGGGTCCTGGCGTGCACCGTGATGCTGCCCCTGCTGACGCTGTTGGCCGACGCGGTGGGCCTGTTCGGCGGCTGCCTGGTCACGATGCAAGAGGTCGGGGTGACCTGGCGCTTCTTCGTGGACCAGGTGATCAACACCCTGGTGGTCTCGGACCTGCTCCACGGTCTCGCCAAGGCCGTGTTCTTCGGGTACTTCATCGCTGTGATCGGCTGCTACATGGGCATGAAGACCCAGGGCGGCACCGAGGGCGTGGGCCACGCCACGACCAAGACCGTGGTGGCCATCTCGATCACCGTGCTGGTGACGAACTTCCTGCTCACCAAGATCTTCCTGTCCCTGGTGTGAGCGATCCCGTGACCACCGCTCATGAGCCCATCATTCGCTTCCAGGGCGTGGAAAAGGCCTTTGGGCCCAACGTGATCTACACGGACATGACCCTGGACGTGTTCCAGGGCGAGACCCTGACGATCATCGGCGGCTCGGGCACCGGCAAGTCCGTGGCGCTCAAGCTCTTGATCCGGCTGCTCAAGCGCGACGCCGGCACCATCCACGCCTTTGGCTACGATGTCTCCAAGCTGGACCACAAGGGGCTGTTGGAGCACCGTCGGCGCATCGCCATGCTGTTCCAGGGGGCTGCGCTGTTCGACTCGCTGACCGTCGAGCAGAACATCAAGTACCCGCTCATCGAGCACGGCTGGAAGGACCAGTCCGAGATGGACGCCCGGGTCACCGAGTGCCTGGGCCTGGTGGGCATGCCCGACGTCCAGAAGATGAAGCCCGCAGAGCTCTCCGGGGGCATGAAGAAGCGGGTCGGGCTGGCCCGGGCCATCGCGGTCAAGCCCGAGGTGATCCTGTGGGACGAGCCGACCACGGGCCTGGACCCGATCAACGTCCGGCGCATCAACGGGCTGATCCTGGACATGCAGCGGCAGCTCGGTGTCACGTCCATCGTGGTCACCCACGACATGGACTCCGCGTTCACGGTCACCGACCGCATCGCGTTCCTGTGGGACAAGAAGATCAAGTGGTGCGGCCGCAAGGAGGACGCCCAGCACTCGGGCATCCCAGCGCTCGAGGAATTCGTGCGCGGGGGTCGGGGGGTACTGGACCCGGAGCTGAGCGAGCGGATCGGGGCGTTCTAGTCCGTGTCGACGCCCGTGTCCGAGTCGTAGGGCGCGTTCAACACCTCGCCCTGCCAATCCCACGGCGGAATGCCGATGTCGATCTCGGTCACGGTGTTGTTGTTGTACGGCTGGGGCAGGTACAGCGACGTGCCGTTCCACCCGTGCTCGCCGGTGCCCCACTCCACGCCGTGGCCGTACTGGGTGTATTGGTTCGGCGACCAGATCTTCGAGGCGTCGCCGTCGTGGGTCACCCGCCACAGCCCCGTGGACTCGTAGTCGGCCACGTACAGGTTGCCGCAGATGTCCAGGGCCAGGCCGTCGTGCCAGCCGCCGCCCACGTTCTCGGCGAACACGCGCATGTCGCTGGATGGGTTCAGGTCGGCGTCCAGATCGGCCACGTACACCGTGCCGTTGCCGATGGTGGTGACGTAGATCCGGGCCAGGTCCGGGCTGAAGCCCACGATGCGAGGGGTCGCCCGGTTGCTGATCTGCTGGACCAGCGGCACGAGCTCGGCGGTGTCCGGGTCGATGCGGGCGATGCCCTGGCGCCACGCGGTGTAGAGCATGCCGTCAGGCCCCACGGTCACACCGTAGGTGTTCAGGCTGGCCGCGAGGACCTCCTGGCCGCCGTCCAGGGTGACCCGGAGCAGGTCGCCGGTCTGTCGCGACGAGATCGCCATGCTGCCGTCGGGCAACACGGCCAGCTGCTCCAGCGAGCCCATGCCGGGCCGGAAGATGCCCCACTGGCCGTCGGAGTCGACCTCGATCAGGGAGTTGTTGTCGCTGCCGATCAGCCGTCCGTCGTCCAGGAAGGCGAGGCCGTGGTAGCCCTTGCCGTTGAGCACGGCGCCGACGGGGGTGTAGGTCCGCGGCAGCTCGGTCGCGCAGTCGTGGCTGCCCAGGTCGGGCCCCGTGTCGCCGGTGTCGGCCGTGTCGGTGTCGGTGTCTGTGTCGGTGTCGGTGTCGGTGTCGGCGTCTGCGTCGGTCACGGTGGTGGGGGTCTCGCCGCTGTCCGTGGGAAAGGGGTCGTCGATCTCCACCCCAGTGGGGCAGGCGGCGAGCAGGGCGAGCAGGGCTGGGGTGGGCATGAACAAGGCCTCACCGCCAGTCTACGTCAGCTCGCGGGCTCTCGTGACACCCGGGTCCGACCCCGGGCGATCACCGCCACGGGGTAGGGCAGGGGAGCAGAGCCGCTTCCCCTCCCGCGCCCCCAACGCAGGTCGGGCGGAGGCCCCTTCAACACCTCGGTGCTACGGTCCCACATCGTGAGCCCCGATGTGGTGCTGGATGCCCGTGGCCTCAAGCGGACCTTTGGTCCCGTCACGGCGGTGGATGGACTGGACCTGCAGGTCCGTGCCGGCGAAGTCGTCGGGCTCCTGGGCCACAACGGGGCGGGCAAGACGACCACCGTCCGCTTGCTGAACGGGCTCCTGGGGCCAGACCAGGGGCACGCCACGGTGCTGGGGCTCGATCCATGGGCGGACGGCCCGGCCCTGCGGGCGCGCACCGGCGTGCTCACCGAGGTCCCGGCTCTCGATGGCCGGCTGACGGCCCAGGAGACCCTGCGCCACCATGGGCGTGCCTACGGCCTCGACGACCTGGCTGGCCGCGCAGCCCGCATCCTGGACCGGCTGGGGCTGACCGGCCGGGAACACGAGCCCGTGGCCCGCTTCAGCAAGGGCATGGCACAGCGCCTGGCCCTGGCTCGGGCCTTCCTCAACGAACCGGACCTGCTGTTCCTGGACGAGCCGGTGGCCTCCCTGGACCCTGTCGGCGCCGGGGGGGTGCACGCGCTCATCCTGGAGTGGGTGCGGGAGCGGGGCCGCAGCGTGGTGCTGTGTACCCACAACCTGGTCGAGGCCGAGCGGCTGTGTGACCGGATCGTGGTCCTGGAGCAGGGCCGCGTGCTGGCCGAAGGCACGGTGGCGGAGCTGGCGGCCCTGGCCGCGCCCCGGGCCACGGTCAGCCTGGACATCCAGGCGGCGGACCGCGCGGCGGCAGAGGCGGCCTTGGACCAGGCGGGGGTCGCCTTGCGGGGAGCTCGGGCCCACACCAGCCTCGAGGACGTCTACTTCGCCTTGCACGGGCGGGACCGGTGAGGCCGGCCGTCCTGGGGGCCCTGGTGCGGCGGGATCTGCAGCTGTTCTGGCGCACGCGGGGGGTCCTGATCCCCCTGGCGGTCGTGCCGCTGTTGACCCTGGTGTTGGTGCCGTCGGTGGTCGCCTGGCTCCCCAGCGTGGCTGGCGCGCCCGAGCAGCTCGTGGCCCAGCTGCCCCTGCAGCTCACCCCGGCCGAGGTGGTCCAGGCGAGGGTGGCGGAGCTCCCGCCCGAAGAGTCCTTTCTGGTGCTGGCGCTCCTGCACTTCATGGCGCCGATCTACTTGCTGGTGCCGCTCATCGTGGCCAGCGTCATCGCCGCAGACAGCTTCGCCGGCGAGCGGGAGCGGGGCAGCCTGGAGGCCCTGCTGTACCTCCCCACCACCGACACCGAGCTACTCGCCAGCAAGATCTTGTCGGCCTGGATCCCGGCTGTGGCGGTCGGGGGCGTCGGGTTCGTGCTCTACGGCGTCACGATCAACACCTTTGGCTGGCCGGTCATGGGCCGCATCTGGTTCCCCACGTGGACGTGGGTGATCATCGGGGGCTGGGTCATGCCCGGCGTCGCGGGGCTGGGGCTGGGCGTGGGGGTGCTGATCTCGTCGCGGGTCAAGACCGTGCAGGAGGCCAGCCAGCTGGGCGCGATGGTGGTGCTGCCGCTGCTGTTCGTGCTGCTGGCGCAGCTCGGGGGCCGGCTGCACCTGGGGGTGCCCCAGGCCCTCGGCATCGGCGCGCTCCTGTGGGCGGCCACGGTCCTGCTGCTGCGGGTGGGGCGCCGCTGGTGCAGCCGGGAGGCTCTGCTGACGCGCAGCGGATGAATTCTGAAAAAGATCGAATTTTTCATCCCTTCTCCGGCAGAGTGCCTGGGTCGCGAGGTGTCCGGTGTTTCCCTTGATCGCTGCGCTGATGGCCACGGTGGCGGCGGCGCCCCCTTCGGTGCTGCTGGTCACCCTGGACACGACCCGAGCGGATCGGCTCGGCTGCTACGGCCACGCCCCGGCCCAGACCCCGCACCTCGACGCGCTGGCGGCCCGAGGGCTGCGCTTCGACCGGGCCTACAGCACGTCGCCGCTGACCATCCCGAGCCACAGCTCGATCTTCACGGGCCAGGTGCCCCCCACCCACGGCGTGCGCGACAACGGAGACTTCCTCCTGGGCGACGACGCGATCACCCTGGCCGAGCGCTTCCAGGACGCCGGCTACGCCACCGCGGCGTTCACGGCGGCCTTTCCGACCCAGGCCCAGTGGGGTCTGGACCAGGGGTTCGACCGGTACCACGACCCGCTCACCACGCTGCCCCAGCAGAGGGACTGGCGGGCATGGCGCCCGGCCCACGAGGTGATCGATGACGCGCTGGTGACACTGCCGGAGCTCGGGGGACCTCGGTTCGTGTGGGTGCACCTGTTCGACGCCCACTGGCCCTACGAGCCCCCAGAGCCGTTCGCGTCGGCGCTCGAGGGCCGCCCCTACGACGGCGAGCTCGCCGCCATGGACCACGCCCTGGGCCGCCTCTTTGCTTGGTGGGCCCTGCACGAGCCCGACGGCGTGGTCGCGGTGACGGCCGACCACGGCGAAGCGCTGGGGGACGGGGGCGAGGAGACCCACGGCTTCCTGTTGGTCGACGGCACCCTGCGGGTTCCCCTGATCCTGGCCGGGCCGGGCGTCCCCCGGGGCGCTGTGGCGTCGGACCCGGTCAGCCTGATCGACCTGGCGCCGACCCTGCTGGATCTGGCCGGGCTGCCGGGGCACCCCGGACTCCAGGGCGTGGACCTGCGGGACGGGGGCACGGAGCGGCCCTATAGCGAGGCCCTGACCGGGCAGTTCAGCTTGGGCCTGGCGCCGCTCAGGGGCTGGACCGACACCCAGGGCCGCTACGTCGAAGGCGCGTGGACCAGCTACGCATCCCACGGCCCGGCGGGCATCCCTTCGCTCGCGCCGTCGGGCCACCATCCCGACCATCGGGCTGCCCTGGCCCAGCTGATCGACGGCTTTGCCGCGGCGACCAGCGGGCGCACGAGCCCCGACGCCGAGACCCTCGCCCAGCTCGAGGCGCTGGGGTATCTGGGCGGGCTGGATCTGGCGGCGAGCAGCGACGTGGATCCCCGGGACGTGATCGGCGTGATCCCGCTCACGTGGCGGGTCCGACAGGCGCTCGGTGCGGGTCGGCCCGATCTGGCCAGCGCCTGGCTCGACACCCTGGCGGAGCCCCTGGCCGGCACGGTGGGCCTGACCCTGCTCCAGGGCCAGCAGCTGCGGGCTCTGGGCGACACCGTGGGTGCGGCGAGTGTGCTCGCCGAGCTCCACGCCCGGGCGCCGGGCCACGACGTGGCCCTGATCCTGGGCGGGATCCATGCCGAGCTCGGCGACTGGCACGAGGCACGACACTGGTTTGAAGCGGCGCTGGACGCCCGCCCCCACAGCGCCAAGGCGATGACGGGTGCCGTCCAGGCCAACCTGGCTCTGGGCCAGCTGGAGTGGGCCTGGGAGCTGGTCGAGGCGTACCTGGACGTGTTCCCGGATCACCTGGGCCTGGTGCTGGTTCGCGCCGAGCTCCTGCTCGCCGAAGGCCGGGCCGAGCTGGCCCTCGAAGATGCCCGCTGGGCCCAGACCCTGTCCCCCTGGACCCCGGGACCCCACGCGGTCGCGGGCCGGGCACTCTGGGACCTGGGCCGGCCCGATGCAGCCATCGACGCGCTGTGGGAGGCCCTGGCCTGGGACCCCCGCGACCTGGCCGTGCGCGCGAGCCTGGCCGAGATGCTGCTGGCGGTCGGCCGCCACGCCGAAGCCGTCCGCACCCTGGACGCCGTCGAACCCTGGATGCCCGCCACCGGTCCCGCCCGGGACCAGTGGCGTCGGGCCCACGATGCCCTGGACGCCGACCGACGGCGCCTGGACCTTCCCCTTCTGCCTCGCTGAGGAGCCCCGGATGACCCTGATCCCGTTCACCCTGTTCGCGCTGTTGGCCTGTGGCGAGGAAGAGGACACCTTCGGCGGCGTCAGTCCCCGCGTCGAGGACTGCGCCGACGGCGTCGACAACGACGGCAACGGCCTGGCGGACTGCGAGGACTCCGCCTGCGCTGCAGAAGGCGTCTGCATCTACGAAGGCGCGGTGCTCGAGGTCCAGGTCACCAGCGGAGATGAGCTGGTGTTCCAGAGGGAGTTCGAGCGCAAGGGCTGGGACAGCAGCGTGGCCCTGAGCGTCTACGGGGTCACCGGGACCCTGGCCATCCTGCACGGGTCCCAGATCACCAGCTGTGACTGGGGCTTCGACAGCGCAAGGGGCAGCGATGTGTGGGACCCGAACCCGTTCTGGGGCAGCTACCTGGGCGACGTGAGCCTGGACCACAGCGGCTGGACCATCGACGCCTCCTGCCCCTTCGAGCCCGAGCACATCCTGCCGGCCCTGACCCTGGGTAGCGGCACGATCTACGGACCCGGTGACGTGCCCTGGTACGTCGGCAGTGGCACGAGCTTCTTCAGCTCGACCACCTACTACGAGGCCGTGGCCTATGCGTCGGTGGTGGGCTGGGCCCTGTCCCAGTGGACCCAGCAGCCGATCGAGGACGGTGGGGTGCACACGGTGCAGCTGGACTGACGTGGTAGCTTCGGCGCCATGGCACTCGTCTCTTCAGTCTGGTTGATCGGCATGGGGTGCGGATCGGCGGGTGTCGGTCCCGCCGGGGACACCGGGCTCGCCACCGGGGACTCGGCGTCTGCCGATGCCAACCATCCCCCGACGGCGCCGGGCGTGGTCATCTCGCCCGACCAGCCCGACGAGCATGACGACTTGCTGTGCGAGCTCTCGCCCCAGGCCACCGATCCGGACGGCGACCCCGTGCAACATGCCTACACCTGGACCCGGGACGACACCGCGGTCGCTCACACCGACCCGCTGCTGCCCGCCAGCGAGACGGCCAGCGACCAGGTCTGGGCCTGTGAAGTCTCGGCGTCGGACGGCCTGCAGACCGGGCCGGCGGGGCGGGCCCAGGTCACGATCGCGCCGGCGAACCGGCCGCCCTCTGCTCCGACCGTGGCCATCGAGCCCGCAGAGCCCGCGAGCAACCAGGGCTTCTCCTGCGTGGTGACCACCGACGCCAGCGACCCCGACGGAGACACACTTAGCTATGGCTGGGCGTGGACCCGCGATGGCACGGTGGCCGACGTCGACGGGCCCGATGTCGACCCCGCCGACACCGTCGCCGGCGAGACCTGGACCTGCACGGTGACCGCGTCCGACGGCGAATTCGAGGTGGTCTCGGATCCCGCCCAGGCGGTGCTGGGACCGAACGTGTACGGCCCCGACGTCACCCACGTGGCGGTCGATGTGTTCTGCTCCTCCTGCTACGCCTGTCCGGAAGAGACCTGGTACGTGCCCGAGCTCGCGTTCGACGACGACGTGGCCAGCAGCACCTGGCACACCACCTGGACCGGCGGACCGGAGTGGGTCGGCGTCGACTTCGGCGAGGGCGGCGAGCGGCGGATCACGCGCTACGGCCTGATGGGCGCCAGCTTCCACGAGGGCTACCGGGCGGTGTCCTGGCAGCTCCAGGGCAGCAGCGATCAGGCCTCGTGGACCGAGCTCCATGCGGTGACCGGCGCCGACCTGGCTTATGTCATGTACGGCGGTGAGCCGTTCACCTACTACGAGTTCACCAACCAGGCATCGTATCGGTACTATCGCCTCCACGTCACCGAGAACGCAGGCGGTCAGCCCTATGCCGACGAGCTGGGCATCGTGGAGATCGAGATGATGGAGGACGGGGGCTGAGCGGGCCCCCCGACCGATGACCGAATCCGAACGCGAGAACCGCCGCTACTGGAACGCCAAGGCCAGCAGATACGCCGACGCCGGTGCCCGGGCCTGGGCCAGCGCAGAGCCTCACTGGGGCTGCTGGGGCGTGCCGAACACGGTGCTGCCGCTCCTGCCGGACTCCCTGGCCGGCCTGACGGCGGTGGAGCTGGGCTGTGGCACGGCCTACGGCTCGGCGTGGATGGTGCGCCGGGGGGCCCGGGTGGTCGGGGTCGACGTCTCCGAGGCCCAGCTGGCGACGGCGGCCCGTCTGCGCGACGCCCACGGCCTGGCGGTCGAGCTGCGCCAGGTGAGCGCCGAGCACACCGGTCTGCCGGCAGGCGCCTTCGACTTCGCCCTGTCCGAGTACGGCGCCGCGCTCTGGTGCGAGCCGTCGGCCTGGCTGGCCGAAGCCGCCCGGCTGCTCCGTCCGGGCGGTCGCTTGCGGCTGCTCAGCACCCACCCCTTGGTCCAGGCGTGCAGCCCCATGGACGGCAGCCTGCCGGTGACCGAGCGCCTGGAGCGCCCCTGGTTCGGCCCCGAGCGCTACGACTGGCGGGGCGCCGACGACGACCCGGGCGGCATCGAGTTCGTGCCCACGCCCGGGGCCTGGTTCCGCCACGCGCGGCAGGCGGGCTTCGAGACGGTCGACTACCGCGAGGTGCAAGCGCCCCCCGGAGACGGCGCCGAGCCCGGCCATGTCACGGCCGGCTGGGCCCGGCGCTGGCCCGCCGAGCAGGCCCTGTGGCTCGTCCGTCGGTAGACTCGCCCACCCCACCCGCGGGCACAGGAGCATGGGATCTTGGCGGCGCTTCCCCTATAGTCGCCATTCCGCGCCCATCCTGTAGGGCGCGAAACCAGGCAGGTCCCGGTGGGCGATTCCTCCTCCTTCCAGCTCCTGCTCGCCGACGGCGACGACGGCGAGGCGTACCTCGATGATGGCGCTCCGCGCGAGGACGCGGCTGCAGAAGCCGCACCGGTAGAGGCTCACGAAGAGGAGTACCTGGCCGACATCTCGGCCCAGGCTGGGGACCTGACGCGCCAGCGCTGGGCTGTGTTCTACCCGGACAATGCCGAGGGCCGAAGACTCTGTCGGGTGCTCCGCCCTCTGGTCAAGCACCGGGCGGAGCAACAGGGCTCGAATTGCCTGCTGGTGCCCGTGCCTCCCGGGCTGGGCGCCCAGGACGCCGAGCGCTGGACGGCCCAGGTCTACCCGGAGACCTGGAAGAACATGGAGCACCGCAGGCCGCGCTACGCCTGCATCGTGGGGGACCTGGACGGGGTCAGTCTGGCCACCCAGCAGGCGCTTGGCCTGGGCCACTTCCCCGGCAGGGTCGTGTGCCCCGACGAAGAGGCCTACGAGGCCTATGTGGACAAGGTCCTGGCGTGGGAGCGCCGGGCGTCCGCGCCCGCCTCCAAGCTGTTGATGTACACGGTCCGGGACGGCACGGCCGCCACCCGCGCGGGGGGCGACCACCTGATGGTGCCCTGTGCCGCCCACTGCGCAGAGATCTGGGAAGAGGAGCGTCACCTGCTCCCGGCCAGCGCCCTGGACGTTGCCGGACACGACCACGACCCCGACGCCCAGGACTTCCTGGGCCGCGTCTCCGACGGGGACCCCTCGGTCCTGCTGACCATCAGCCACGGCTCCGGCCCCCCCCGTCGCCGGCCTTGGACACCGGACCAGGCCCGGGAGCGCCAAGGGGCCATGAGCTTCGCCCGCGACGGCGTGCTCATGCCGTCCGACGTCTCCCAGGGCGCCTTCGCCCCGGGGGGCTTCTGGTTCTACTTCGCCTGCTTCGGCGCGGGCACACCCGACATCAGCGCCTACCACCACTGGCTCACGCTGCTCCAGCAGGGCGGCGCCCCTGGCCTCAAGGACCTGCGCCACGTGCTCAAGGGACTCGCCCCCGACGGGCCCTTCACCTCGGGCCTGGCCCAGGCCGCCCTGGGCAACCCCGACGGCCCCCTCAACATCCTAGGCCACCTGGACCTGGCGTGGAGCTACAGCTTCGCCGGCGCCAAGGGCCGTCCCAAGTCCGCCCGCATCGCGGACCTGCTCGCGCGGGTCGTGCGGGGGGAGCGCGCGGGCACAATCCTGCTCGATCTGCAGAGCTGGCTCCACGAGGCCTCTCACAACGTGAACCGGGCCTACGACCGGGCCCGCGCATCGGGACAGGACGTCGCAGGCACCGACCAGCAGCGCCGGGATCTGGGCACCCTGTGGATGGAGCTCCAGGATCTGAAGGGGTACGTGCTGCTGGGAGACCCGGCCGCCCAGCGCCCGGCCATCGCCCAGGAGACCCGCGCCGGCACCGGCTTCATGGCCGGGTTCGCCCAGCACGTGCCGCCAGCCGCCGAAGTGCCCCAGGTCGCCGCAGGCCTGAGCTTCGCCGCGCCGGCCGAAGACGCGCCGGCGCCGGTGCCCGTCGCCGCACCGGAGCCCGCACCCGCTCGAAACGATCCGGCCCCGCCGCTGTGGGCCGGCACGGTGAGCCGGTCCGGGCAGGGACCCGGCCGGGAGGTGATCCTCGAATTCACCCGGGCCAAGGACGCATCGGACCCCTATGCCTTCTCCCTGGGCCGCCAGGAGTACCTGGTGCGGGGCGACGGGGGCACCTACCAACAGGTCGAGATCGCCTGGGAGGGGGCGCTGCTGGACGACCTCCAGGCGGTCGCCGAGCCCGGCGCCGATCCGGCGATCGGCCAGCGCCTGGGAGACCGGCTGCGCGATGTCCTGCGAGCCGCGGGCTGGAGTCGGATCGAGCGCGAGCTGGCCGAGTGCGTAGACGAGGGGCGTCCGGTCCTGTTGACCCTGCGCTCGGCCGCCGCCGAGCTGTTCAGCCTGCCCTGGGAGCTGCTCACGATGGGGGCCAGCGGCCGCCAGCTGGGGGCCCTGCCCAACCTGCTGGTCCGCTACGAGTGGCCTGGCACCGGCACGGCGCCAGAGACGGTCAAGCCGCGCCCTGAGGGCGGGCGGATCCTGTTCGGCTGGTCGGCTGCAGGCGGCCGCGTGCCCCACAAGGACCACCAAGAGACCCTCCAGGACACCTGTGGCCGTGGCTTCGTACCGTTTGAGCCCGGCCGCGATGTGCTGGGCGACATGAGTCCCCAGGGGCTGGTGGATCGGCTCCAGGCGGCAACCGACGCGGGTGACCCGGTCGCGATATTGCACCTGCTCTGCCACGGCACGGTGACGGGCACCACCTTTGGCCTGGCGCTGGATGGCGGCGACGGACGCCCGGTCGCCGTGGACCCAGGGCGTCTCCGGGAGCTGCTGGCGCCCTTCGCCGGGACCCTGCGCGCTGTGGTGTTGTGTGCCTGCTACGGCGGCAACCCGGGCGAGCTGAGCAACCACCTGGGCTCCGTGGCCCAGACCCTTCACCGCGCCGGCATCCGGACGGTGATCTCGTCGCGCTTCCCCCTGTCCACGGCGGGATCGACGCGCTTCAGTCGGTCGTTCTACGAGCGCCTGCTGGTCGAGCCCGGGTCCCTGGAGTCCGCCTTCATCGGGGCCCGGACCGAGCTGCTCAAGCAGGCGCGTTCCCTGGACTGGGCGAGCCTGCAGCTCTACGCCCGGGTCGACGACGGCCAGGACACCCGCCCGATCGTGTTCCGCCCCTACCGGGGGCTGCTGGCCTTCCAGCCCCAGCACGCCCGCTTCTTCTTTGGACGGGATCGAGAACGCCAGGCCATCCTGAAGAGCCTGGGCGACCTCGAGGACCAGGCCCGTCCCCGCTATCTGGTGGTCGCGGGCGCGTCGGGCACGGGCAAGTCGTCGGTGGTCTTCGCCGGCGCGGTGCCCGATCTGTTGGGCGACACCGCCACGGCCCGGGCCGCCGAGACCGAGCGCATGGCGGCGATGGTCGCCCAGCTCAAGGCCACGCTGGGGCACCTGGGCGACGACGCGGTGTCCAGGGCGCTGGCCACGCTCCAGGGCTCGGTGACCCAGGCCAGCGGCCCCGGCGGCCGCTGGGAGCTCGTGCGCACCCGCCCCGGCTCGGACCCCAAGGGCAACCTGGCCAGTGCCCTCGGCGCGCGCCAGGATCCGAACGCTCGGCTGCTCCTGATCATCGACCAATTCGAAGAGCTCTTCACCCTGGCACCCGAGGACCAGCGCGAGGACTTCACCCGTCGGCTGTGGTCCCTCTCCCGGCTTCCGGACAGCGGCGTGTCGGTGCTGACCACCATCCGGGTCGACTTCCTGGGCCACTGCGGCGACGTCGTGGTCGACGAGAGCGGGCTCCGGCTGGACCGGGTCGCCTACGACGAGAACCACCGGGTCTTCGTGGCCCAGATGGGCGTGGCCGAGATGCGGGCCGCCATCGTAGAGCCCGCCCGGCGTGTCGGCCTGACCCTCGAGGACGGCCTGGCCGAGCGCATGCTGGCCGAGGTCGAGGGGGAGCCCGGGGCTCTGCCCGTCCTGAGCTACACGCTGGATCTGCTGTGGCAGCGCCGCCAGAACGGCCGGCTCACGTCGGCGGCCTATGAGGAGCTGGGCGGGGTGGTCGGTGCCCTGCACCGCAAGGCCGACGCCTTGCTGGGCTCGTTCGACGAGGCCGAGCGCACCCAGGCCCGCAGGCTCCTGGTCCAGCTGGTCGGCATCCGCGCCGACGGCGCTCTGGACACCCGGCGCCGGGTCGAGATCCAGAACATGCTCCCGGCCAGCGAAGAGGCCCAGCTGCGATTCGGCGCGGTGCTCGACGCCTTCGTCGATGCCCGTCTGCTGGTTCGGGGCGAAGAGGGCGGCGTCTCGACGGTCGAGGTCGCCCACGAGGCTCTGATCCGCAAGTGGGACCGGCTGCGGGACTGGGTGCTCGAGGACAAGGACAAGCTCCAAGAGCTCCAGGAGCTCAAGGTCTGGTCGGATCAGTGCCAGGAGTACAGGACCGTGCTGCGCGGAGCCCAGCTGGTCCAGGCCACGGCGATCGAGAGTCGCTTCAGCGAGGACATCGATGCGGTCACCCAGGCGCTGATCCGCAAGAGTCACCGGGTGCGCAAGCGCCGGGAGATCCTGGTCCGGGCGGTGGCCGCCATCAGCCTGATCGCCGCCGTGGCCTTTGCCATCGTGGGTAGCTACGGCCTGGAGCAGGCCCAGATCGCCAAGTTCGAGACCACCGTCGCCGAGAGCAAGGCCGAACAGGCCCGCATCGCGTCGGACCGCGCGACCGTCGAGAAGCAGAAGGCCCAGGAAGCCATGGCGATGGCGCACGAGGCCCGAGACGAGGCGGTCCAGGCCCTGGCAGCGGCCGAAGCCGCCCGGGGCGAGGCGGTCCAGGCCAAGGGCAAGGCGGTCCGCCAGGAGGCATTGGCCGTTCGGGCTGCCCGCGAGGCACTGCGGCAGCAGGAATTCGCCCAGATGTCCGAGAGCAAGGCCAAGGACACCCTGCGCATGTTGGCGGTGCGCGAGCTTCGCCAGGACCCGACCCGCGCAGCGTCCTTCCTCAAGAGTGTCGAAGCCCGGGGCGAGTTCCCCGCGTGGCAGGCCGAGGCGTGGCACGTGCTGCAGCACCCGCTGGGCACCCGGGTCGTGCCCACGGGCACCCTGGCGACCGAACACGGCGTGGCCTTCGACGCCCAGCGCAACCGGTTGGCGGTCGCCCTGGCCGACGGCCGCGTCCTGGTGGTCGACGACGGCGCTGATGCGCCCCGAGACCTGGGCTCGCCGGGGGGCGGGACCATCCAGACCCTGGCGTTCAGCCCGGACGGCCGGTGGCTGGGGGTCGCCCTGACCAGCGGTTCTGTGGCCCTGTACGGCGGGGCCGACCTGGCGCTGGTCCGGCGCATCGACGACCCCCTGGGCAAGGTCTGGACCCTCGACTTCAGCGCCGACAGCAGCCAGCTGGTGTTCGGCTCCCGGGACGGCAAGGCACGGATCGTGAGCCTGCCCGACGGCAACGTGGTGCGAACCCTGGAGCACGGGGGCGCGGTCTGGACCACCGACTTCGACCGCAGCCAGGGTCGGCTGCTGACCGCCAGTGCTGACGGCACGGCCCGGGTGTGGGCCCCGGACGGCACCGAAGAGAGCCGCCTCCAGATCTGCCCCCAGGATCGGCCCTGCAGCGCGCTGGCCGCACGCTTCGACCCCACCGGTCAGCGGGTCCTGGCGTCCGGCGCCATGAACACCGCCTATGTCTGGCTCCACCGAGAAGACCGCAAGGTCCGGCTCCAGGGGCACGGCAGCTACGTGGTCGACGCGGACTTCCGACCCAGCCGCGCGGGCCAGGTCGCCACGCTGACCTGGGACGGCGTCGTGAGGTTGTTCTCGGTGCCTTCCGCCGGCGAAAAGGGCCAGCTCCTGGTCAAGCTTCCCAAGGCAGACGGGCCAGTTCTGGCGATGCGCTTCGCCGGCGATGGCCGGTCACTCGCCACCGCCCACGAGACCGGCATCGTGCGGCTGTGGCGGCTGGGTGAGGGTGGGTCGATCCTGCAGAGTCGTCGGCTGGTCGGGCACGGCACCGAGACCGTCGCCGCGTGGTTCGACGGCGCTTCCAAACAGGTCCACACGGTCGCCTTCGACGGCGAGATCCGCACCTGGCCGGTGAGCCACCGGGCGATGTCCCGGCGGGTTGACGGTGTGAACGGACGGGCGGTCGAGGCGCTCGGCTACACGCCGGACGGCCAGGTGCTCGTGGCCCGAACCAACGACGGGTCTGTGGCGGCCTTTGACCGCAGTGGCGAGACCACCACGGTGCCGAACCCCCTGCCATCGATGGTGTCGGCGGACACCGCGAGTGGCGGCGGCAAGGCCGCATCGGCCGGCAGCGGCGGCGAGGTCTACGTGTCGTCGCCGGACACCGAGGGGTCCCCGGTGGTGCTGCGGGAGCACTACGGCTCCGTGCACACCCTGGCGCTGTCCCCCGACGGCACCCAAGCGGTGACGGCGTCGATGGACGGGGCCGTGAGGCTGTGGGCCATCCCGTCGCTGGGCGCTCTGGCCGAGCGCCTCGAAGCCCAGAAGTCTCCCTGCTCCAAGGTCTCCGATCGCGTCCAGTACCTGGGCGAGACCGCCGACGAGGCCCAAGAGGCGCGCAGCAACTGCAAGAACGGAGGTCGCGGATGACCGCACTGCTCCTCACCTCCCTCTGGCTCGGCACCGCTCATGCGTCGCTGGGCTGCGAGGAGACGAGCAACCGGGAACAGCTCTACCGCAGCGTGGACATCGCCCGGCAGGCCTTTGCCGAGCAGGACCAGCCCGTGTTCGATGCGGCCCTCCAGGAGACCGAGTTCCTGGTGCACTGCATGCGGGAGCCCCTCAACGATCGAGACGCCGCCCTGCTCCACCTGGTCCAGGGCCTGGCGGTCTGGAATGCCGAGGCGCCCGAGCTGGCCTTGCCCTACTTTCAGCTCTTCGCCGAGGCGTTTCGCCCGACTTCGGAAGAGGCGAACTCCGGCGTGCCGGACTCGCTCACCAAGGCCGAGGTGGCCATCTTCCGGCAGGTCCTGCCCCAGCTCCGGGACGCTGAGATTCCCAAGGCGGCAGAGCTGCCGCCGGCCGTGCGAGGCCGCCTCCAGGTGAACGGCCAGGGCGCCGAGCTCTACGCCCTCACCGAACACCCCTACCTGGTCCAGGTGACCACCTCGTCCAGGGTGCTGGCCAACTTCTACGTGCACCCGGGCGACGACCTGCCCAGCTACCCGCGGCTGCGGACCATGTTGTTGCTGGGTTCGGGTGGGGTGGCCGTGGCCGCCGCGGGCTCGTTGGTCAAGGGCTGGCTGGTGGCCGAAGACCTGCGCCAGTGGACGCCGGAAAAGGGCTACCCCCCTCGGTTCCAGTCCGAGCAGGCCTTTGTCGAGTCCCGGCAGACCCGGAACCACGTCTACGTCCTGACCGGCGCGGGTCTGGGCGGCGTGGCCCTGGCCGGACTGGTCGGGGTGGGCATCACCTTCGTGCGATGACC